>Ga0209227_1001236_pt1 | contig 20241 bp, 11 predicted proteins | sample YNPBryantNP2012_FD_185815 | JGI IMG/M metagenome (GOLD analysis project Ga0209227, IMG submission 185815) | Anoxygenic and chlorotrophic microbial mat microbial communities from Yellowstone National Park, USA - YNP Bryant NP 2012 (SPAdes)... ...
CTCAGCGCCCTGCTGCTGCTTGGCGATGGTCTGGACGTCTGGAGTATTGCGGCCCGGGTGGGGGTGAGTACGACGACCATCTACCGCTGGCGCGACACCTTTCTGGTCAACCGCTGGACATCCCTTATCCGTGGCAAGGCTTCCGGGCGACCGCCCAAGCTCCAGCCGAAGCAGCTCAAGCGGCTCAAGGCGTTGGTCATTGCCGGGCCAGAGGCAGCAGGCTATGCCACAGGCTGCTGGAATGCAGCCCTGGTGCAGGCGCTGATTGAGCGTGAGTTTGGCAAGACCTTCCACGTCAACTCCATCAGCACGCTCGTGAACAACCTGGGCTTCAGGTACCAGAAGGCCCGCTTCGTCTCGGACCATCTGGACGAAGTGGCCCGCAAGCGCTGGCGAAAGCGTCAGTGGCCAGCACGTTTGCGCTCGGCAACACGGCAAGGAGCCTTGCGGTTGTTTGCCGATGAGGCCAGTTTTGCCCAGTGGGGCTCGTTGGGCTATACCTGGGCCTTGCGCGGCGAGCAACCGGTGGTCAAGACAACCGGCAAGCGTAAGGGCTACAAGGTAATGGGCATGGTGGACTACTTCAGCGGGCGGCTGTTCGTTGAGGGTGGCGAGGGACGCTTGACCGCCAAGCGTTCCTGTGCGTTTCTGTCCAGCATCCTGGCCCAGACCAGCCAGCCCATCGTCGTCATTCAAGACGGAGCCTCCTACCATACCGCTGCTGAGACCAGACGCGTTGTGGCCGAGCACGCCAACCGGCTGACGGTGCATCAGCTACCGAGCTACTCACCGGACTACAACCCGATTGAGCATCTCTGGCGCAACGTCAAGCGCGACAAGACCCACAACCGTTCCTTCCCCACCTTCGAGGCTCTCGTCGAGGCAGTGGATACAGCTCTTGCCGCCTTCCAGAACAACCCGGCTGCCGTCCGTCAGCTTATGGGCTCCCACCTTGAAGCGACGGCTCATTGCCCTCGCAAAGCGGCCTAGCCCAAACATTATCTGAAGGACTACAGCAGGCCGAGTTCGCCGCCGATCTCTGGCAGGTGCACCTCGGCGAGGGCGGCGACGAGTACCGCGACCCGGTGGAGTTCTTCCGCCGCACCTACCTCACCGAGAGCCTGACCCGCCTGCTCGTCGGGGCCATCCAGCGGCTGAGCGGAGCCGGCGGCGACCCGGTGGTGCAACTCCAGACCAACTTCGGCGGCGGCAAGACCCACTCCATGCTGGCCTTCTACCACCTCTTCGGCGGGGTCAATCCCACCGAACTGGCGGGCATTGACCGGGTGCTGCAGGAGGCGGCAGGGCAGAAGCAACGGCCATCCTCCCCTCCCACCCTCCCCCCGCCGGGGGCCGGCCCCCCTCCCACCCTCCCCCCGCTGGGGGGAGGAGTCGGGCGCCCTCCTCCTGAGGGGGAGCGCGACGCCGGCGCGATCACCGTGCCCACGGCGCGCCGGGTGGTGCTGGTGGGCAACAAGATCTCGCCCGGCAACCCCGCGCGCAAGCCCGACGGCACGCTGGTGCGCACCCTGTGGGGCGAACTGGCCTGGCAACTCGGCGGGCGCGACGCCTTCGAGCGCGTGCGCCTCGACGACGAGCGCGCCACCAGCCCCGGCGATACCCTGCGCGCGCTGTTCAACGACTACGGGCCGTGCCTCATCCTGATTGATGAGTGGGTGGCCTACGCCCGCCAGCTCCACGACCAGAGCGACCTGCCGGGGGGCAGTTTCGAGACCCAGTTCAGCTTCGCCCAGGCCCTGACCGAGTCGGCCAGGCTGGCGAAGAACTGCCTGCTGGTGATCAGTCTGCCCGCTTCCGACACCGCCGGCTCGCCCTACACCCGGGCCGACGACGCCGAGGTGGGCGGGCAACGGGGCCGCGAGGCCCTCGACCGGCTGCGCAACGTCATCGGGCGCCTCGAGTCTTCGTGGCGCCCGGCCAGCGCCGAAGAGGGCTTCGAGATCGTCCGGCGGCGGCTCTTCGAGCCGCTGCGCGACCCGGCCCGGTTCAAGGACCGCGATGTGGTGGCGCGGGCCTTCGCCGATCTCTACCGCAGCCAGGCCCAGGAGTTCCCCCCCGAGTGTCGCGACAGCAGCTACGAGCAGCGCCTCAAGGCCGCTTACCCTATCCACCCCGAGGTCTTCGACCGCCTTTATACCGACTGGTCGACCCTGGTCAAGTTCCAGCGCACCCGTGGCGTGCTGCGCCTGATGGCGGCGGTGATCCATAGCCTGTGGGAGAAGGGCGACCGCAACCCGCTGATTATGCCGGCGAACATCCCGATTGACGAACCACGGGTGCAGTTCGAGCTGACCCGCTACCTCTCCGACAACTGGACGCCCATCCTGGAAAAGGACGTGGACGGCCCGGCGTCGCTGCCGGTGCAGATTGACCGCGAGGTGTCCGGCCTGGGCAAATACGCCGCCACGCGGCGCGTGGCGCGCGCCATTTACCTCGGCTCGGCCCCGACGTTCACCGCGGCCAATCGCGGCATCGAGGACCGGCGCATCAAACTCGGCTGCGTGATGCCGGGCGAGTCGCCGGCGATCTTCGGCGACGCCCTGCGCCGCCTGGCGGCTGCAGCGACCTACCTCTACCAGGACGGGCCGCGCTACTGGTACGCCACCCAGCCCACGGTCACCAGACTCGCCGAGGACCGCGCCGAGCAGCTCAGGCGCGACCCCGACCGGGTGCTGGTCGAGCTGGAGCGGCGCCTGCGGGCCGATCTGCGCCACACGGGCGACTTCCGCCGCATCCACCCGCTGCCCGGCGCCAGCGCCGACGTGCCCGACGATCTCGACGCCCGGCTGGTGGTGCTGGGCGTTGACGCGCCCTACAGCAAAGCCGCGGACAATCGCGCCGAAGCGCGGGCCAGAGCGATTCTGGAGCAACGCGGGAACGCCCCGCGGCTCTACCGCAACAGCCTGGTCTTCCTGGCCGCCGACAGCATGCGGGTGCAGGATCTGGACGAGGCGCTGCGCAAATACCTGGCCTGGGAGTCGATCCTCGCCGACAAGGAGACCCTCGACCTGTCGCCCAACCAGGTGCGGCAGGCCGAGACGCAGCGGGCCAACGCCGACAGCGTGGTGACGGCGCGCCTGCCGGAGACCTACCAGTGGTTGCTGGCGCCGACGCAGGCCACGCCGCAGGCCCCGGTGGAGTGGAAGGCCCTCCGCCTGAGCGGGCAGGAGGCGCTGGCTGCGCGGGCGAGCAAGAAGCTGCGGAGCGACGATCTGCTCATCCTCAGCCTGGCTCCCTCGAGCCTGCGACTAGAACTGGACCGCGTGCCGCTGTGGCGCGGCGACCACGTGAGCGTGCGGCAGCTCATCGAGGACTTCGGGCGCTACCACTACCTGCCGCGCCTGCGCGACCCGGAGGTGCTGCTGGCGGCCATCCGCAAGGGGGTAAACTCGGTGACCTGGGAGACGGAGGCCTTCGCCTACGCCGAGGGCTACGACGAGGCGGCCGGGCGCTACCGCGGGCTGCGCGCGATGACCCTGGTGGAGATTGGCGAGCACGACGGGGGGCTGATCGTCCGGCCGGAGGTCGCCAGGCGCCAGCTCGATGCCGAGGCCGCCGCGCGCCGCCGGCGCGAGGAGGAGGAGCAGCAACGAGCGGGCGCCGCGGTCGCCATACCCGGCAATAGCGGGTCCCCAACCATCGCCAGCGAGGGTGTGGGCGCAGACACCGGCGCCGTCAGGCCCGGCGGCGTCAGCGGCCGGCCGCGCGCGCTGCGGCGCTTCCACGGCAGCGTCGCATTGAGCGCCGAACGCGCCGGGCGCGACGCCAGCCGCATCGCCGAGGAGGTCATCGCCCACCTGACGGCGCTGGTGGGGGCCAGGGTGCGCGTGACCCTGGAGATCGAGGCCGACATCCCCGACGGCGTCCCCGACCACGTCGTGCGCGTGGTGACCGAAAATAGCCGGACGCTGAAGTTTACGCAGGCGGGGTTCGAGGAAGAGTAGGGGCGGGTTCCCAACCCGCCTCGCCGTGGCGGCGCGCGGCCGCACGCCCACGCGCCGGGTGAGGATGGGGGATGGGGAAACCGGGTTTCCCCATACCCCCGCCCGCGGAAGGGGTTGGAAGGGCGCAGCCCTCTATAGCCCGCGCAGGCGGGCTTCGCATTCCGTAGCCGAGGGCTTTAGCCCCACGGCCAGCCCGGCAGAGCGGATGAATTGCTCAAAGACCATAACCCGGCGGTCATTCGCGCTAACAAAACGTTTCGTCACACCCACTCAGGCGTCCTGCCGGGCGCCCCAGGCCACACCCACGCCCTGGCCACTCCCGCGCATGGTGCGGGTCAACAGGTAGAAATGCGCGCAGCGGGCGGCGCGGGCGCCATCGCCAATGGCAGTAAGCACTTGCTCGCCCTCGGGGCGGGTGACGTCGCCGGCGGCGAAGAGGCCGGGGATAGGGGTGGCGCCATCGCGATCCACCTGCACAAACCCGCCTGGCCCAACCACCCCCAGGTCGCGCACCACAGCGCTCGCCGGCTCATAGCCCAGATCGGCGAAGGCCACATCCGCCACCAGCCGGCTCACCTCGTCGCCGCGGCGGACCACCAGGACGCGCATGCCGCCTTCGGCTGCCACATCAATCACCTGGTAGCCCGGCAGAATGGCGATGTTGGGCCGCTGCTGCAGCAGGCGCACCTCGGCGCGGTCGGCCGCCGCCTCGGTGGGCAGCACCAGATAGACCTGCAGAGCGGTCGCGGCGAACTCGGCCACACTGTAGAGCGCCTGCAACGTATCACCCACCACCACCACCCGCTTGCCAACCAGCGCGCCGGCATGCTGCGTCGCGCTATGGCCCAGATCGGCCAGCAAACCGGCGCTGCCGTTCAGCCGCAGATCGCGGCGCGGGGTGACGCCGGTGGCGACAATCACGCTGGCGGTGGCAATCGGCCCGGAACGCTCCGTTTCGACCAGGAACGCATCGCCCTCACGGCGCACTGCTTTGACGCGGTCGTTGAGCACGAACTCCTGATGCGAACGCAACAGATCCTCAAACAGATGCACCGCCGAACTGCCGATCAACGCGCGCTCCTCATCCTCGGGGTCGGGGCCGTCATAGTGGACCAGGATGCTGCCTACCAGATAATCCTTCTCGACAGGCGCCGGCCGCTCAACGCGCCCGCCAAGCTGATCACAGATCAACAGAAAATCCAGATCCTTGCCTAGCGCATACATCGCCGCCGCCTGACCCGCCGCGCCGCCGCCAATGATGACCAGGTCGCGCATAGTTCCTCCCCGTGCGATCCCTCGCACATTGTCCACTTCCTGGCGTAACGTCTGGCCATACGCCGCGCTACGCTTCGGAGATCCCGCCAGAAGCGTGACCACGCTGGCATCGCTTAAAGCCTGGTTAAAGTTTCACAGGTGTGTGGGCCTATCTTAGCAGCATTCGATTGAGATTTCAATAATTTGGGCGGCTGATATCCAATGAGTATGAAAAATTCGGAATCGTCCTCTTTTTGCATAAATGTAGGTATTTCAATATAATCACCAATTGCATGGCGGTATAATATCATGGTCTTTGAAGAAATGATCCGCTATAGCCCGCGCAGGCGGGCTTCGCATTCCATAGCCGAGGGCTTCAGCCCGACGGCTCGTGCAGGATAGCGGATTAAATTCTCAATCTCCATAATATATCAATCCTGGTTGAACAGAGTGCGGGGGCGTGGGGCAACCGGGTTGCCCCACGCCCCCGCCCGCAGAAAGGTGTGGGGTATGGGGAACCCGGGTTTCCCCATACCCCACCCACAGGAGGGTTTGGGAGGATCTCGCCGTCAAGCAGGGGAGATGGGGCAACCGGGTTGCCCCATCTCCCCACCCGGTGGGAGGGTGTGGGAGGGCGCAGCCCGCGCGCAGGGGACGTGGGGCAACCGGGTTGCCCCACGCCCCCGCCCGCAGGAGGGTTTGGGAGGGCGACGCCCTCAAGCAGGAGGATGGGGCAACCGGGTTGCCCCATGCCCCCACCCGGTGGGAGGGTGTGGGAGGGCGCAGCCCTCCCAGGAAGAACCTATGTTCATCCCGTCGGTGTGCAGCGCAGCCGCATGGACGGCTGAGGTGATGGTCTTTGAAAAAAATAATCCGGTATAGCCCGCGCAGGCGGGCTTCGCATTCCCTAGCCGAGGGCTTATGGTCTTTGAATACATACTCCGCTCTAGCCCGCGCAGGCGGGCTTCGCATTCTCTAGCCGAGGGCTTCAGCCCCACCGCCGGCCTGGTATACCGGATGAATTTCTCAAAGACCATAACATAGGCTACGAGAGCCAATCCCTTCCACCTCAGCGCATGCGGCGCCCCAGCCCCCCTCCCAACCTCCCCCCGCTGGGGGGAGGCGCCGGACTCCCTCCCCCAGCCGGTGGGAGGGCTGGGGAGGGGGGCCGTCACCTTTGTTGCAACGGATTGCCGCTTGAACAGGGGGCTGGGGAAACCGGGTTGCCCCAGCCCCCCACCCGGTGGGAGGGGTTGGGAGGGCGCAGCCCTCCCAGGAACAACCGGTGTTCATCCCGTCGGGGCGCGGCGCAGCCGCATGGACGGCTGACGTGAACATGGGGGAACCAGGTTCCCCCATACCCCCGTTTTCATTGGGCGGTGTGCCGCCCGGCGGCATGCACATTCATGCGGTGGCGCGCCCTTTTCGGCCGCTGCGCAGCCGCAGCCAGCCCCAGCGGGCCAGCAACAGCAGCGGCAACCAGACTGGCGACCAGATCAGCCAGATAATGCCGAGATCCACCAGCCCCTGCCCGAAGGCGATCAGGTCGCGCAGGGCCTCGCGGGCCACGTTGAGCGGCTTCCATCCATCTTCCTCGATGATCGCCGGCGGGGGCGGCACCGGACGCACCTCGACCGTGATGGTCGAAAAGGCCGCGCTCTGTTGCAGATACTTCATGCGCCCCTGGATCTGCTCGATCTGCCCTTGCACATCAGTGAGGGCCTGGTTGACCTGCAAGGCATCCTCCACCTCGTCGGCCCGGCTCAACAGCTCGAGCAAGCGGTCGCGGGTGGCTTCGAGGTTACGTAGCCGCGATTCGAGATCAACGAACTCTTCGGTCACATCATCACCGCTGATCGTCCGCGAGAAGACCTTGCGCGCCAGCCCTTCGACGCCGCTGAGAGCCTCGTCGAAACGCTGGGCCGGCACGCGGATGGTGATCACCGCGGTGCGTTGCGCCTCGGCGCCCCTGGTCTCCAGGGAGACGACGTAGCCGCCGAGTTCCTGCGCGCGGGCACTGATGCGCGTTTCGGCTTCGGCGACGTTCTCGACTTCAATGCTCAGGGTTGCCGTTTTGATCACCAGGCGCGGAAAGCCTGGCTGGGCCGCTGCGTCAGACGCCCTTGACGCACTGCCCGCCGCTTCGTTGCCGTACCCCGGCTCGATGGCCGCCGGCCCCGCCGTCGGCATGGGCATCGGCGCGCCGGCCTCGACCGAGTCGCTCCTTGAAATGCCGCCGACCTCCGGGTTCGGGACGCTGCTGGGTCGGGCCATAGCTCCGCATCCGGCCAGGAACAGAGCCGCCAGGAGGAGAAGAATTCGCAGGTGTCGCATGGGTGGCTCCTTTGGTGAGTGTTTGTCGCCATTCGTATGGATAAACGCTCTGGAGCGTCGAAAAGTTCCCGCACCCGCCCCGGGCCACGTGGCGCGCCTCCGCCTCGCGCGCCGGCCCGTGGAGGTGTGGAGGTGTGGAGATGTGGAGGTGTGGAGGTATGGAGGTACCATGTGGGCTGCGCCTCCGCCTCGTCTTTGAACAATTACCCCGCTCTAGCCCGCGCAGGCGGGCTTCGCATTCCGTAGCCGAGGGCTTTAGCCCCACGGCCAGCCCGGCACAGCGGATGAATTTCTCAAAGACCATCAGCCCGACGGCTCGCGCAGGATAGCGGATTAAATTCTCAATCTCCATAATATATCAATCCTGGTTGAACAGACGAGCGGGGGCAAGGGGCAACCCGGTTTCCCCATGCCCCCGCCCGCCGCAGGGTCGGGGAGGACGCAGCCCGCCCGCAGGGGAATGGGGCAACCGGGTTGCCCCACCCCCCCGCCCCACAGGGGAATGGGGCAACCCGGTTGCCCCATTCCCCCACCCGCGGGAGGGTCTGGGCGGGCGCAACCCCTGCCTGGAGGCGGGCCGGTGTAGGGGCGGGGTTTCCCCGCCCCTACGCCGCCGGCCCCGGCTTCTCCCGCCCGGAGGTTCCCGGGGCGCACCCCTCCTAACGTGAACATAGGCTGCTGGAGCAGGGGCGTGGGGCAACCGGGTTTCCCCACCCCCCGCCCGCGGGAGGGCCTGGCCCCCAATCAGGGGAATGGGGAAACCGGGTTTTCCCATTCCTTCACCCGGTGGGAGAGTCTGGGAGGGCTGCGCCCTCCCAGGAACAACCTATGTTCGTGCTGTTCGTGTGCGGCGGAGCCGCGCGGGGGAGGGTCAGGGAGGGGGCAAGCCGGCGCCTGTCACCTCAGGGCGCGATGTTCAGCGCCCTGATGCCGCGCTCGGCGCGGAGCAATTCGCCGCGCTGGCCTCCGGCGATGTCCCATACCCAGAGGCTGGCCGGGCCGCGCGGGCGCCGTGCCTCGGGGCCGCGGGCGCCGGGAGGCGCCGTGTCGGTGAGGACGTAGAGGAGGCGCTGGCCTTCCATGGTCGCCGCGCCGATGCCACCGAGACTGCTCCCGGTCAGGATCATCTCGCTGCGGCGCGCGCCGGCCCAGCGGTACACCTGGTACTCCTGCACGACCTGGCTCGCGCACAGGGTGGTGAGGTAGATCAGGCGTCCTTGAGCGTCCCAGGCGAGGGGACGAGTCCAGTACGGGCCTTCGCGACGCGGTTCGGCCGGGGGTTCAGGTTCCAGGGTGGGCGATGGCGCCGGGGTTGCCGTAGGTGTGCCGCCCTGCTCGGGGGTGGCGCTGGCAGTCGACGTGCCCGTCGCGGTGACGGTCGCGCTGGCGGTTGGCGTTGCGGTGGCCGTGGGTGAAGCGGTCACATTTGCGGGCGCGGTGGGGCTGCCCGTGGCGGCGGCAGCCGCGGTGGGAGCAGCGGCGGTGGCGCGCGCGGTGGGGCTGCCCGTGGCGGCGCTAGCCGCAGTGGGAGAGGCGGCGGTGGCGCGCGCGGTCGGGCTGCCCGTGGCGGCGGGCGGGGTCGCGGTGCCTGCCGCCGGTGTGGCGGCAGCGGCTGCGGTGGGAGCAGCTGCGGTGGCGCGCGCGGTGGGGCTGCCTTCAGCCGCACCGCCGGCCGGGGTGCCGGTGGCTGCCGGTTCGCCGGTAGCGGCGGTCGTCGGGGTTGGCGAAAACGTCAGCGTAGGTGTCGGCGGCACCTCTCTGGCGGCGCCGATGACCTCGACGATGCCGCCGCCAGCGTCAAACACGACCAGATCCGCCCCCAGGCCGTCATTGCGCAGCGCCTCAACGGCGAAGCGGCTGCCGTCGGGGGCGGCGAGGGGCCGGCCCAGGGCGCGGTAGATCGCCTCACCAGTATCGTTCACCAGCGCGCTGGCGCCCACGTCGCTGATCTCCCCGCGCGGATTGCGCAAAAAGAGGGTGCTGCGCCCATCCTGCGCCTCGGCGGCGAAGATCAACGCCCCCCCTTCGAGCCACTGGGGCGCGAAGCGACTCCACTCATCATTGCCAGCAATCAGGCGCTGCGGCCGGCCGCCTTCGAGCGGCACGGCATAGAGCGTGCGCTGGATCGGCGCGACGCCGGTCTCATCAACCGCGAAGGCCACCCGCGCCCCATCGGGGCTGAAGGCCGGATCGGCGCATCCGACCCCCACCTGGGCCAGGGGACGCGCGCCGGAGCCGTCGGCGTTCATGATCCAGAGGACCCCCGGCACGGGCAGTTCGGCGTCGGCGGGGTCGAGGCCGGGCGCGGAGCGACAGAAGGCCACCCGCGCCCCATCGGGGCTGACGGCCAGGGCGGTCTCGGTGTCCGGCGAAGCGGTGAGATTGGTCGCCCCGGCCGCGACGGGGTCGAGGCCCGGACCGGCGTCCCGCTGCCCTGCCTCGACGCGCCAGATGTCGCCGTCGAAGATGATGAACGCGGGGCCATCAAGGTCGGGCGGGCCGCCGCTGGTGGGCGCCCGCAACTGGTCGCTGGCGGCGACAATCGGCGAACTGCGGGCGACGGCCAGCGTCAGGCGGGTGGGGTTCCGCTCGACGGTCAAGCGGAACGGCAGGGGTTCGGGCAGGCCGATCAGCAGATCGACGCCGGCATCGGGGTCCGCGGCGGGAAGCAGGCGCGCGCCGGTGAGCAGGCGCGTCCCGCTGAAGGTCAGGGTCGCGGTGATGGGCGAGGAGCGAAAGGCCTCATCGCGGAGCCAGCCGGGCAGGCGCACCCGCAGGGCATAGGCGCCCTCGAGGTCCGCCGCGACCTGCGCGTCCAGATCGGTGACCGGAGCGCAGTCGGCCATGGCGCCGAGGGGCGCGGAGCCGGGCGCCAGTTCAAAGCGCAGCGTGACCTGTTCAAAGGCGGGGGCGCCACTGGCATCGGCGGCGAGCAGGCGCGCGGAGAAGCGCCCATCGAGCGGCCCGACGCGCTGGTCGCAGAAGCCGAAACCGAGCAGGGCCGGGTTAGGCGTGGGAGTGGGCGGCAACGGCGTAGGGCTGGGGGTCGCCGTGGGGCCGACGGTCGGGGTGGCCGTGGCGGTGGGCGAGGGGGTCGGCGTAGCCGTTGGCGTAGCGGTCGGCGAGGGCGTGCCGGCGCGGATGGTCTCGATATTGGCGATCTGCTCGCTCTCGCCGACAGTGGTCAGATCGCAGGCGGAGAGGGCCAGGAGCAGGGCGAGCGGGAGAACAAGCAGGGCGCGGGCGAGTCTCTGCGAAAACGGCTTCACGGGTCGGTAGCCTTCTCCCCCTGGCGGCGCCTCGAGCGGGCGAGGCGTGGGGGCATCGGGCGGCGCGCGTCCGCCCAGAGAGAGCCACGGGCGCGCTCACTCGCCGGGCAGCACCACTTTGATCCAGCCGCGGCGCATGGCGTAGACCACGGCCTGGGTGCGGTCGTTGACGGCCAGTTTGCGCAAGATGGACGACACGTGGTTCTTCACCGTCTGGTTGCTGATGTCGAGCTGCTGGGCAATCTCTTTATTGGTGCGGCCAGCCGCCACCAGTTCGAGCACCTCGAGCTCGCGGGGCGAGAGGGGCGAATAAATGTTTTGAACGTCCTCATCAACGACCATCTGACGGAAGGCGGCCAGCACCTGGCTGGCCACATCGGGCAGGGAGAGCACCAGGTCGTTGATCGGGTAGCCCCCACGGCGCACCTCGTGCAGCGTGGCGAGCAGAGCGCTCCAATCCACATTTCGGGGAAGATAGGCTGCCACGCCCGCGCGAATGGCCTTGACCACATGGTCGCCGTCCATATCCGAGCTGAACAGGATGATGCCAATGTGCGGGTGGGTGCGCTTGATCGCCCGTGACACCTCGAGGCCGTTGACGCCGGGCAGATCCACTTCCATCAGGACAATATCGGGATCGCCGTAGTCAACCATCTGGATGGCCTGCTGCCCATTGCTCGCCTCACCCACGATCCGGAACTCCGGATGAGCCAGGAGGTGCTGCCGCAAGCCTTCGCGGAACAGCGTATGGGCATGCACAACGACAACTGAGGTTACACTCACGATCAGCGTTCCTCGATCGGCCCGACACCGCGCGACGGGACACGCGGAGAGCCACGGGACATGAACGGATGTACAGGGTTACGGTTGCGGCCATTATAGCCGATCGCGTTATGTTCTACAAGGCAGGGGTCTGGGGAAACCCGGTTTCCCCATCCGCTCACCCAGTAGGAGGGTGTGGGCGGGCGCGGCCCGCGCGCAGGGAGCCGGGGAAACCGGGTTTCCCATCTTCTCACCCGGTGAGTGGGTCGGGACGCAGGGAGCCGGGGAAACCGGGTTCCCCAATCTTCTCACCCGCTGGGAGGGTGTGGGCGAGCGCGGCCCCCGCGGCGGATGCGGGCGGCCCGCCCGCGTCGCCTCTCCGCGGGCAAACTGCCCGCGCTCCCAGGAGCAAGGTGAACACGCGCGGTGAAGACCGGCCCCGCGGGAGGTTTCGGGAGGGCGAAGCCCCAGACCGGCGTGCTGGTTCCGTTGCGCCGTGCCTGCGCCTCAACGACCGGATGTGCGCGGTGGCGGGGCGCAGAGAAGCAGCGCCTCCCCGCTGGCGGCGGGGGCGCTGCCGATGGGGAGGCGGGCCGCTGATTGCCGGGTTGACCCGCGGCAGCGCGCCGCGCGCGGTGGTACGCCCCCCTCCCAGCCTCCCCCCGCTGGGGGGAGGGGCGCGACGAATTGCTCCCGGACGCACCGCGCCTCAGCGAATACTCATGGGCATAATAATGTGCAGGTACCCCTCCTGCCCCACCGGCTTGAACACGCCGGGGCTTTGCGGGGACTGGGTTTCGATCGCCAGTTGCGCGGTCTTCACCACCCCCAGCAGATCGCTCAGGTAGCGCACGTTCAGCGCGATCTGGCCGCCCTCGCCCTGCACCATGCAGTCCAGTTCCCCCCGGTTATCGCCCACATCCGCGGCATTGGCGCTGATCACCAGGCGCCCCGGCCCCAGCTCGCCGCCCGCTTCCATCGTCAGCTTGATCGCATTCTGGCTGGCGGTCGCAAAATACGAAGCCAGCTTGACCGCCTTCGCCAGTTCCGCCGTGTCCACGAGCACCCGTGTGGCGTACTGTTGGGGAATGACCCGCTCGATGTCCGGAAACTTGCCGTCAATCAGGCTGGAGACGAACTCGGTGGTCGCGGTATGGAAGAGCACCTGGCCCCCGCCAGGGGTTACGATCATGCCGACATTGCCCTCGACTTCTCCGGCGATGCGCGCCAGTTCCAGCAGGGCGCGGGCCGGCACGATAAACTCCACCGGTTTGCTGACCACCTCGGCCAGGGGGACCTGACGGGTCGCCAGGCGGAAGCCGTCGGCGGCGGCCATGAACATGGTCTGCTCGCGCAGGCGCACCAGGACGCCCACCAGCACGGGGCGCGACTCGTCGGTGGCGGCGGCGAAGGCCACCTGTTCGATCGCCTGGCGCAGCACATCGGCGGGCAGGCTGGTCGTCGCCTCGCGATCGGCGATCGAGGGGATGGTGGGAAAATCATCGGCGTCGGCGCCTTTGATGTTGCTGACGAAGCGCCCACCCTCCACCCGCAAGGTCTGGGTGCGCCCGTCGAGGGTGAGGGTCACGCGATCGTTCGGCAGGCCCCCCACGACATCGGCAAGGAGTCGGGCCGGGACGGTGATGGCCCCCTCTTCCTGCACCTGGGCCCCGATCCAGTGGGTGATGCCGATCTCCAGGTTCGTCGCGGCGAGCTTGAGCCGGCCGCCATCGGTAGCCAGCAACACGTTCGCAAGGATCGGCAGCGTGCTCTTGCCGGCTACAGCGTGACTGACGGTGGCAAGGCCGCGCTTGAGGTTCTCTTGCAGACAGGTCAGCTTCATCGGCGTAACTCCTCTTCAGCCGTCCATGCGGTTGCGCCGCACAACGCCGCGATGAACATACGGTTGTTCCTGGGAGGGCGTAGCCCTCCCAAACCCTCCCGCGGGTGGGGGCATGGGGAAACCCGATGTTTCCCTATGCCCCTGCGGGGCGGGGACGTGGGGAAACCCGGTTTCCCCACACCCCTCTTCGAGAGCCTATGTTCACGGTAGCCGTCCATGCGGCTGCGCCGCACAACGCCGCAATGAACATACGGTTGTTCCTGGGAGGGCGTAGCCCTCCCAGACCCTCCCGCGGGTGGGGGCATGGGGAAACCCGGTGTTTCCCCATGCCCCTCTCCGAGGGCCTACGGTTCACGTGAGCGCCGGGCAACCCTGCGCCGATGGAGCGAGAGGATTTCCGGCGCAGTGGCATTGGCGCGCAGTGCGCCCTGTGGAAGGGCCTGGAGAAGTGTCGCGATTATAGCATACCAACCGGCGCAGTCCTGCCGAATCAACCGGGCAAGCGGCTTGCCCCAGGCTCCTCAGGCCCCGGCAGGGCCACCACCGCCATCCCCAACCCCAGCGTCCCCCAGAGCAAGGCGCTCATATGGCTGAACTCGATATTGAAGAAGTAGTGGTCGGCCAGACCGACGGCCAGGGCGGCGACCACGCCGGCCTGGCAGCCGAGGAGCCAGTTGACCCGTTCATCATCGAGGGCGGGCAGGCTGGCGATGGTGCGCGCGAACCAGGCGGCGACGATGCCCAGAAACGCCGCCAGGCCCACCAGCCCCATGCGCTGGGCGATGGCCAGGTAGATGCTGCTCACCCCGGCGGTCAGGTCGAGATCAGGCGCCTGGCCGAACCCGATGCCGAAGAAGGGGTAGCGTTGAATGATGGCGATCGCGTTGCGAAACTCGGCCAGGCGCATCTGCTGAGCCTGGTCGCGGAACTGCAACCCGCTGACCAGCCGCTCGATGAAGGCCCCGGCGTACCCCAGGCCAAAGAGCAGCAAGGCGCCCAGCAGGGCGGCGGCGATGATGCCCCACCAGAGGCGGCGATAGCGCAGCGTGGCCAGGTAGGCCGCCGCGATGATCAGCCCGAGCAGCGCCGCCCGCGAGAAGGTGAGCAGCAGAGCCAGGAGCATCACGGCGACAAGGGCGCCCAGCAGCCAGCGGCGCATCACCGGCCGGCGGGCCACCAGTTGCGCCGCGGCCAGGGCCAGCACCAGGGCCAGCATGCCGCCGAAGCTGTTCGGGTCCACCGCGAAGCCAATCACCCGCTCCAGCCCGGCAGGGTCGTCCTCGACGAAGCGCAGGACGCGCCCGCTGGTGGGGTAGCCCAGCGGCCCGAGACTGAGCAAGATGCGCAGGGTCAGGTCGGCGTTCAACGCCCAGAGGACCAGGCCGATCAGGGCCGCCAGGCTGCCGCTGAGGATCAGGCCGCGCAGGATCAGGCGGGCCTCGGCGCGGGTGCGCACGCAGTTGATCACGCTGAAGTAGAGCAGCACGCCCAGCACATACTTGGCGTAGTTGTGCAGCGTCGCCGGATCGGGCAGGCCGCGGGCGCCCAGGTAGAGCGAGAAGAAGGTCAGGCCAAGGAAGGCCAGGATGGGCAGGCCCAGCGGGCTGAGCCGCAGTTCGAACCCGGCGGGGTGGGCCAGCATGCGCAGCACCCACACCCCGAGCAGCGCGAGGAGGGCCAGGGTCAGGAAGTTGGGAGTGATGATCGCCTTGAACGGCAGGGTAGCGAAGGGCAGCACGGCGCTGATGGCGAAGACGCTGAGCAGGCCGGCCGCGGTGGATACGAGGATCGCATAGCCGGCCAGCAGCGCAAGCATGCCCGCCAGAACATAGAGCGGCCCGAAGGCCGCCGCCCCGCCGACGATCCCGCCCAGCGCCAGGGCCAGCGCGGCGACACGCCCCGGCGATTGCGCCAGGTTCAGGCGCCGGCGCGCCCCGGTCTCAACCCGCACACCCATCATCCATAGGGCATATTCGAGATGCGCATGAGCTTATCCCAGCGATGGGTAGCATCAATATAGCGCACCGTGCCGGAGCGGGAGCGCATCACCACGCTGTGGGTGCGGGCGCCGCCGCCGAAGTACTCCGTGCCGCGCAGGAACTCGCCGGGGGTGATGCCGGTCGCGGCGACGTAGACATTTTCGCCTTTGACCAGGTCATTCGTCGTGTAGACCTTGTTGACATCAATGCCCAGTTCGGCGACCCTGGCGCGCTCCTCATCATTGCGGGGCCAGATCTTGCACTGGATCTCGCCTCCCATGCACTTGAGCGCCGCCGCGGTGATCACCGCCTCGGGCGCGCCGCCGATGCCCATCAGGATGTCGGCTGGCGGGTTCTCGATGGCGGTCATGATCCCGGCGCTGACATCGCCGTGGAGGATCAGTTTGATCCGCGCCCCCGTCTCGCGGATCTCTTTGATCAACTCCTTGTGCCGGGGACGATCCAGCACCACCACGGTCACATCTTCGAGTTGCTTGCCGAGCGTGCGAGCGACGGCGCGCACGTTGTAGGCCACCGGCGCGTTGATGTCGATCACCCCGCGGGCGCGCTCGCCGACGGCCAGTTTGTCCATGTAGGCGATGCCCTGCCAGTTGTAGAACGACCCGCGTTCGGCAATGGCCACGATGGCGATGGCGCCGGGCATACCTTCGGCCAGCAGCGTCGTGCCCTCGACTGGATCGACGGCCACGTCCATCTCAGGACCTTCGCCACTGCCCAGGCGTTCGCCGATGTACAGCATCGGCGCTTCGTCTTTTTCTCCTTCGCCGATCACCACCACGCCGTTCATCGGCACGCTGTCGAGCGCGTAGCGCATCGCATCGACGGCGGCCTGGTCGGCGCGGTTCTTGTCGCCGCGTCCCATCCAGCGGCCGCTACGCAGCGCTGCGGCCTCTGTGGCACGCACCAGGTCCATGCCCAGATTACGCTCGATCCGCATGGGTCCCTCCAGGTACGGTTGATGGCGCCATGGCTCCCGATTGTAGCACAGGCCCGGGTTGCTGTCGAACGACGGAGAATGGCAACCAGGGCTACGTCAACGTCCGGTTGATCGTCCGCGCCATGGGGTAATGATCTTTGCACAATTACTCCGCTCTAGCCCGCGCAGGCAGCCTTCGCATTCCATAGCCGAGGGCTTATGGTCGTTGAATACATCATCCGGTATAGGCCGCGCAGGCGGCCTTCGCATCCCCTAGCCGAGGGCTTCAGCCCCACGGCCAGCCCGGCATAGCGGATGAATTTCTCAATAACCATCAGCCCCACGGCCAGCCCGGCATAGGCGGAGGTATGGGGAAACCGGGTTTCCCCATCCCCCTGCGGGGCGGGGGCGTGGGGAAACCCGGTTTCCCCACACCCCTGTTCCAGCAGCCTATGTTCACGTTAGCCATCCATACCCCCGGACGGCACACCGCCCAATGAAAACGGGGGTATGGGGGAACCTGGTTACCCCATAGTCACGTGAGACGGTCATGCGCATGGCGCACACCGCCACGATGACCATGACTGGGAGCGCGGGCGTCCCGCCCGCGCCACGGCGCCGCGGGCACGGCGCCGGTCCCCTCCCTGATCCTCCCCCACTGGGGGCGGGAACCCGGCGCCTTCCCCCAGCGGCGGGAGGCTGGGAGGGGGGCTGAACCCTGCGCACAATGGTCACCGCAGCCGTCCATGCGGCTCGCGCCACACACCGACGGGATGAACATCCTTCCTGGGAGGGCTTCGCCCCCCCAAACCCTCCCGCAGGCGAGGGCGTGGAGGAACCAGGTCCCCATCCCCCTGCGCGTAGGCTGCGCCTTCCCACACCCTCCCACCGGGTGGGGGGCGGGGGAAACCGGGTTTCCCCACCCCCTGCGTGAGGGCCAGGCCCTCCGGCGGGCGGGGGGATGGGGCAAGCGGCCCTTGCTCCCAGGCGCCGTGTGAACGGAGACGTCCCGCGGATGGCTTTGCCCTCCCCGGATCATACGGAGACGCTTTGAGCGCAGAGACCCGACAGAGCGCGGCCCTGCCGGGCTTGCGCGCGTGCCGTGGAACCGGGCATGAGCCTACTTATCCCGTCTGGCCTCGCCGAGGGCGGCCTGAGCCGCCGCCAGGCGGGCGATAGGCACGCGGAAGGGCGAGCAACTCACGTAGTTGAGGCCCACCTTGTGGAAGAACTCCACCGAGGCCGGGTCGCCACCGTGCTCGCCACACACGCCCACCTTGAGGTTGGGGCGGGTCTTGCGGCCCCGTTCGGTGCCCATCTGCACCAGTTCACCCACGCCGCGCTGGTCAATGGTCTGGAAGGGGTCGTCACGCAGGATCTTGCGCTCGATATAGAGCGGCAAGAAGCGCCCCGAGTCATCGCGCGAGAGGCCGAGGGTAGTCTGGGTGAGGTCATTGGTGCCGAAGCTGAAGAACTCGGCCACTTCGGCGATCTCATCGGCAGTCAGAGCGGCGCGGGGCAACTCGATCATTGTGCCCACCAGGTAGGGGATCTCGATCCCCTCCTCGGCGAAGACCTCGCTGGCCACGCGGCGCACCAGTTCTTCCTGGGGTTTCAACTCGGTGATGTGGCCGACGAGGGGGATCATCACCTCGGGGTGAACGTCAACGCCCTCCTTCTTGACCTTGACGGCGGCCTTGAAGATCGCCCGGGCCTGCATCTCGGTGATCTCCGGGTAGATCAGGCCCAGGCGGCAACCGCGGAAGCCGAGCATCGGGTTGGCCTCGCGCAGGCCGTCCACGCGGCTCTTGACCTTCTTCGGGTCCACGCCCAGCTTATTGGCCAGGGCCTCGATCTCGTGCTCCTCGTGGGGCAAGAACTCGTGGAGGGGCGGGTCGAGGGTACGGATGGTGACGGGGAGGCCATCCATGACGCGGAAGAGGCCCTCGAAATCGCCCTGCTGCAACGGCTCGATCTTGGCCAGGGCGGCGCGGCGCTCCTCTTCGGTATCAGCGATGATCATCTCGCGCACGGCGTCGATGCGGTCGCCCTCGAAGAACATATGCTCGGTGCGGCAGAGACCGATGCCCTCGGCGCCGAACTGGCGCGCCACCTCGGCATCGCGGGGAATATCGGCATTGGCGCGCACGCCCATGGTGCGGAACTCATCGGCCCAGGCCATCAACTCAGCGAAATCGCCCGACAATTCGGGCTGCACCGTCGGCATCTGGCCGGCGAAGACCTCGCCGGTGCTACCGTCGAGGGTGACCCACTCGCCCTTGCGGATAGTGACGCCATTGACGGTCACCGACTGATCGGGGTAACTGATGCGCAGGTCACCAGCGCCGGCCACACAGGGTTTGCCCATGCCGCGGGCAACCACGGCGGCGTGGGAGGTCATGCCCCCTCTGGCCGTGAGAATAGCCTGGGCGGCGACCATGCCATGGAAATCTTCGGGCGCAGTCTCGACGCGAATGAGAATGACCTTCTCCCCCAGGTTGGCGAGATGCTCGGCCTCATCGGGGTCGAACACGGCCTTACCGCTGGCGGCCCCCGGCGAAGCGGGCAGGCCAGTGGTGAGCGGCGCGGCCTTCTTGCGCGCCTCGGGGTCAATCGTGGGGTGGAGCAACTGGTCGAGGGCCGCCGGATCCACCCGTTGCACGGCGGTGGCCTTATCAATCACGCCCTCGTGGCACATATCCACGGCGATCTTCACCGCCGCGGCGCCGGTGCGCTTGCCGGCGCGGGTCTGCAACATCCACAGCTTGCCGCGCTCGATGGTAAACTCGACGTCCTGGACATCCTTATAATGGTGCTCCAGTTGCTTGGCAATCTGGTGGAACTGCTCGTAGACCTCGGGCATCTCCTCCTTCAGCTTGCTGATCGGCTGGGGCGTGCGAATGCCGGCCACCACGTCCTCGCCCTGGGCATTGACCAGGTACTCGCCGAAGATCTCTGCCTCCCCGGTGGCGGGGTTGCGGGTAAAGGCCACGCCCGTGGCCGAGTCATTGCCCATATTGCCGAAGACCATCGCCTGCACGTTGACGGCAGTGCCGAGGGAGTCGGAGATCTTATTGATGCGGCGATAATCGCGGGCGCGGCGCCCGTTCCAGGAGCGGAACACCGCCATGACCGCCTCGCGCAACTGCTCCTGGGGATCCTCGGGGAAATCAACGCCGACATCCTGCTTGATAATCGCCTTGAACTCATCGGCGATCGCCAGCAGTTCCTCGGCGGTCAGGTCGGTATCCTGGCGCTGGCCGTGGCCCTTGTAGCGATCCATCACATGCTCGAAGCGTTCGCCTTCAACGCCCAGCACAATCTTGCCGAAGAGCTGGATGAAGCGACGGTACGCATCGGCGGCGAACCGGGGATTGCCGGTCAGTTTCGCCAGGCCCTCGAGGGTCTCCCGATTAAGCCCGAGGTTGAGCACCGTATCCATCATGCCGGGCATCGAAAACTTCGCGCCCGAGCGCACCGAGACGAGCAGCGGGTTCGACGGATCGCCGAACTTCTTGCCGGTCTGCGCCTCAATATCCTTCAGCGCCTCGAAGACCTGCTCCCACATCCCTTCGGGCGGCGTCTGACCATTGGCGTAGTAGGCGTTGCACGCCTCGGTGGTGATGGTGAAACCGGGGGGCACCGGCACGCCGGTGCGCGTCATTTCCGCAACGCCCGCACCCTTGCCACCGAGCAGATCACGCATCGTGGCATCGCCCTCACGGAAGAGGTACACCCACTTCTTGGTCATCGGGGATCCTCCTATTCGCTCGCGCCCATATCTGGCGCTTCAACTATACCGCCCCGATCCGTAAATGTCAAAGGCTTCATCGGCTGTGCAAAGCCTGGAAGCGGGCGCTGCGCCTGGCTTGGCCGAAAATCTTTTCAGGAATTATAT
>Ga0209227_1001240_pt1 | contig 20135 bp, 15 predicted proteins | sample YNPBryantNP2012_FD_185815 | JGI IMG/M metagenome (GOLD analysis project Ga0209227, IMG submission 185815) | Anoxygenic and chlorotrophic microbial mat microbial communities from Yellowstone National Park, USA - YNP Bryant NP 2012 (SPAdes)... ...
GGGGGGGGGTCTGTGCCCCCCGCCAGGAGGGGCCGCTGTTTTTTGGCCACAGATTACACAGATTTCACGGCCTGTGAACCCCGCCAGTGGGGGCCGCCGGGTTACAGACCCGGCGGGAGCAGGGTAGGTGGGGCGCGACGTTTTCTTGCCAGCAGGACAACCAGCGCGCCCAGCGGCAGGGCGACCGTAGAGAGGGGGCACGGGCCAGCGGACGGCTCTTCTACCGGTTCTTCTGGTTCTGTGGGGGCGGACGGTGGCTGACCGGCCTCGCTGAAGAGAGCGATGTCGTCTACCCACAGATCGCCCACGCTTTGGCCCTCTGCGGCCTCGATGGTAAAGCCCAGGCCGGTGATGTGGGTGAGGTCGATGGTTTGCAGGCTGTTTTCTTCGGCCCACGAGGCCCGTTCCCATTCGCTCCAGGGAAAAACGAACGAGGTCCACTCCTCTTCTGCTTCCCATCTGACCTCGAAAGGCGTGGCGGCATCAGGGTTGCCGGAGTAGACGGTCAGTACGATGGGCTGGTTTTCTCCTGTCGTGCGCAGCCAGAGGGCGAGGCCATCGCTTTGGCTCCAGTCCTGCGGCTCGTCAAAACCCATGCCGCACCAGCCATAGCTCCAACTCTCGATCTCGTGGTGGATGTGCAGAGCAGCCGATCCACCGTGGACATTGCCGCCTTCTGCGGCGCAGGCGATGTGCGAGCTGCCGGGCGCGTCGGCTTCCCATCCGCCTGCGGCAGACTCGAAATCGTCGATCGTGCCTGTTGCTGCTGGCGCGCCGATGGGCTCGGCGATGGGCAGCGGCTCGACGGGCTGTGGCTGGGGGCGCGGGCCGCTGCCATAGTAGCTCTGGATGGCCTGGTCGACGAAATCGACAAAGAGAGGGGCAATTTCGCGGTTGGCGCGCTCGTTGGGGTGGGCGTCCTGGTTGTCGTAGCGATATTCGGAGCGCAAAAAGTTGTCGTCGCCAGCCAGCAGGCCGAAAAAGTCGAAGGTGAAGAGATTGGGGTGGCCAGCCAGATACTCGTCCGACTGCAGCCAGTTGGCGAAAGCGCGCGCCCGCTGTGCCTCCGCACGATCGCTGGCGCCGGGCACCTGGGGCGGCTGGGTGACAATGATGAAAATCTTGTCCGGGTACTGGTCAATCCGTTCGCGGATCGTGTAGTAGTAGGACTGGTACTCGGCCAGTTGCTCATCGCTGCCGATGTTGCTGGTGGGGAAGCAGGACTTGAAGATGATGACGTCATAGGTCATCAGGTGGCTGAACGTGTTGTCGGGCGGATCGTGCAGGGGTTGGGAGAAGATGCGCGCAAAGCCGTCGGGGTCCGTGTTGTCGTCGGGGACGTCGAAATGGGTGCCGGTGTAGGAGCCGTCGGCCAGGCGCAGGCCGTCCTCGTTGTAGCCGTGGTCATAGAACTCGTAGCCGCGGGCGGTGAACATCTCGCGCACACCGCCTTCCTCGATCAGATTGTGGCCGCAAGAGTGGTGAAGAAAGATGATGCGGACGGGTTGGTCCTGAGCCTGCGCGTTCCAGGGCAGGACGAGGAGGAGGAGAAGCAAAGCGCATATTGGGCTGCACAGCCGGGAGCGATTCATGGCGCACCTCCTGGGGTGGATAGGAACAGTATAGCACAGAACGGGCAGGGGGCAATTTCTTGACAATTCTCTCGTTGGGGAGTATAATGCTCCCGGCGTTGCGGGGTAGAGCAGTGGTAGCTCGTCAGGCTCATAACCTGAAGGTCGCTGGTTCGAATCCAGCCCCCGCTACCTGAGACCTCAAGGCCAGAGCGTGAAGCGGGCCTTGAGGTTTTCTTTCAGGACTTGTGCAGTTGGCGGATAAACTATTGGGCGATTGTCAATGCTTTCAGCGGACGAGCAGCGCAAACAGCAGCGCGGCGGCAAAGCGACCCGCGCCGGAGAGGACAAAGTTGGCTGTATAGCCCCAGCGCGTGGCGACCAGGCCGCCCAGCGCCGAGCCGCCAGCGTAAGTGGCCATGACGACGATCTGGTAGAGCGCCGAGTAGCGCGCCCGTTGCTCGGGGAGCATCTGCGTCAGCAGAAAATTAAAGCTCGCCAGCCCATAGCCGGCCCACATAAAACCAGAGACCATCTCGATAGGCACAAGTTGCCAGCTCGAGCGCGCCAGCGCCCAGCCCCAGGGGACGAGGGGGATGAGCAGGCCGGTCAGAAGCTGCACCTTGCGCGGCCCCCAGCGGTCGGAGAGGATGCCGAACAGCCGCTGGCCCGGCAGCGCCGCCAGGCCGTTGACCACGCTGATCGCGCCGACAAAGGCGGCGCTTGCCCGCAGCCCCTCGACCAGGTAGACGCTGAAAAACGGTCCCGCCACCCCGAGCGAGAGGTTCCACAGCGCCGTGATGGCGCAAAAGCCCAGAAAGCTGCTGGAGATGCGAGGGGGGCCGCCTGGCGCGCTGTCTCTGGCTGCGGGCCGCGGGGCAGGATCGTCCAGCCGGGCAAAGCTGATGCTGGAAGCCAGGCCAAAAACAAAGGCCAGTCCCATCGCCAGGGGGTAACCCGTCGCGTTGCCGGCGCGGGTGATCAGCACCCCGACCGCGTAGGCAGCGACCATGCCAAACAGGCCCATGGCAATGTTGCGCGAGGCAAAGTAGCGCCCGCGCCAGTTCAGAGGGACAATGTCAGCGGTCAGCGAGGTCCACGCCGGGACGCCCAGGTTGGCAAAGGCGGTGCGGACGATCGCCAGGCCGATGGCGACGGCGACAGCCGCCGGCCCACTGAAGGCCAGCGGCAGCAGCGCCAGCAGCAAAAGAGTAGAGCGGGCGACGCCGCCGCCGGTGAGCAGACAGAATTGCTTGCGCCTTCCCCACCGCTCGACGACGGCTGCCCCCGGCAGGAGCAGCACGGCCGCGGCCAGGCTGGAGAGGGCGCTCATCAGCCCGATCTGGGCGCGGTTGGCGCCCAGCGCCAGCACGAACAGGGAGAGGTAGGCGACGACGATCGATTCGCTGGCCTGCGCAAAGACGCCGTCGAGCCAGAACCAGCGCAGATTGCGCCGCACCGATGGCGCAAGGGGATCGGTCCAGCGGCCGCCGGCAGTGATCCGGCCCATGCTGCGCCGCAGACGCGCCAACCACGGCGCGGCGGGGTGGGGGTGCTTTTCCGCAGGGCGCCCCGTCTGATCAGAGGGACGGTTTTCCTTCACAGGGGCAGTCGGCAGCTAGATTTGCTCGAAGTAGGGCGCGTCCACGACAAAGACCGTGGCGCAATGGACTTTGGGGTCGGCTCCGCTGCACGTCCCGCGCAGCAGTTCGAGGGCGGCGTCGATCTGCTCTTCCTCCAGGCCGATCAGCAGTGTGGCGTTGCCGCGTCGCAAAAAGCCGCCTGTGCTGGCAACGCGCGTCACCCGGTGGCCGTGCGTAACCAGGCGGTCTATGATCCGTTCCTCATCCACATCCCGCACGATGGCAATCATGAGTTTCATAGCTGTTCGAACCGTTCGACATTCAATGCGTACAGCAGCGCGCCGCCGACCTCGACCTCGATCATCGGCGGCTGCATTTGAACCGACAGCACTTCCACGTGGGCGGGGACCATCTGGCGCTGGCGGCGGCAGCACTGGCGGAAGTGGTCCACCAGGCGCGGCAGGTCCGCGCGGTCCAGGCCGATGAGCAGGGAAACGCTTGTGCCGACCAGAAAGCCGCCGCTGGTGTCGATGCGGGTGACGAAAAAGCCGTCCGCCATCAGGCGCTGGATCAGCGTGTCAGCCTGCGAACCGCTGACGGTGGCAATGACCAGCAGGTTGACCGAATCGTTCATCGCCCCCCCTTCCCGCTTCATAGTATACCATGAAACGCCTGAAAGTGGGATATTGACAAATTTGCCCCTTGGTAAACGGCATGCCGCGGGTGTTCGAAGCAGCAGGACAGCTCAACCCGCCCCCCTTACTCCCATCGCGTCTGTGGCCCGCTGGCTTTCACTGGCGGAGATCACAGGCTCCCGCCGGGCGATGGGGCGCGCAGCGTCCTTCGGGCGCGGTTTCAACCGCCAGATGGCGATCGGCGATAAGCGATCCGCGATACGCGACACGCCAGCCTTTGACACATCCTCCAAAGCGGGGTATACTCATCCCCTGTATGCGCCTGAAACGCCTCGAACTTCAGGGATACAAATCCTTTGCCAGCCGGACCGAGTTTGTCTTTCCGACGGGCATCACGGCCATCGTCGGCCCGAACGGCTCTGGCAAGTCCAACATCGCCGACGCCATCCGCTGGGTGTTGGGCGAGCAGAGCCTGCGCCTCATGCGCGGCAAGTCGACCACGGACATGATCTTTACCGGCAGCAAGCGTCGTCCCCGCTCCGGCATGGCCGAGGTGCTGCTGACCCTGGACAATGACGACGGCTGGCTGCCGGTCGAGTTCAGCGAGGTCACCATTGGCCGCCGCGCCTTCCGCTCCGGCGAGAGCGAGTACCTGCTCAACAACAACCGCATTCGCCTGCGCGACCTGAGCGACCTGCTGGCCGAGAGCGGCCTCAGCCAGCGCACCTATGCCGTCATCGGACAGGGGCTGATCGACACGGCCCTTTCGCTGCGCCCGCAGGAACGCCGCACTCTCTTCGAGGAGGCCGCCGGCATTGCCATCTACCGGGCGCGGCGGGAGGAGGCGTTGGGCCGTCTGGAGGAGACTGCGCGCAACCTCGACCGCGTCCGCGACATTCTCGGCGAGATCACGCCGCGCCTCAAGCGGCTGGAGCAGCAGGCGGAGCGCTTCCAGGAGTACGAGCGCCTGGCGGCGCACCTGGAACGCCTCTTGCGGGCCTGGTACGGCTACCATTGGGGGCAGGCGCAGGAGGCGTTGAAGGTTGCCCGGGAGCGCGCCCACGCGCTGGAAGAGCTGCTGGCCGGCCGTCGCCAGGAGCTGGACGCCGTCAGCGGCGCGCTGGACGAGCTGCGCCACCGCCAGACCGACCTGCGCGCCAGTCTGCGCGACGCCTACCGCCGCATTGCCGACCTGCACGACCAGGCCGATGCGGTGCAGCGGGAGCTGGCCACGCTGACCGAGCGTTCGCGGCTGCTGGCGGCTCAGCACGAAGAGGTGCTGGCCGAGCTGCCCGCGCTTCAGGCGCAGCGAGAAGCACAATCCCAGCGGGTCGAGCAGGCGCGAGCGCAGGCTGCGGCGCTGCGCGAGCGCGTAGCTACCCAGGAGGCGCAGGTCAGCCGCATGGAGAGCGACCTGGCGGCGCTGCGTCGCCGCGCCGCCGAGGGCGGCTCCCGCCGCGAGCAGTTCCAGTCCGAACTGGCTGCTTTGCGAGCGCGGCAGAAGGATTTGGAGGCGTCGGTCGGCCAGGCGCGTACTGCCTGCATGCGCCTGGAGGCGGAGCAGGAGCTGCTGGCCCAACTGCGGGACGAGGCATCGGGCTTTTCTGAGGGGGCGCGCGCTCTCTTACGCACTGGCCTGCCCGGCGTGGTGGGGTTGCTCAGCCAGTTGTTGCAGGTGCCCGCCGAATGGGAGCAGGCAGTCGAAGCGGCGCTGGGGACACGGGCGCAGGCGCTGGTGGTGCGCGATTGGGCGGCGGTGGAGCTTGCCCGGCAGTCGTTGGGCGCCGAGGAGCGAGTGGTGCTGCTGCCGCTGAGCGAGTTGCGGGCACAGGGCGGGCCGGCGCCGGCTGGTGCGCTGCGCGCCGCCGATGTGGTGCACAGCGCCGCCGAGATCCGCCCGGCGATCGAGGCACTGCTGGGGCAGACGTGGCTGGTCGGCGACCTGGCAGCAGCGCAGGCACTGCGAGACAGGCTATCCCCTGGAGCGCAGTGTGTGACGCGGGCCGGCGAGGTCGTCTCCGCCGATGGCGCAGTGACGCTGGGCGCTGCTGGCGGGGTACTGGCGCGAGAGCGCGCCTGGCGCGAGTTGCCGGCCCGTATGGAGGCGGCCCGCAGCCGCCGTGACGAGCTGGAATCTGAGTTGGGCCGCGTGGCGCAGGCGCTCGCCGAATTGGAAGCGGCCCGCCAACAGGCCGAGCGGGAGGCAGCCGAGGCGTCCAACCGGCTGGTGCAGGCCGAGGCCGGGCCGCTGGGTAAGGCGCGCACCGAGTTGGCGCTGGCCCGTCAGGCCGCGGAGAGCCAGCTTGCCCTGCTGCGGCGCGAAACGGCCGAACTGGAGCGCATCGAGACCCAGTTGTCGGCGCGTCAAAAGCGGGCGGAGGAATTGGCAGCAGGGCAGGCAGCCAGCGGGGAACGCCTGGCGCGTCTGCGCCAGGAGAGCACTCGCTTCGAGCAAGAGCTGGCCGATGTGCGGGCGCGCATCGGCCCCGCCGAGGAGACCCTCAACGGGTTGAGCCGTCAGCAGGAAGAAGCCGAGGCGCGGGAGCGACAGGTGCGGATGCAGGTGCGGCAGATGGAGGAGCAGGTCAGCCGGGCGCAGCTCGAAGCCGTTCGCTGTCAGGACGCCCTCGACCGGCTGCAGGAGCGCATTCGGGAAGAGCTGGGCCTGGTCGAGCTGGAGGTGGCCGAGCAGGTCACGGTGCAGACGCCGCTGCCGCTGCATCCACTCGTCTCGCGCCTGCCGGTGGTGGAACAACTGCCGGAGGGCCTGGAGGTCGAGATCCAGCGGCTCAAGGCGCGGCTGCATCAGCTTGGCCCGGTCAACCCCGCCGCGTTGCAGGAGTACGAAGAGGCTGCCGGGCGGCATCGCTTTCTGAGCGAACAACTCCAGGACCTGGAACAGGCCTCGGCCCGCCTGCGCGAGGTGATCGATGAGCTCAATCAGAAAATGGAGCAGTCCTTCCTCGAGACCTTCCAGGCCATCGCCGCTGCTTTCGAAGAGTTCTTTGCCCGCCTCTTCAACGGTGGATCGGGCAGGCTGGAGCTGCTGGAGGCCGAGAACCTGCTGGACGCCGGTGTCGACATCATCGCCCGGCCGCCGGGCAAGCGCACGCAGGGGCTGGCCATGCTTTCCGGCGGCGAGCGCGCTCTGACCGCGGCGGCGCTGATCTTTGCCATCCTCAGCGTCCGCGCCACGCCCTTCTGCGTGTTGGACGAGGTCGATGCGATGCTGGACGAGGCCAACGTCGTGCGCTTTCGCACGGTGCTGGAAGAGCTCTCTGCCAGGACACAGTTCATCGTCATCACCCACAACCGGGGCACGGTCGAGGCGGCGGACACGGCCTATGGCATCTCGATGGGCTCGGATGGCGTTTCGCAGGTTGTCTCGCTGCGGCTGGAAGGGAGAGAGGTGGCGGGATGAGCCGCGTGGCGATTCTGGCGACAGGGGGCACGGTGGCGATGCGCCATGATCCGGCGGCGGGAGGGGCGGTGCCGGCCCTGGGCGCAGAGGATTTGATGGCCCTGCTCCCGCAAGGTGCGCCGGAACTGGCTTTCGAGCAAATCTGCAATTTGCCCAGCTCGCACTTTACGCTGGAGACGCTGTGGCACATTCGCCAGCGCACGGCGGCATGGCTGGAGAAGGCGGTCGATGGAGTGGTCATCACGCACGGGACGGACGTGCTGGAGGAGACGGCTTATCTGCTCGACCTGACCGTGCCGGGTGACAGGCCGATTGTGCTGACGGGGGCCATGCGCGCGGCGTCGGATGTGGGGGCGGATGGCCCGGCGAACCTGTGGGCGGCGGTGCGCGTGGCGACTGCGCCGCAGGCGCGCGGACTGGGCGCGCTGGTGGTGCTCCACGATGAAATTCACGCCGCGCGCTTTGTCACCAAAGTCGATACGCTCTCTACCGGCGCATTCCAGTCGCCCGGCTGGGGACCGATCGGGCGCGTCGAGGGGGATGAGGTGCGCATCGGCAGCCGTGTGCAGCGGCAGGTGCTTGCGTGCCCGGCGCTGGAGGAGCGGGTGGCGCTGCTCAAGCTGGGCGTTGGCATGGGGGTCGAACCGCTGGAAGACGCGCTGGCGCGCGGCGCGCGCGGTGTGGTGCTCGAAGGGCTGGGCGGCGGACGCATCCCGCCCTGGTGGTTGCCGACCATCGAACAGGCGGTTGCCGCCGGCGTGACCATCGTCGTCGCCAGCCGCTGCCCCGCCGGACGTGTTTGGGATGGCTATGGCTATGCGGGAGCATACCGTTCGTTGCAGGAGCGTGGCTGTCTCTTTGCTGCCGGCTTGAACGGCCCAAAGGCGCGCATCCGGCTGATGGTGGTTTTGGGAATGGCCCAGGAGGCGGCAGACATTGCTCGTCTGTGGGTGGTCCCGGAGTAAGGAGGAGAGAAAACTGGAAACGCAGGACCTGGCCAGGGGAATTGTCGATCTGCTGGTAGACAAGAAGGCAGAGGATGTTCTGCTGTTGCACATCGGCGAACTGACGACCATCGCCGAGTACTTTGTCATCTGCAGCGGCACGAGCGAGCGGCAACTGCGCACGCTGGTCAGCGCGCTGCGCGAAGAGGTCAAGGCCGCCTATGGGATCATTCCACTGCACATCGAAGGCGATGCGTCGTCGGGGTGGATCCTGGCCGATTACGGCGCGGTGGTGGTGCACCTCTTTGCCCCTGAGCTGCGGGCCTTTTACGACCTGGAGGGGCTGTGGCGAGAGGGACGGGTGGTGGTGCGCATTCAGTAGAGCGGCGCGCTCAGGAGGGGGGATGTGGCCCAACGATATGCCGTGGTCGGCACCTCCGGTTCGGGCAAGACGACCCTGGCGCGCAAGATTGCCATGACGCTGGGCATCCCTCACGTCGAGCTGGACGCGCTCAACTGGGGGGCGGATTGGACAGAGGCCCCGCTGGATGTCTTTCGGGCGCGCGTGGCGGAGGCGCTGGCTGGCCCGGCCTGGGCCGTCGACGGGAATTACAGCAGGGTGCGCGACCTGGTCTGGGGCCGCGCCGAGACGCTGGTCTGGCTCGACTATCCCCTGCCGCTTGTCATGGCGCGGGTGGTCTGGCGCACGCTGAGGCGCTCATTGGCCCGCGAGGAGCTGTGGGGCGGCAATCGCGAGTCGTTGCGCACGGCGTTCTTCAGCCGGGATTCGATCATCCTTTGGGCGTTGCAGACCTACAAGAGGCGTCGCCGCGAGTATCCGCTTTTGGTAGCGCAGCCTGAGTATGCTCACCTGGAGCTGGTGCGTCTGCGCTCGCCGCGCGCGGCGCGGCTCTGGCTGGCGGAGCTAGACCCGATTGCTGGAGGGGAGACGGTATGAAAAGCCTGGTCACTGGAGCAACTGGTTTCATTGGCAGTCATCTGGCCGAGGCGCTTGTCGCAGCCGGCGATGACGTCCGCGCTCTGGTGCGCTCGACCAGCGACGCAGGGCGCCTCTACCGCCTGGGGGTCGAACTGTGCCCCGGCGACATGACCGACGCGGCCAGCCTGGAGCGGGCGGTGGACGGTGTCGAGCGGGTCTTTCACTGCGCCGCCGTGGTCACGGATTGGGATCCGCAGGGCCTTTCGCAGGCTGTCAATGTGGAAGGCACGGGCTTTCTGGCAGAGGCCGCGCTCCGCGCTGGCGTGCGCAAATTCGTCCACGTCAGTTCTACCGAGGTCTATGGCCATCCCGACGCCTTTGTTTCCGAGGACGCGCCCTATCGCTATCGCGGCTGGCCCTATTGCAACACCAAGATCGACGGCGAAAAGCGGATCTGGGAGGCCCATCGGCGGGGGTTGCCGGTGACGGTGCTGCGCCCGGCGACGGTCTATGGACCGCGCTCCGAGAGCGTTGTCGTCGAGTTTGTCAATCTGATGAAGGATGGGCAGATGCTGCTCATCGACCGGGGCTGCAAGACGGCTGGCCTGTGCTATGTCAGCGACCTGGTGGAGCTGATGCTCCAGGTGGGGCAGCCGGAGGTTGGGCTGGGGCGGGTCTATAACGTGGCGGACGGCACACATACGACGTGGGCCGAGTTCGTCAACGGGCTGGCGGCGCTGATCGGCCTGCCGCCGGTGCGCTTTTCCCTGCCGCGTCGCCTGGCCTATCCGCTGGGCTGGCTGATGGAGCGCTGGGCCGCGCTGCGAGGCGCCGGTCACCGCCCGCTGCTGACGCGCATGGCGGTCGAGTTCCTGGGCACGCACCAGGCTGCTTCCATCGACCGCGCGCGGCGGGAATTGGGCTTTGTGCCCAGGGTTTTGCTGGAAGAGGGCCTGCGGCGGGTAGGGGAGTGGCTGAGCAAGCAATAGGGCGGTGTACTGTTTTACCGCTGAAGCTGGTGGCTTTGTAACTCTCGCCGTGCAAGCTGCTCTTCGTGCGGCATTTTCAGCCTTTGCGCCGCCTCGAGGCTCCTCTGCCAGGCAAGCTGCGCCGCGCCCAGCCGCCCTTTCTGGTATTCGTAGCGACCCTGTAACAGCCAGGCCCGTGGTTGAGCCACTGTAAAGATGCGGGCGAAGCGGCGCAACGCCCGGCACATGGTTTTTGCTGCGCGGTCGGCCTGTCTGCGTTCGGCGGCTGGAGCGTCCTGGCTGCGGGCGTGCAGGGCGAGATAGACCTCTACGGTGCCGCAGTAACCCTCAATGATTCCCATCGCCACGGGGGGAAATTGCGCGATGTGTTGGGCGGCCAGGTCGGCCATCTCGCGGGCGCGGACGAGGTTCCCCTGGCGCAGACTGGCCAGCGCCAGCGCGCCATAGACGCGGATCTCTTCGACCATGCCGATCCGTTCCGAGAGGAGCGGGAGCGCTTCTTCCAGCAAATGGGTTGCCTCGTCGGCATTGTTGGCGCCGTCCATGCGCAAGAGGCACTCGGCCTGTCCGACCAGGCCCCAGGTGCGCTGTTGGGCGTCGCTGTCGCGGCGCCCTGCCTCGCAAATCTTCTGATATGTCTGCCGGCACTGCTCAAACTCGCCGCGGAAGTAGAGCGCCCAGGCCAGCAGGCCCATGCTTTCTCCCAGGCGATGGCGGTCGCCCAGCTTTTCCCATATCTCGATCGCCTGGCTGATGTTTTGGTCAGCCTGGGCATGCTGACCGGTTCCCAGCAGATAGAGGCCGCCGACCATCAAAGCCCAGGCCTGGGCGGCCAGGTCCTGGATATTGACGGCGGTCTCGAGGGCGCGGCTGCTGTAGGCCAGGGCCAGCCTGTCCAGGCCGCTGACGCTGCAGGCGATGCACATATTGGAGTAGGCGCGTGCCAGCACGGGGGAGGGGCCGGCGCGCTCGGCCAGGTTGAGCGTGCGCAGCGAGGTATAGATGCCGCGGGTCGTCTCGTTGGAAAAGTAGTAGATTTCGCTGAGCAGGGCGTAGGCGCGGGCGGCTTCGGTCAGGGCGGCGATCTCCTGGGGCGGGCGTTTTTCGGGGGCTGGCGGGCGGAGGCGGTGGCTGGTCTGGCGCAGCAACTGTACTGCCAGGCTGTAGATGAGGTGTGCCTGTCGGCCTGGCATGGGTCGTCCCAGCAGCAGCAGTGTTCGTTCGAGGCGCTCGCGGCTCTCTGAGATCAGCCCCATACGCAGGTAGGCCTGGCCTCGTTGTCGCTCCCATCGAGCCTGACGCAGCCGGTCTTTTGTATAGTCAAACCGGGCATCGAGCTGCAGGGCGCGGCTGAACAGATCGACTGCCTCCTGATTGGCATACGTGCGCAGGGCCTGCTCGCCTGCTCTCTCCAGGTAATAGATTGCCCTGCCTACAAGGCTCATATCCGTGCAGTGTTCTTCGACAGTTCTGCTCCAGTGATGAGCCAGGAGAGAATAATAAGGCTCCAGATCGTTGGCATAGGTGCGCTCGTACCACTCGGCCACCGCGCGGTGGAGCTGACGGCGCTGCGCAAAGGGCAACAGGTTGTAGGCCACTTCCTGGGTGATGATGTGTTTGAACGTATAGTCCAGTTCCGTCTCTGTGCCCTCCACGGGCACCAGGTCCAACTGGGCCAGATTGGCAATGTCCTGATAGAGCTGATTGGGAGTGATCTCGATGGGGTAGATGTCCTTGAGCGTGTTCAGCGAGAAGGTGCGCCCGATCACGCTGGCGACTTTGAGGGTGACTTTTTCCGAGGCGCCGAGGCGGTCAATGCGGCTGGTGATCACGCCTTCGATCGTGTCAGGCAGCGCAAGCTCCCCCAGGTCTGCCGCACCGGGGGCAAGACGGCATTTGCCTTCTTCGACGAGCAGCAATCCCGCATCGCGCAGCGCATAGGCCAGTTCCTCGCTGAAGAAGGGGTTGCCCTGGGCCTTTTCCTGGATCAGCGCGGCGACCTGCGGCGGCAAAGCATTCACCCCTAGCCGCTGGCAGACCAGCGAGAGGGTGTCTTGGGGGGGCAGTGGATTGAGCCGCAGGTGTTGTGTGTGCTGGTCGTGCAGCAGTTGGAGGTACTCGGCGGGCTGAGGGGCGCTCAGCGGGCGGGTGGCGATGACAACGAGCGCCTTGGGGACGCGCCGGCTGACCAGCAGCGCCAGCGCCCACGAGGCCGAGTCGAGCCAGTGGGCGTCCTCCAGGAGCAGCAAGCGGGGGTAGATGCGGGGGCCACGGCCGTTGCTCCCCAACATCAGCCGCACCAACAGCTCCTGGGTGTTATCTGCCCGCGCCTGCCCGGTCATCTGGGCGGTGATTTCGTTCTCCGGCAGGTCGAGGGGCAGGACGACGTTGAGCAGGGGGGCCATGGGCACCATTTCGGCGTCGGCCTGCAGACGTACAAGGACGCTCTGCCGGCGCGTTTCCAGGTCAGGGAGGGGGTCCAGTCCCAGGAGCTGGCTGTAGACGGAGCGCCAGGCATAATAGGGGGTGAACCGCTCGATGGCGTCACCGGCGCCGGAGAGCGTCGCAATGCCCATCGCTTCGGCGCGGTGACGGAGTTCATCGAGCAGGCAGGATTTGCCGATGCCCGCTTCGCCCTCTACGACGATTGTGCCCCGCGTGTCGCCGCGCAGGAGAGACTGCAGCCGCTCGGACAGGATTTCTATCTCGCTCTGGCGTCCAATGATGGTCAGGACAGGCGTGATAGAGCTGATTTGCCTGGGTCGCTTGCGGGGGCGACAGGCCGGAACGGGCTCGCTCTTGCCTTTGACTGTCACGGGTGCGAGTTCATCGAAGGCAAAGTGACCTTTGGCCGCCTCGCGGGTTGCGGTATCACAGAGGATGTCATTGGGGGCGGCTTGCATCAGGCGGGCAGCCAGGTTGACGACGTCCCCCACCATCGTGTACTCGCGCCGCCGGTCGCTGCCGACCGAGCCGCAGAACGTGCGCCCGGTGGCGATGCCGATCGCATAGCCTAGCCCCATTTCTTCCAGTCTCTCGCGCATGGCCAGCGCGGCCTCGATGCCCAGCACGGCATCGTTCTCGTGGGAGAGAGGCGGGAGCCCCAAGGCGGCGACGAGCGTGGCGCCTTTTTCGTCGATGTTGAGCTTGTTGATGCTGCCTTCATAGTGATAGAGCGGCGCCTGGAGGCTGCGCATGATCTCTTGCGCCCGCTCCAGCGAAGTGCGGTGGTCCAGATTGGGCAGGTTGATAAAGATGACCGTGACCAGGCGCAGTTCGGCCAGCCAGCCAGCCTGGGCGGCCGTGGTCAGGCGAGAGAGGACGGCGCCAGGGATGTAGGGGCGGAGCGCGGTTTCCATCTCCGCGCTGAGGGGAAGCGGCGGCAGGGGCTGGGGAGGGAGGGGGGCGTGTACGGCTTTCAGGTTGATGTAGCCGTGACCGATTGGCTGGCCGGCGGCGCGCTCCTGGATCAGCGCCCACGCCTGGGACGAGAGGATGACCTGGCCAGGGCTGGCGGCCTGCTCGGCCTCGCTCATGGTGATGACCGGTTCGCCCGCGATGAGCATTTCCCAGCGCCTGTACTCGCCGCCGATGTAGACGGTCAAGATGTTCCCTGCGCCGACGCCGATGCGCAGCGAGAGGCGGACGTCGGGCGTGACCTGAGCGTTGTGCAGGGCTTGTTGGATGGCCAGTCCGCACTGGGCAGCGCGGAGGGTTGCTGTGGGCAGATCCTCGGCCAGCACCTCGGGCGACCAGAGGGCCAGCAGGCCGTCTCCGGCGAACTTGACCACGTCGCCGCCGTGGTCATAGACCAGGTTGATGAGCTGTCCGAAATAGTCGTTGAGCAACTGGCTCAGCGCTTCGACCCCCGGCAGTCCGCGATGGGCAAAGCGGTCGGCCAGCGCCGTAAAGCCGGAGATGTCGGCAAAGAGGACGGCTGCCGGGAAGCCCTCGGCGACCGGTTCGCTGATCGGCGCCGGGTTCTTTGCCAGTCGACGCAGGACGAGGGCAGGAACGTAGCTGGCCAGGATTTCGAGCAGCTCGGGCAAGGTGCCTCCCTCGGATTAGAGTGACAGGTTACGGTTATCAGTATAGTGGCAAGTGGGCAAGTGTGCAAGTGTGCAAGTGTGCAAGTGTGCAAGTGTGCAAGTGTGAGGGTGGGGGGTTATGGGGATTCCAGGAAGCAGAGGATGCCTTCGACGATGCCCTGGGCGATGAGGTCCTGGTGGTTGAGCAGCAGGTTGCGGTCGGCGAGCATAAAGCCGACCTCGATGATGGCCCCTGGCGTGGCCGGGTCGATCTCGTAGAAGGTGTGGTATTGGGTCATGTCGTCGGTGATGCTGCCAGAGTGAAAGGCCAGGCCGGTGCGTGAGCGGTAGTGGTCGATCAGGCAGTTGACCAGCCGGTCCTCCTCTTCCGGCACGGCGCTGTCGACGACGCGGGCGACTTTGAAGCCTGAGGCTTCGGGGTAGAGGCAGGCGTCGGCGTGGATCGAGACCAGGGCCTGGGCGCGGTAGCCGTCCAGGCGCGGGTCGAACTCTTCCAGCATGTCGGCAGGGTAACCCTGCGCGCGGAGGAGACGCACGACCTCCCGCGCGACGGCCAGATTGATGTCGACCTCGTAGAGCCAGTCCTCACAGACTGCTCCCGAATCGTTGCCCCAGTGGCCGGCGACGATGCCGATGGGTAACTGGCCTGTGGGGAGGGCAGTAGAGGGAGGGGCGGGAGGAGAAGGGGAGCCGGGTTCAAAGATGGAGGGATCGAAAGGCGGCGTTGCCGTGGGTGGGGCGAACGGGCTGGGGGGCGGGACGCTCTGCGCGGCGCTCCACAGGCTGCGCACTACGGCAAAGAGTGCGCTCATGAAGGCAACGGCGATCAACAGACGCAAGGTACTGGAAGCGGCAAAGTCGCCTCTGCGGGGACGGGCGTGCACGGCTGCCTGGCGCGTCATGCGGCTATTCAGACCTCAGCGGTCACGATTGCCTGTCTTGGCGGAGAGGGTGGGATTCGAACCCACGGTGACCATAAAGGCCACAACGGTTTTCGAGACCGTCCCAATCGTCCACTCTGGCACCTCTCCGGGACACGGAAATTATAACACATGAGGGGAAGGGCGGCAAGGCAGTTACCGGGGACAGGTTCGGACAGGGTCTCACACAAAGGCGCAAAGACTCCACGTACTGCGGTCTTTGCGCCTTTGTGGTGAGAATCAGTCGATGTAGATGCAACACAGAGCCTCACTCGGCAGGTGAGGCTCTGTTTGTTGCAAGGTTGCTTGATCGCTCCTAGATGGCGTTGACGATGTTGGAGAAGATATTGCCGATGGCGGGGCCCAAAAGCGCCAGAATCACGATCACGACGATGGCCACCAGTACGAGGATCAACGCATACTCGACCAGGCCCTGGCCCTCTTCACGGGGTAAATACAGCATAGAACACCTCCTGTGTATGATGGATTTGGACAGGGCATCTCTCCCTATCCTGGAAAAATTATAGCATACTTTTTTGCGTATGACAACCCCCAATTTCCTGGTTTTTCCCACGTAGCGCTTGCACAGGATCGGGAAGCATGGTATAAAGCAGGATGTCTGCCCCCGTAGCTCAGCAGGAAAGAGCACCGGCCTCCGAAGCCGGTGGCCCGCGTTCGAGTCGCGGCGGGGGTATCGATCAGGGTGGATCAGGACTGCCAGACCGACAATCAGGAGGATACGATGGAAATCACGCTTCAACAGTTCAAGCGCTGCGATGTGGTCAGGGTCAAAGGCCGTGTCGACAGCATGACCGCTCCCCAGCTTGCCCAGGCCCTGCATGGCATTATCGAGGAGGGACGCTTTCGCATCGTGGTCGACATGAGCGGGGTGGAGTTTGTCTCCAGCGCCGGCTTGCGCGTTTTGCTCGAGGCCCAAAAAACCTGCAAGCGCTGGAATCGCGGCGAGGTTGTCCTGGCGGCGTTGTCCCCGACGGTGAGAGAGGCGTTTGAACTGACCGGCTTTACCCGCCTCTTTACCATTTACGACGATGTGCTTTCTGCCGTTGGCGCTTTCTAATCTCCTCACGGCTCGTTGATTCGGTAACAGGGCCGCCGTGGTCAGAGCGACCAGGCGGCCTGTTTGTCACTGAACCCATGGGGCAAACTTTCGTCATTACTGAGACGTTCCAGGCCCGCTATGCCAGCCTCCTCCCTATCGGTCGCTGGGTTTCCCGCCTCGCCGAACAGGCTGGCTTTGACGAAAAGGACAGCTATGCCGTTCAGTTGGCGGTCGATGAGGCCTGCTCGAACATCATCGAGCATGCCTACGGCGGCGACGGCAGCGAGGGCCTGATCGAGTGCACGCTCCGCTCCGAGGCCGACCGTCTGACCATCATCCTGCGCGATTGGGGCCACCCCTTCGACCCTGCCTCTGTGCCGGCTCCTGACCTGGCTGCGGACCTGGAAGCCTGTCCCATTGGCGGCCTGGGGCTGTACCTGATCTATCATTTGATGGATGAGGTGCATTTCGAGTTCGGCGACGCCGGCAATGTGTTGACGATCGTCAAATACAAAACGAAAGTTTGAGCAGAAGCAGACATGACGGATCGGTCGCGGGGCTGGCTGGAACAACAGCTCGAACTGGTGCGCGTGGTCAGCGCTCAGGTTGCCAACCTTCTCGAGCTGGACCAACTCACATCTCGCGTTGTCGATCTGACCCGGCGCACGTTCGAATACTACTATGTCGCCCTGTTCACCCTGGAGCCGGGAGAGGATGTGCTGCGCCTGCGCGCCAGCTCTGGACGATCTTCCTCCGTTCAACAGGAATTGCCTGTCGGCTGGGAAGTGCGCCTCGGCGAAGGGATCATCGGCGATGTCGCCCAGACCGGCCATGAGGTGATTGCCAACGATGTCAGCCGCGAGCCGCGCTATCGCTTTCTGGAAAGCCTGCCTGACACCCGCTCCGAAGCCGTCCTGCCGCTGCGCATCGGACAGCGCATCCTCGGCGTCCTCGATGTCCAGAGCGAGCGACTGGATGCCTTTGCAGAGACCGACCTGCTCGTGCTGCACGCGCTGGCGGATAACGTCGCCGTCGCCGTCGAACATGCCCGTCTCTACACTGCCTTGCGCCGCCAGGCCGACCAGCTTGCTGCTGTCGCTGAGGTCAGCCATGCCGTCGTCTCGATCCTCGACCTCGACGCCCTGCTCGAAGAGATCGTCCGCCTGATCAACCGCAAGTTTGGCTATCCCTACATTCACCTCTACACGGTCGATCCCGTCCGCCAGAAACTGATCCACCGCGCTGGCTACCTTGCGGCCGATAGCGTTGCCGAAGCGGATTTGATGTGCAGCCTGGATGGCGAAGAGGGGATTGCCTCCTGGGTTGCCTGTTATGGTCAGACGTTGGTGGTCAATGACGTGACCGCCGACGGCCGCTTTCGCGCTTCTTTGATGAATCTTCCCACCGTCCGCGCCGAGCTGGCTGTGCCGCTTGTCTTTGGCGACGAGATGCTGGGTGTGCTGAGCGTCCAGAGCGATCAGCGTGACGCTTTTGGTGACGAGGAGCGCTTCCTGTTCGAGGCACTGGCCAATAGCATCTCGATCGCTTTGCGCAATGCACAGCTCTACCGCTCCGAGCGCTGGCGACGGCAGGTTGCCGACAGCATGCGTGAGGTGGCCGGCCTGCTTTCGTCTGAGACCGACCTGGATCAGTTGCTCGATGCGATCCTGGTCGAGTTGGAGAATACATTGCCCAGTGACGTGGCGGCCATCTGGCTGCTGGACGAAGGCGCCCTTTGCCTGGCCGCTGTGCATGGCGGCAGCCCCCATATCTGTGTGAGTGATGTAGAGGGTGGCGCTGGCGCCTGGCTGGGGCAGGCCCTGATGGCCGAGCAGCCGCTGGTGCGCACGGTGGACACGCCGCCGGAGCCGTTGGGGGCGGCCATGGGCTTTCCACCGGATTATTCGGCCATCGCTGCGCCGCTGCGGGCGGGCGACCGTCGCCTGGGCGTGCTGATGTTGGCCCATCAGTCTGCCAACCGCTACGGCGACGAATCCCGCGCTATGATGACGGCCTTTGCCAGCTATACCGCCGTCGCTATCGAGAACGCGCGGCTGTACAAGCAGGCGCGGGAGCTGGCCCTCGTCTCGACGGTGATGCTGCGCGTGGCCGAGGCGACCCAGTCGCTGGCCAGCCTGACCCAGGTGCTCGACACGATCGCCAGCCTGGTGCCGATGCTGGCGGGCGTCGAGCGCTGCGCTTTGCTGCTGTGGGATCGGGAGGCGGGCTGTTTCGTGCCGACGACGGCCTATGGCCTCAGCCCCAGCCAGCGCCAGAGTTTCGAGCGGTGGTGTGTTGCGCCCGGCGACGAGTCCATTCTGGACGAGCTGCGGGCGACCGGCACGCCGCTTTTCGTCTATGACGTGGCTACCGATAGCCGCCTTTCCGGCCCGACCCTGTGGGCATTGGGGTTCAACTCGTTGCTCGTGCTGCCGCTGTTGGCCCAGGGCGAGGTCGTGGGGGCCATGCTGATGGATTACCGGGGTGATTGGGCGACCTTTGGCGCGCTGAGCGGCCTGCGCAGCGAGGAACTGGCTATTATCCAGGGCATTGCTCACCAGGCTGCCATTGCTGTCGAAAACGCCCAGTTGCGCGAGGCGCAGCAGGAAGAGGCCTACGTCGCGACGGCGCTCTTTCAGGTGGCGCAGGCGGTCACCAGCTTGAATAACCTGGACGACATTCTGGCGGCGATCGTGCGCATCGCGCCGATCCTGGTCGGCGTGGAGCGCTGCCTGATCCTGGTGTGGGACGAGCAGGCCGAGGTTTTTCGCCCGGCCAGGGTGTATGGCGTTCCCACTGCAGATGAGCAGGTGTTGTTTGCGCTGCACTACCCGCCCGGCTCGTTCCCGCTGATCGATCGGATGCGCGAGCGCGATGAGGTCGTGGTGCAGACGGTTAGAAGGGACGCCGCGGGTGAGGCGACGCCCCTCATCCCGCCCGATCTGGCTGTGCTCTTCCTGGGTCGGGGGGAGCGGCGGGTGCTGGTCGCCCCGGCGTCGATCAAAGGAGAGTTGCTGGGGGTCGTGCTGCTGGAGGAGGCGGACAGTGAGCGTCGTGTTCATGGCCGGCGCATCGAGATCGTCACCGGCATTGCTCATCAGGTGGCGCTGGCTATTCAGAACGACCGCTTGCAGCAGGCACGGCTGGGACGTGAGCGGCTGGACCGCGAGCTGCAGCTTGCGCACGAGATCCAGAGCGCGTTCATTCCTGAGGTCCTGCCCGAGCTGCCAGGCTGGGAATTGGCGGGGACATGGCGGGCGGCGCGCGAAGTGGCGGGGGATTTCTACGACGTCTTTGCGCTGCGGGACGGCCGGCTGGCGCTGGTCATCGCCGACGTGGCGGACAAGGGTATGCCGGCGGCGCTGTTCATGGCCGTCACCCGCACGCTGGTCCGCGCTGCGGCGCTCGATAACCCGGCACCTGACCTGGTGTTGGAGCGGGTGAACAATCTGCTCGAGCCTGACGCGCGCCACGGCATGTTCGTGACGGCTCTCTACGCCGTGCTGTCGCCGCAGACAGGGGAATTGGTTTACGCCAATGCCGGGCACAACCCCCCCCTCTTGTTGCGTGCCGGTGATGGGCGCATCGAGCGGTTCAAAACGGGAGGGATTGCGCTGGGCGTGCTGAGCGACGTCGAGATGTCCGCTCACACGCTTCATCTTGGGCCAGGCGACCTGCTCGTGTGCTATACCGATGGGGTCACCGAGGCCTTTTCGCTGCTGGGAGAAGCCTACGGCGAGCAGCGTCTACAGGCCACCTTGCGCTCGGTAGCCGGTCAGCCGGCTACCGTTGCGCTGGAGGCCATCGAGCGCTCGGTGGCTGAGTTTGTGGGAGAGCAACCCGCTGCGGATGATCTGACTTTGGTGGTTCTCCGGCGGCGTTGATCGCGTCTCGCGTATCGCTCATCACGTATCGCTCATCGCGTATCGCTTATCGCCTATCGCTTATCGCGTATCGCTTATCGTTGGCCAACAATGAGCGATACCCGATAGGCGATACGCGAGACGCGATAGGCGATACGCG
>Ga0209227_1001243_pt1 | contig 20114 bp, 20 predicted proteins | sample YNPBryantNP2012_FD_185815 | JGI IMG/M metagenome (GOLD analysis project Ga0209227, IMG submission 185815) | Anoxygenic and chlorotrophic microbial mat microbial communities from Yellowstone National Park, USA - YNP Bryant NP 2012 (SPAdes)... ...
CTTCCCACGACACAAATGTTTGCCGACATCTTTACACGTTGGCTGCTGTGAGCGCAATCCCCGCCTCGAGTAATGAACGGATTGCGACTTCGATGGCTGCGTTCGACGCGTTGAGGAGCGGCGCGCGTACGCCACCTGCTGGAATGCCACGCTGCGTCAGTACTGCTTTGAAGAGTGACAGGTCGCCGCCATCTTTCAACGCGCGGCGTACGTGTTGAATGCGCGCCTGCACCGCTTGCGCGGCAGTCAGGTCGCCGCGCCAGAACGCGTTGTAAAATTCGACGAACAATTCTGGTACGGCATTCGCATTGCCCGAAATCGCCGCGCCGATGCCCGCCACTGCCGCCGATAACAACAGCCCATCGCTGCCAATCGCCACGTTGAACTTGCCTCCGCGCGCGGCAGCAGAATCAATGATCTGTGCCAGCACACCACAACTGTCCTTAAGTCCAACGACGTTTGGACAGCGTTCGGCGATGGTATGCACAACAGCAGGTTTCAAATCGTTGCCAGTCAACTGCGGAATGTTGTAGAGGTAGATGGGAAAATCGGGGACGCTCTCTGCCACGCGAACGTAATGGTGAATGAGCGCGTCATCGCTCAAGCGAAAGTACCACGGTGTCACCACCGTTGCCGCGCTCGCGCCGATTTCCTGCGCGTGGCGTGTCAGCGCGATCGTCGTCTCTGTGCTGGCTGCGCCGGTATGCACCAGCACCGGCACACGCCCCTGTGCGACGCGTACCACAATCTCCGCCACCTGCTTGCGCTCTTCCAATGACAGTAACGCCACTTCGCCGGTGGTGCCGCACGGGCACAAACCGTGTACGCCCGCGCGAATTTGAAACTCGACGAGGCGTTCAAGCGCGTGCGCGTTGACACGTCCGGCTTCATCGAAAGGCGTGACGAGAGCGGTGATCACACCGCGCAGCGAAAAATCGGGAACAGGCATCGTAACAATCCTTGCGTGAATTACTCGCGCGGGGCACCGGTCGAGCCGCGCACAATGAGTGTGGTGGGCAATTGCACGTGGGCGACCGGCTTGCGCGGGTCTTTCAAGCGCGCGAGGAGCAACTCGGCGGCTTGACGTCCCAGTTCGTAGGTCGGTTGAGCCACGGCGGTCAGGGGAGGATGCAACAACGTTGCCCAGGGCATATCATCAAAGCCCACAATCGAAATATCGTCGGGAATCCGCAGTCCCCGTTCGTGGATGGCTTGCAGCGCGCCTAACGTCGTCAAATTGTTGGCGACGAAGAGCGCGGTCAGGCGCGGTTGATGGGCAAGCAAATCTTGCGTGGCAGCATAGCCACCTTGTTGTTTGGCATCCGAGATTCGAATCCGCGCGCGCACGACCGGCAAGCGATGCTGGCGCAGTGCGCGCTGATACCCTTCAAACCGCTCGCGCCCGGTGGTGCGGTTGAGCGGCAAACCGATAAAGCCGATGTAGCGATGCCCGCGTTCGATCAGATGGGTGACGGCTTCATACGCGCCCTGCACATTGGAGACCAGCACCGAATCCACGCGCCGATCCTTGATGCGGCGATCCAGTGCAACGACCGGAATGTGTGCGTCCAACAATGTGTCAATGTGCGGCTGGGTTTCCGATGCGCTTGCAATGATCACGCCGGCGACGGCTTCGGCGCGCATCACATCCACGTACAATTTTTCTTTTTCCGGGTCTTCGTCGGAATTGCAGAGGACGAGCGAGTAGCCGTTGTGATAGGCCACATCTTCGATGCCGCGCACGACGGAGGTGAAAAAGGGATTTTGAATATCGGAGATGATCAGCCCCAGCACTTTACTCTGGCGCGCGCGCAAGCGTTGCGCCGTCCGATTGGGTTGATAGTTCAACGCTTTGACTGCCCGCAGGACTTTGCGTCGAACCTCGGGACGGACATGTGGCGCATTATTGAGCACGCGCGAGACGGTCGCGATGGACACGCCGGCGCGTTGGGCAACATCCTGACTCGTGGGTGTGGGCATAACAACAGTTGTTCCAAGCCTTGTGAGGAATGGACAGGCTGCGTTGGGGAGGAAAAGCACTTGGAATCGTTTACAACACTATTGTAAACGATTTCAGTTGTTTTGTCAAGAGGGGAATTGGCTATTCGCAGGTGCCAAGTTGCTTGATAAGACATGGGGCGACTGTAAGTCGCGGCAACAAGTACGGGCGAATAATGATTTGCCCCGACGTGCCTGCCTCCGCAGGCTGAATTCTAGCCGCCGAAGGGCGGCTTCGGCTATGTGTCGCAAGCGTTCACGCATAATGCTTGATGCTCCTCAAAACCGCAAAAAGCGTGCCCGATAATGCTTTGCTATCACAACTCGCCCGATTGACAAGCCATCCGCGTCAACGTATAATCGCGGTGTATGACTCGTCTGGAAGAGATTACCGAATTGCTGCGTCAGTTGTCCCACGAAGACCTGGAGCGCGTGCGCGTCTTTATCGAAGCATTGCAACAGGAAAAACGTCAGGCAACCTGGTGTTTTGATTTTCTGGAGCATTTCCCCGAAGCCACTCGGCTGGGAATGGAAGTCAAAGTGGCACAGGCGACTTGTGGAGGCGTCACGCGCGCGGCACTGTGGGAACATCCTCCCGCGAGCGGTTCGGCGCGCGTGGCGTATCTGGTGCCCATTCCCGCGTGGGTACGTCAAATGACCTTGCGTTTTGCCATCGGCATCCGCGATGGTTCAGCCCTGCCCCCCGATCGTTACATCGCCTTTCGCGTTCTGGTGAACGGCTGGAAATTATGGAGTGCGGTCAAGAGTTCGCGCACCTGGGAAGAGCACACGGTTCCGATGCCACAGTTGAATCGTGATCTCGCGCGCATCGAGTTCATCACCGATGGCCTGGGCGATAATCGCTGGAATTGGGCAGTGTGGGGCGAACCGCGACTGGAAGGACAGGGGAGAGAGCAATGACGAATGACAAATGAACAAATGACAAATGAGCAATGACAAATGACGAATGATGAAGGGCGGAGGTTTTGAACCTTCGTCTTTTGTCCTGTGATACTTCAATGACGAAGGAGGGAAAAATGGATTTCCAACTGACCGAAGAGCAGCGCGCGATTCAAGAGATGGTGCGTGAGTTTGCGGAAAAGGAGATTGCGCCACGCGCCGCCGAGATTGACAAGACAGACGAATTTCCCGCCGATGTGTTTGCCAAAATGGGCGCGCAAGGGCTATTGGGTTTACCGTATCCTGAAGAGTACGGTGGTGGGGGGGCAGATACCGTAGCCCAGGCACTGGCAATCGAAGAAATTTCGCGCGTCTCAGGATCGGTCGGTTTGACGTACGCGGCGCACCTCTCACTCGGCTGTGGTCCCATCTATCTTTTCGGTACGGAGGAGCAAAAGCGCAAGTGGCTGGTGCCTCTGGCGCGCGGAGAGGGACTTGGCTCGCTCGCCCTCACTGAAACGAAAAGCGGCAGCGATCTCGCCGGGTCGGTGGACACGACCGCAGTGTTAAAAGGTGACGAGTGGATTCTCAACGGTACGAAAATGTACGTCACCTCAGGCGCGGTGGCGCGTTCGATTATCGTGCTGTGTGCAACCGACAAATCGAAAGGGCATCGCGGCTTGAGTATGATTATCGTCCCGCGCGACGCGCCAGGCCTGGTCATCGGCAAGGTGGAAGAGAAGATGGGCTTGCACGGCTCGTTGACGACCCAAATCTTTCTTGAAGATTGTCGCGTGCCGAAAGAAAATTTGCTGGGTGTCGAAGGCGAAGGGTTCAAGCAAGCAATGATCACGCTTGATGGAGGACGCATCGGCATTGGCGCGATGGCATTGGGGCTGGGACGCGCCGCGCTCGACGCGTCCATCAAGTATGCGAAGGAGCGTCACGCCTTTGGCAAACCGATTGCGGATTTCCAGGCGATTCAGTGGATGATTGCCGACTCGACGGTGGAGCTGGAAGCCGCGCGCTTGCTGGTGATGCACGCCGCCTACTTGAAAGATACGCAACAAAAATTCTCCCAGCAAGCCGCGATGGCAAAATTGTTTGCCTCGGAAGCCGCTGACCGCGCGTGCTGGAAAGCGATTCAAATTCACGGCGGCGCAGGCTATCTGCGCGATTTTCCCGTCGAACGGTTCTATCGCGATAATCGCTTGACGATGATTGGAGAAGGGACAAGCGAAATTCTACGAATGGTGATTGCGCGGAACGTGTTGCGCGCGGCGTAAGAGGCGTTTAGCTCAAGATCGAGTGGAGAGATGAGCGGGCTTGGGAGATTGTTCGATTGCAGGGAGTAATTTGAGGACCGGCTCTTTGACGCGCGCCGTCGTGTGTTTTACCAGCAGACTGCGCGTTTGGTGATGTTCAAAACCCAGTGCTTGCAATGCGCTGGTGATGCCACTTTCGTATTCGCGCACACTGCAATAAACGGGATGCGGAGGAGCTGCCCACAAGAGCGCCAGCGCGCCGCGCACCAGTTCCTCCGCGTCTTCGCGCGCTTGCGGATGCAACCCACAGCGCATCCAGTACGCCGCGCGTCCCCGTCGAATGCGCACCGCGCCAGCCAGTTCACCCTCTTTTTCAAGAACATAGCCCGCGCCGCGCGATTGATCCCACCAATCGCCGAGCTTGCCTCCCTGACCTTCGGGGGATAACATCCCTTCCGCCAGTTGCACCGGGCGCGGCGTCAGTTCGGTGTACAGCCGCAATAGATTCCAGCCATCGCGCGCGCGTTGCCGACGCAAGAGGTGTGTTTTCGCCAGTCCACCCGGCAAACGATGCAGGCAAAAGATTTCTTCGCGCGCGTACGTGTTGAAACCCGCCTGGCGCAAGACATCCTCCGTCCCATTGCCCACAGGAATCTGCGCAAACACACGCTGTCCTCCGCGCGCGCCAACCACCTGGACACACTCAGCGAGTAAACGATACCAGATGGCGACGGCATCGGCATCGGCATCGAGCGCGGGGGAGAGAAATGTCACATCCACTTCGGGACGTCCGCGCCGCGCGCGCATTTGCAGAAATCCCAACGCGCGCGCGCGGGCAGGGGCAGGAGGATACAACACCAGCGTTTCAGCGCCGATGGGGGAAAGAGGTATGTGCCTTGCGAGGGCAGCCTGGAGCGGGGTGTGGGGCCACAGCACGGCGCGTTCAAAATCCAACTGCACACCCCGTTGCTGCAAACGTTGAATCGCAATCCAATCATCCAAACTGAGCCAGCGCGTCATCGTCTGCTCCTGTTCGGCGAGTTACATTTTACCCCAAGACGCGCGGACTGACAAATTAAAGCGTTCATACGGCAGGGCATGTGCAAAGTCGCTTGACAAAGCCGCGCCCCCGCTTGTCATTGCGAGGAGCGGTCTTTGCGACGAAGCAATTCCCTGTTGCGGTATGGAGATTGCTTCGGTCCGCTCGCAATGACACGGGTGGGGGCTGACTTGGCACAAGTCCTGTCCATACGGAGGAAAAGAAACGTGAGTTCGCGCAAGTCCGATTCATCCTTCGACTCACGCCGCTATCGAGGACAGATTGAGCGCGAGTTGATCCTGGGTGGAATTCTGATTACACTCGTGGTGGGCGGAGGATTGATTGCCCTGTTCTGGGGCATTGGAGGATTCTTTACCGCTCTGGTGTGTTTTACGAGCGCGTTATTGCTGGCAGGTGTGGTCTGGGGCGTACTCAAACTGATTGAGATGGCTTCGCGCGACTAGCGCCGACGAAACCAGTACCACGCACTCGCGCGCTTGCCGCGCTCGGTACCGTGTTGGACACGTTCCAGATTGAAATGCGCTGCAAACAGCGCATGCACTTGATCTGCTGTGATGCCGGCTTTCCGAAAGCGTAGCCAATGACGCGGCGCGTCGGGCGGAGGCGGCGCAAAGGCATAGAGCATAAACATTGCACCCGACTGTGTCAGGCGTACGACCTGTTCTCTGTAACGCACGCGATCCGTCGTGTCCAGCGCGTGCAGACAACCGATGTCGAGAACGAAATCGAATGGCGGGTTCAAGAAGTCGAGCCGCGTCACATCGGCGACGTGAAACTCTACGGCAACCTGCGCGCGTCGCGCTTTGACGCGCGCCTGGGCAATGGCTTTCGACGAAAAATCTACGGCGACCACTTGAAAACCGTGCTGCGCGAGAAAAATCGCGTTGGTGCCCGTTCCACACCCCAGATCGAGCGCGCGTCCCCGCGTGGTGGTGCTGGTGATGTACTCAACCACTTCGGGTGGTGTGATGTTCGTGTCCCAGCGCGGTTTGCCCAACCAGTATTGCCACTCAAAAAACCATCGTTGCCAACTCATCCCCAATTCCCTCAACGGCTTCGCACGACTCCCACGCGATCACAATACGCGCGCACAGGACAAATCGAACATCGGGGCGATGTGGGATGACACACATTTTGCCCCAGCGCGACCAGTTCATCGTTGATTTCGATCCAGTACGCGCGCGGTAATTTTGCTCGCAATGCCATTTCGGTTTGTTCTGGCGTTTTCGTTTGCACGTATCCCCACCGATTCGTAATGCGATGCACATGCGTATCCACGCAGATGCCGGGCTTGCCATAGCCGAGTGTCACAACCAGATTGGCGGTTTTGCGTCCCACGCCGGGTAACTTGACCAGCGCGTCGATCTCATCGGGCACGCGTCCATCGTATTGTTCGAGCAGGATGCGACAGACCCGGAGAATGGTGCGCGCTTTGATGCGATAGAAACCGACGGGGTAGATTGCGCGTTCGATTTGACGCGGCGTCAACTTTAACATTGCAGCCGGCGTATCCGCTAACGCGAACAGGCGTTGCGACGCGGCAGAGGTCACCGCGTCTTTGGTGCGGAGACTGAGCAAGGTGGAGATGAGAATGTGGAACGGCTCACGGCGACGCTGTGAGAGTTCCGTCACGTAGGGAGTGCGCCATTGGCGCGTGGCGCGCCGTAGAATTTTGATGACAGCGTGAATGTCCGAGTCTTTCATCGGGTGGATTGGATTCTTTCCATCAGCGCGCGCACGGTCGCTGGTGAGTGACCTTGATAGCGATTGTTCACAAACGCCCACACCGCCACACCCTTTTCGTTCAACTCGACAATCAGATCGCTCCAGCGAGCCAGATCCGCATCGCGATTCAAACGCACGCGATCGAATTGTTCGTCCTTGAAATCTTTGCGATTGCCGAGCAAACGAATGTACGCAAAATCGGTGGTGACGCGCGCCAGGCGCGGCATATAGCCATAGTCCGAAATGGCATAAGCAACGCGATGTTGTTTCAGCAAGTCGAAGAACGCGTCATTCAACCAGCCGCGTTGCCGTACCTCCACCGCATAGCGAAATTGCGTTGGCAGTGCCGCCAGATAGCGCGCCAGTGTGTCGCGCTGATCGGGAGTAAAGGTGTAGGGAAATTGCAAAAGCAAAGGTCCCAGTTTCTCACCGAGCAATGCTATCGTCGAGAGAAATTGTTCGGTTTCGCGTTCCGCATCTTTGAGCATTTTCTCGTGAGTGATGACCTGCGGAAATTTCGCGGCAAAGCGAAAATGCGCGGGGGTAGCATCGCGCCACTGTTCGACGCTGCGCGCGCGCGGAATGGCATAGTAGGTGCTATCAATTTCGATGGCGTGAAAATGTCTGGCGTATTCGCTCAAGTAATTGTCGGGCGACGTACCCTGCGGATAAAACGTACCCACCCAACTTTTGTATGCCCAACCCTGGGTGCCAAGAAAAAGATTCGTCATCACATTTATTATACCACACCCACGCTGTATGTTCAATCATTTGTGCAAAATCCCAGGTGCGACTATAATGTGGCATTCAAGGAGGTCAAAATGCAGAAACACTGGAACATCGTTAGCGCGTTGCTGGTGCTCATCGTCATCGCGCTTCTGGCGTGCTCGCCTCAGGTCATTGTCAAAGAAATGCTGGGGCTGAACCCGGACACCACGCCATCGAAGGTTGCGTTTTCTACAACGGCAACGCGGCAGGCGACATTTACGCCTTCAGCGGCGCAGACGCCCATCCCGCCCACTCTCACCTTGCCCGCGCCAACTGCCACGCGTCTCGCCGAACCATCGCCAGCGACGTTGCCGGTGTTGGATCTGCGTACCGATTTGCCGGCATTGACGCTGCGCGATTGGCCTCGCCCTGCCAACGACAATGGACGGTGCATCCACTTTTTGGCGGATCGCATCTACTACACCCCGCGCGATTTTGAGATTCAAATGCCGCGCGTGATTGATTTGCAAATGCGCTGGATGCTGGTGATCTACGCGGACGAAAATCAATTGCGGCTTGCTGCGCCGCACTTTAAAGCCGCTGGCATCGTGCCGGTATGGCGACGCTATCTGCGCGCGTACAATCGCTATTCCAACTGGGAGCGCGATATTCAGGTGATTAAAGAGTTCGGCTTGCCACCTTACCTGCAACTCTACAACGAGCCGGACAGCGAAGCTGAATGGGATGGTCGCCCGATTAACCGCGATGTGTGGGTAGCGAACTTTGTGGCGTCCGCGCGCGAGGTGTACAACGCCGGCGGCTTTGTGGGACTCCAGGTGCTCGATCCCGATTGGGCGCGCGCGGTGATTCGCGAGATCAAAGCGCGCAAAGGTGAACGTATCTTTGGGCGGATGTTTTTTGTGCCACACGCCTACGCGCTCAATCATCCCCCCGACTACACCGAAGATGAAAATTCGGTGTTGGGATTCCGAATGTTCGCCGATGTGTTTCGCAAAGAATTGGGATTCGTGCCGCCGTTCATTGTGGGGGAAGGCGGATGGAAAATCGGTGAGGCGCACGACGATCGTTTTCCCAAAGTGGACGAAGTGCTCATCGCCAAGTACTATGTGGAACTGTTCAACTGGTTTCGTCCACCGGGACGCCTGTCCAACGGCGAACCGCTCCCCGATTATCTGTTCGCGTTTTGCCCCTGGCTCTTAGCGTCGAACACGACGGCTGGCGCGTGGTACGATTCGTTCGAGGGCGAACGCACCTTGTTGATTCAATCGGTGACGAAGATGGGTACGTTCACGCGACAGTTTTCGTGGGATAAGAAATAGCAAGGGTCAACAAGTAAACCGGTAGACAAGTGGCTTGTCTACCGGTTTACCTGTCTATTTGAGCATCGGAATCTTGATGCCCGCGCGCCGCGCAAACTCGATTGCTTCGGGATAGCCGGCGTCCGCGTGCCGAATCACGCCCATCCCCGGATCACTCGTCAGCACGCGTTCGAGTCGGCGCGCGGCTTCGGGCGTACCATCAGCGACGATGACCTGACCCGCGTGAATCGAATAGCCGATGCCGACACCGCCGCCGTGATGGATCGAAACCCAGGTGGCGCCGTTCACTGCGTTGATGAGCGCGTTGAGCAGAGGCCAATCCGCAATCGCATCACTGCCATCGCGCATCCCTTCCGTCTCGCGCCGCGGCGAAGCGACGGAACCCGCGTCGAGATGATCGCGCCCGATGACAATCGGCGCGGAGATTTCGCCGCGCGCGACGAGTTCGTTAAATTTCAAACCGGCGCGCGCGCGTTCGCCATACCCCAGCCAGCAGATGCGCGCAGGTAAACCCTGGAACGCCACGCGCTTTTGCGCCATCCGAATCCAGCGCGTCAAGTGTTCGTTTTCCGGAAAGAGTTCCAGAATCGCTTCGTCGGTGCGATACAAATCCTTGGGATCGCCAGAAAGCGCGACCCAGCGGAACGGTCCTTTGCCCTGGCAGAAGAGCGGGCGAATGTACGCCGGCACAAAGCCGGGATAATCGAACGCGTTCTTGACGCCGGCATCGTACGCGCGTTGACGCAGGTTGTTGCCGTAATCGAACACGATGGCGCCGCGCTTTTGAAATTCGAGCATCGCTTGCACATGCTTTGCCATCGCTTCCATTGATTGTGCTTGATACCGCGCAGGGTCCGAACGGCGCAACGCGATCGCATCTTCGAGCGGCATTTCGGGGACATACATCAACGGATCATGCGCGGGCGTTTGATCGGTAACGACATCGGGAACGACGCCGCGCACCACCAGTTCGGGCAGAACCTCCGCCGCGTTGCCGATGAGTCCAATCGAACGCGGCTCTTGTTTCTTGAGCGCGTCTTCGACGCGCGTCATCGCATCTTCCAGATTGTCGGTCAGTTCGTCGAGGTAACGCGTTGCCAGACGACGCTGGGCACGCGCGGGATCTACCTCGACGATGAGCGCGACGCCTTCGTTCATCGTCACGGCGAGTGGCTGCGCGCCGCCCATTCCACCCAGTCCCGCCGTCAGCACAAATTTGCCTTTGAGCGATGACCATCCCTGTTGCTGCGCGAGCGACGCGAGCGTTTCGTATGTGCCCTGCAAAATGCCTTGCGTGCCGATGTAAATCCAACTGCCCGCCGTCATTTGTCCGTACATTATCAAGCCGGCTTTTTCCCACGCATCGAAGTTTTCCTGCGTTGCCCACGCGGGCACGATGTTCGAATTCGCAATCAGGACGCGCGGCGCGTCATCCTGCGTTTTGAAAATACCGACCGGCTTGCCGGACTGGACGAGCAAGGTTTCGTCATTCTCCAGCTCTTTGAGCGATTGCACAATTGCATCGAAACATTCCCAGTTGCGCGCGGCTTTGCCGCGACCGCCGTAGATGATGAGTTCGTCCGGTTTTTCTGCGACCTCAGGATCAAGATTGTTCATCAACATTCGCAGCGGGGCTTCGGTGAGCCACGATTTGCACGTGAGTTGTGTGCCGCGCGGCGCGCGGATAATTCGGTGGGACATTTTTGCCTCCAGATTGAGCAAAACCGTTAGATGTGTTATAATCCTGGCGAAAGGACGAGGAGATGACCACTCGATTCACTTATGAGCCAGTGTATCCTATTGAGCAGGTCGCGCGGATTTTCAAACTGACTCCCCGCGCGGTGAGGACATTGATTCGCAACGGCGATCTGCCGGCGATTCGTTTGGGCAAGCATTATCGCATTCCTAAATCGGTGATTGACAATTTGTTTGCTTCCGCCGTCAAAACCGATTGGACGCCTGAGGACTTGGGGTTTGGAATCTGGAAAGCGAAAATTCGTGATAGTGTGAGTTACGTCAATCGTTTACGCGCGCGTACCAACAAACCGCTCAAACAAACCGTCGCTGAGTTAGCCCCGTGGCGTTTTGATTAACCCCAATGGCAATCAACTATCTTGTGGACACAGATGTTCTGATTGACTGGCTGGCTGGGGAACGATGGACGCGCGCGCTGTTTCTGAATCCCAGGTTTCGTATTTACTGCTCGAACGTTTCGGGCAAAGAGTTACTTGCCAAGCGTGGCTTGACCAATCGGGAACGACGGCAAATCTGGCGTCTGCTCAAGAGTTTGCGCGTGATCCATGTGGATTCGACGATTGCCACTGCTGCAGCGAATTTGATGCGGCGATACAAAAATCGTCCATTGCGGGTGAATGATGCTTTGATTGCGGCAACGGCTCAGGTGAAACATCTCCACCTTGTTAACACGCAATGTCAAGCATTACGAATTCATTGAAGAAATCACGCTAGGCAAGTTACCCATCGAATAGTCAGCAACGTCCCTTTGAAAAGGAAATTATTCCCTAACTGGAGTTTGGCAAATACTGAAAAAGGTGGAAGAGACCCCACAGAAACCAGGTTTTTAAGCCTTCTGCGCAACATTGCTGGGGCATAGGTTAGGTGGCACATAAAGCCAAAAAACCTGGTTTCTGTTATCTTGCCAAAGTCCAGATTCCCCAACAGACTTGCAGGAGACACGCATGCTTAAACAGTTCAAAATTGTTGTTGAGAAACATCCGGATGGCTATGTTGCTTACCCGCTCGGCTTGAAGGGTGTGGTGGTCGGTGAAGGAGATACCTACGAACAAGCCCTCGCTGATGTAAAATCAGCCATCCAGTTTCACATCGAGACCTTCGGTGAGCAAGTGATCGAGGGTGCACCATCTGTCTTGGAAGTGTTCATTGCCGAGACTGGAGTGACGATTTGATGCCCAAGTTTCCCGTAGACGCACCTAAAACAAAAGTCATCAGAGCTCTTGAAACTCTGGGTTTTCGTGTCGTACGAGAAGGTAATCATATCTCCATGCTGCGAGAAAATCCTGATGGAACACGCACACCGTTAACTATGCCCAATCATCGAACTCTAAAAGGCTCAACGTTACGCACGATCTTGACACAGGCAGGCATCTCCAGAGATGATTTCCTGAAGGCTTATGAGGAAGCGTGAGTCAAGTATACTCCTAAACATTCGCTTGCCGACAACACCTGTTTGATACTCCGCTGAATGCCGATTCAGCAACGTCCCCTTGAGAAGGGACGTTGTTTTTTTATCCTCCCAGATACGCCGCCTTGACGCGCGGATTTTGCGTCAGCGCGGTCGCCGTATCGTTCAACACAATCCTGCCATTCTCCAGCACGTAGCCGCGATCCACCACCTTCAACGCTTCGAACGCGTTTTGCTCGACGAGGAGAAGCGTCACGCCACTCTGGTGCAATTGCGCGATCACCGCGAACACTTTTTTGACGAGAATCGGCATCAGCCCCATCGAAACTTCGTCAATCAACAGCAACTTGGGGTGCGTCATCAACGCGCGCGCAATCGCCAGCATCTGTTGCTCGCCGCCCGAAAGTGTTTTGGCGATTTGGTGTTTGCGCTCGCCCAGCACGGGAAACAGTTCGAACATTTCGCGCGCGCGCTGTTGAATCGCCGCGCGCTGTTTCTCCGTGTATGCACCCAGTTCGAGATTTTGCATCACGGTCAGGTCGCGAAAGACACGCCCACTTTCGGGAACGACGGCGAGTCCCAGCGCGGTGCGTTCCCAGATCGGCAAGCGCGTAATGTCCTTGCCATCGAAGAGGATGCGTCCGCGCGTCGGCCTCTGCCAGCCGATCAACGTTTTGATCAGCGTGGACTTGCCCGCCCCGTTCGCGCCCAACACTGCCACGCCCTCATTGGCATTGACCGTGAACGAAACATCGCGCAACGCTTGAATGTGTCCGTAATGAACGTCGAGGTGTTCTACTTGTAACATCTTGTATGACCGATGACCGATGACCGATGACCGCCGCGCTTCAACAGTCGGCGGTCAGCCGTCGTCGGTCGAAAATTAGTGTCCCAGATACGCGTTAATCACGCGCTCGTCGTTTTGCACTTGCGCTGGCGTACCCTGCGCGATGATTTCGCCTTGCGCGAGGACGACGATGCGCTCGCACAGGTTCATCGCAAACGCCATGTTGTGCTCGATGACGATAATCGTCTTGTCCTGCGCGCGCAGTTTGCGAATCAGCGCGGCGAGTTCTTCTGCTTCGCCAGCGGTGAGACCGGCGGCGGGTTCGTCGAGCAGGAGGAGGCGCGGGTTCGTGCCGAGTGCGCGCGCGATCTCCAACTTGCGTTGCAAACCAATCGGCAGGTTGCCCGCAAGCGTGTCCGCCCACGGGAGCAGTTCGGTGAAAGCCAGCAGTTCGCGCGCCTGCGCGATCTTTTGCGGTGCGTGATAGCGTTCTGCAAACGCGCGCGGTGTTGGATAGACGTGACATCCCAGCCCTGCCAGCACGTTATCCAGCACTGTCAAATCGCTGAACGGCTTGACGATTTGAAACGTGCGCGCGATGCCGAGCCGTGTGATTTCGTGCATCGGCTTGGTGTGAATCGCGCGCTGTTCAAAAATCACTTCACCACTCGTCGGGCGCAGAAAACCGGAGACGACGTTGAACAGCGTCGTCTTGCCCGCGCCATTGGGACCGATGAGCCCGAGGATTTCGTCGTGCGCGGTCAGCGTGACGCCGCGCAGCGCTTCCAAGCCGCCAAAGCGTTTGACGATGTGTTTGGCTTCAAGCCGCGCGCCCATTCGTCACCTCGCGTTTCAGGATGCGGCGAATGCCGCGCATCAGCGTACTCTCATCGCCGAGCAAGCCCATCGGTTGAAAGAGCATCATCAACACAATCAGTCCGCCGTACATCGCAAAACGATAGTCGTGCAGATCGCGCAACAGTTCGGGCAGCGCGCGCAACACGATCGCGCCCAGAATCGGACCGCGCAGTGTGCCAACGCCTCCTACGACGACCATCGAAAGAATGACGATGGATTCGACAAAGTAGAAATTATCGGGGAACAAACTTTTCAAATAGTGCGCGTAGAGCGACCCTGCGCCGCCCGCGAGTGCGGCGCTGATGATGAACGCGTAAATCTTGAAACGCGGCACGCTGACTCCCACCGCCGCGGCGGCTTCCTCGTTGAGGCGCACCGTGTTGAGCGCGAGACCCGTCCACGTTTTGGAGAGATACCAGCTGACGAGAATCGCCACGCCCACGTAGAGCCACACGAGAATCAGATACGGAATTTCGTTGGTGATGCCAAAAAAGCGCGGCGTGGGAATGTCAATGAGACCCAGCGCGCCGCCAAAGAAATCCACGTACTTGAAAATCGCGACGACGACGAAATTGACGCCCATCGTCGCCAGCACCAGAAAATCGTGGCGCACGCGCAAACTGGGCAAGCCCAGAAACGCGCCGACTAACCCCGTCAGCACAATCGCGGCGAAAAATCCAACGACGAACGGCTGGTCGAATTTCAGCGCGAGGATGCCGCTGGTGTACGCGCCGATGCCAAAGAACGCGGCTTGGCCCAAACTCACTTGCCCCGCATAGCCCATCAAAATATTGAGACTGAGCGCCAGCACAACCCAGATGCCGGCAAACACGGCGAGACTGATGAAATAATCCATTGGTGAATCCTTGGTTATTGCGTAGTGCGTACTGCGTAGTGAGTGATTCGTCCTTCGTCTTTCGTCCTTCGTCTTCTCACGCGCGTCCCAGCAATCCGCGCGGGCGGAACATCAGGAGCAAAATCAAAACGAGGAACGCGATGGCATCGCGCGGCATCAGGGAACCGGCGAACGCGACCATAAACGTCTCGGCGATGGCAAGGACGATGCCCGCGACGATGGTACCAGCGACGCTCCCCAAGCCACCCAGCACAACGACGACAAACGCTTTGTACGATGGCACGTCGCCCATCGTTGCAAAGACCATGTTGTCGTACACGCCGACAAGCACGCCTGCCGCGCCGGCAAGCATCGAGCCGATGAAAAAATTGAGGAGGATGACGCGCGTCACGTTCACGCCGACTGCCGCTGCCATTTCCGGGTCGAGCGCGGCGGCTTGCCAACCCAGCCCGATGCGCGTGCGATTCAAAATGAAATAGACGATAGCAAGCAAAACGAGCGTGACCACCAGAATCAAAACCTGGGTTGGCGTGAGGGTGAACCAGGGCGTTTCGATGCGCGGCATTCCCGCGCCACCCGCCGGGTACGGTTGCTGGCGCGGTCCGAGGAGAAAGGGCTTTTGCAACAAATCCTGAATCAACGTGAACAAGCCCACACTGGCGACGAGCGAAATCGTTGGCGACTTGCCCCAGGTGTAGCGATAGACCAGCAGATAAATCAGCACGCCCATCACACCCGCGACGAGCATCGCAATCGGCAGCGAGAACCAGAACGAGAGGTTGCTCGCCAGGCGCGCGTCTTCCAGCAAGGGCGTAAAAAATTCGCGCGCGAAATTGAACGCGATGAGACCGATGAACGCGCCACTCGCATAAACGCCGGCGTGCGCGATGTGTAGCACTTTGAGGACGCCGTACACCATCGTCAAGCCAATCGCGATGAGGATGTAGGTGGAGGCAAGCACCATCGCGTTGCTCAAATTCTGGGCAATGGACATAGAGACTCCGATGGGAGGGGCGGGATGACCCCGCCCCTCCAAAGACATTATGGCGCGATCAACTTGGGATCGGTGAATTCGGCGTAGAAAGTGAACTTGCCGTTCTTGACGATTTGCGAACTGACCGGGCGCACCAACTCGCGGCTGGCATCGTAGTACAGGAACGGACCGGTCGCGCAATCCTTGAAATTCTTGAGACCCAGAATCGCTTTTTGGATCGCATCGGTCGTTGTTCCTTGTTTCAACGCGTATGCCAGGACCTGCACCGCATCGAACGCGGACGCGCCGACCATATCGGCATCTTCGTTGTACGCTTTCTTGTACTCGGTCAAGAACTTTTGCGTCATCGCTTCCTTGCTATCGCGATTGAGATCGGTGGTGATGATAACGCCCTCGGCGTTCGCGCCCGCCAGTTTGATAAACTGTGGCGAGTCGTACCCTTCTTGACCGACGATTTGCGCCTTCAAGCCGGCGTCCTTCGCCTGCGCGACGAGTTGCGCGGCTTCGGCAAAGTAACCCGTCGCGTACACCGCATCGGGATTCAGCGGCTTCATCTTTTCGATGATGGGACGGAAATCTTTTTCGCCGAACGGATACTTTTGCTCAAAGACGATTTCCAGACCCAGTTTGGCGGCTTGTTCCTTAAAGCCCGCGGTGAGACTCACCCCAAAGTCGTTGTCAATCGTGAGGATGGCAACTTTTTTGGCTTTGAGATTCTTGGCGACGAGTTCCGCACCCACGCGCCCCTGAATGGTCGCGAGCGTGCCGATGCGAAAGATCTTGTCGCCGGTCTTGGTGATGTCGGGATGGATGGCGTACGCGCTGAGCATCACCACGCCGGCTTGCTGGAACACGGGCGCGGCGGCGCGCGTCGGACCCGAGTACGCGCCACTGATCGCCGCAACGACTTTATCCGATTCGATCAACTTGCGCGCGACGGACGCGGCTTGATCGGGTTTGCCGGCATCGTCATAGTTGATCAGTTCCAACTTGCGTCCGTTGACGCCGCCGGCATCGTTGATGAACTTGACGGCGAGTTTCGCCGCGTTGAGCGCGGATTGACCATCCGCTGCCGTGGGACCGGTGAGTGGTGAGAAGAAACCGATCTTGATCGGTTCGGCGGGTGCGGCGGCGGCACCGTACGTCTTTGCTAGGTATTCGATCAAGGCGGACTTTTCGGCGTCATTCAACTTGGCGCCCTTGCTGATCATTCGCTCGACGGTTGCCGTCCATTGGTCTTTGCTCTTCGTCGCGCTTTTCACGCGGTCGAGATTGTGACAGGTTGAGCAACGTTCCTGGAGCAAGGCGGCGCCATCAAGCGCGGCAGGCGCCTTGGTGGGTTCCGGCGCTTTAGTCGGTTGTGGCGCGGCAGTCGGTTGCGCGGGTGCCTTGGTCGGTTCGGGTGCTTTGGTGGGCGGCACCGGCGTGGGGGTTGGCGTCGCGCAACTGACGATGAGCGCGGTCAGCACAACCAGGAACGCAAGAGTCAGTAGTTTTTTCATTTCATCTCCTCCTCAAAGATACGACGAACGATTGCCATTCGTCGCAGATTTTTTTTCATTGATAGATTACCAATCTCTGTTCTCATTTCACACATCGCGTTTCACGCATCACGCATTGCGTTTCACGCCTGGCATCCCTCCTTTCATGTTTGCGTCGAAAGATTCACTTCGGCGCGAAAATGATATTCATCGCCACGATACAGGGCACGATACCACACCGCCGGACGATCGCCGGTCGTGTAGGTGAGGCGATCCACGAAAAAAGCCGGCGTTCCCGGCGCGGCGTCCAGCAGCTTGGCTTCGGCGCGCGTGAGAAGACGTACCTCGATGGTGTGGATCGCGCGCGTCATTGGCACGTTGTAGCGACGCGTCAAGAGTTCATGGATAGATTCGTTTTCCAGGTCGTGGTGCACCAGTTGGGGGCAAAGGCGTTGAGCCAGGTAGCGCGTTTCGTGCAAGATGGGCTTGTCGTTGGCTAGCCGCAGTCGTTCGATGTAGATGACGGGCGTGCGCGGTTTGAGGCGTAGACGTTTTTGGACATCCGGGGGAGCAGGAATGACGCGACACTGGAGGAGGCGCGTGCGCGGTTCGATGCCCTGACGACGGAGGTCTTCGACGAAACTGCCCAGGGTAAAGTGGGGCGTGGTCGTTCCATCGGTGTGGACAAAGGTGCCGCGCCCGGCTTCGCGGCTCACCAGTCCTTCGCGCGCAAGCGTATCGAGTGCCTGGCGCACGGTGCCGCGACTGACACCATAGCGCGAGCACAATTTCTCTTCGGTAGGGACTTGATCACCGGGCTGGAGGTCGCCCGCGCGAATCATCGCACGGAGGATTTCCGCCAGTTGGTGGTGTTTGGGAATCGGACCGCGCTTGAGGGTGGGCATCGGGTTGCCTCGAAATTGTCTAATTGTCTAGACAATTCAATTATAGCCCGGACGCTGGCGTATGTCAAATGGAGTGGTTACCCAAGACTGAGTATCAGCCGCGCCACCCCACCGATGATCACGGCAAGCGTAATTGTAAATGCAGAGATGCCTATCGCCACGCGCGTACCAAGTTCTCTTTGTAACACGGCAAAGGTTGCCAGACAGGGGATGTAGAGCGTGTTCACCAGCGCGTACACGAACAATTGCGGTGGCGTCATAAACGCCAGCAGGTTGTCCGCGCCCGAACCGTATTGCACAAGCGCGAGGGTCAGCAAAAATTGCAGCGCCAATTCTTTGCGTAGCGTCGCAAAAATCAGCGTTAGCCCGGCGATGGCGGGCAAGCCCAGCCAGCCCTCCACAATCGGCGCGAGCGGCGCGTTGAAAATCCACACGATGCCGGTTTCGTACAGCGCGCCCAGCACCAGACTCCCCAGCACCACAATCGGTAACGCGGCAAAGAGAAATTCGCGGAAACGAAACCAGGTCTTGCGCGCCACCACGCGCCAGGTCGGCACGCGAAACGGAAACATTTCCATCACCAAATCGTCGGAACGCCCCGGCAGCATACGCGCCAAGCCAATCCCAACGAGAATGATGACCGCGAGCGTGATCAACAAAATCGCCGCGCCGTACTGCCAGCCCGCAAACGCCGCCACTCCGCCGGCGATGACCGCTGTGCGCGCGGAGCAAGGCGTCAGGACGATGAGCGTCGAGGCGATGACGCGCTCGCGCCGCGTCGTCAACACGCGCGTTCCCATAATCGCCGGAACATTGCAACCCGCGCCTGCCAGAAGCAAAATCACAGCGCGCCCGTGCAACCCCAATCGCTTCATCAGCGCATCCACCAGAAACGCCATCGAATTCATATAGCCGCTGTCTTCGAGCAGCGCGAGCAGCGCGTAAAACGTCAGGATGTACGGAATACCAATTTCGAGCGCGGCTTCGATGCCAGCATCAAAGCCCCACAACGCAATCTTGCCGAGGATACCTTCCCCCAGAATCCATCCGACCAGCGTTTGAATGGGTGGCGAAACGAACGCTGCCCAAAATTCCGCGAACGTTTCCGCGAGCCAGCCCCCCACGCCAAACAAAAAGCCAAACAGCGCGATGAGAACAAGACCGAGCGCTGGAATGCCGGTGAGTGGTCGAATAGACCAGTGCCACAATCGAACAGACAACGACTCGCGCGTATCACGCTGACGTTGTGCCTCGCGCGCGATTCTTTGCGCCAGAGCGTGACGCGCGCGCGGAAGGTGCAGACTCAACGACTCGCCTGCGCGCGCCTCGATGGCATTGCTCAATTCTCTCGCGCGCGTGAGGACGGTTGCGCCGTTCGGCAACTGTTCGACTGCGCGCGTCAATTCGGCATCTTGTTCCAGCAGGAGAATCGCGAGCGCGCGGGGCGAGAGGTGATACGGCGTTTCGGCAAGCGTTGTTTGAATCGTTCGCGCGAGCGCGTCAATCGCGGCTTCGATGTCGCTGTCGTAGCGAGGAGGATTTGCGGGAATCGGCGCGCGCGACGCGGCGTCCAGCAGTTCGGCAACTCCATCGCCGCGCGTCGCGATGGTCGGGACGACGGGAACGCCGAGCGCGCGCGACACGCGCGTCGGATCGATCGTGATGCCCGCGCGCGCGGCTTCGTCCACCAGATTCACCGCGACGACGAGCGGCAAGCCCAGGTCGAGATACTGCAAAATGAGGTAGAGATTGCGTTCGAGATTCGTCGCGTCGGCGATGGCGATAATCGCGTTCGGTGGATTCTCTAGCACGGCTTGACGCGCTACCTGCTGATCCTCACTTTGCGCGCCGAGCGCGTAGGTGCCGGGCAAGTCAATGATTTGAACGCGTTTGTCGCCGACGGTCGTCTCGCCAAAATTCAACTCTACCGTTTTGCCGGGATAATTTGCTGTTTCGGCGTGCGCGCCGGTCAAACGATTGAACAGGGACGATTTGCCAACGTTCGGGTTGCCGGCAAGCGCGATCGTCAAATCGGGGCGCCCGCGATGGCGATGCCGGTGGCGCTGCGGTGCGC
>Ga0209227_1001244_pt1 | contig 20106 bp, 15 predicted proteins | sample YNPBryantNP2012_FD_185815 | JGI IMG/M metagenome (GOLD analysis project Ga0209227, IMG submission 185815) | Anoxygenic and chlorotrophic microbial mat microbial communities from Yellowstone National Park, USA - YNP Bryant NP 2012 (SPAdes)... ...
GGACAGCGGCCATCGTGCGGTAATACGCCTTATTCTCTGACATTCAACAGGGGCAGGCCGTGTGTCTGCCCCTGTTTGTTTTTATGGCGATGAGCAGCCTTGGTTACCGCCTCATTTCAATGTTTTTGATTCTTGAGATTTAATTGCTGAATTTGGCTACTTATTTTTCTGGTATTCCCTTAAAATTTGTTGTAATTTTATATATGCCTATTTCATTGCAAACGGGGTGTTAATTATGGATATGGATACAGCGGTGTTAAAGGCAGCGATGAGGCGTGAGCTTCCGCAGCTTTTGGAGGAGGAACCTGTAAAGGAGTCTGTAATAAAAGCCACACAGGGTCTCTATGCCGATCAGCAGAAGACAGAGGATCGGTTTTTGATGATGATGGAGGAGTTGAGACGGGATCGAGAAGAGAATGCACGCAAATGGGAAGAACAGAATAAAAAGTGGGAAGAGTGGAACAGAAAGTGGGAAGAGGAAAAGGCCGAAGACCGACGCAAATGGGAAGAACAGAATAAAAAGTGGGAGGAAAATAATAAACGTTTTTATGAGGTTCATGAAGAGATCATGAAAATGGCTGACAAGCTTGACCGCAAGCTAAGTGCCATTGGGGCTCGATGGGGAATGCAGTCTGAAATGGCCTTTAGAAATGCCCTGGCAGGTATCTTGGAGGAGAACTTTGGTGTAAAGGTCTTAAATATTCGTGAGTATGATGACACTGGTGAGGTATTTGGCCGTCCTGACCAGGTAGAACTGGATATTATCATCAAAAATGGCATGCTGATAATCTGTGAATTGAAGTCCTCTATGAGTAAGGGCGATATGTATGCCTTTGAGCGCAAGGTGCGTTTTTATGAGAAGCGGCATCAAAGAAAGGCGGACAGTCTGATCGTCATCTCTCCCATGGTGGATGACAAGGCCATGTCGGTTGCTCGGGAGCTTGGTATAAGGGTGTATAGCGATTCAACGGAGGTGGATAGCCTTTAAATAACGGGCGATGTGCCGAGTATCACTTGCAGAGGTTGGTGTTTGCATTGGGTATGCAGTAGGAGCCGCAATGAGTATCCATGACCTGAAACCCCATGGCATATAACTCCTGCCTGAGGCCGTCGGCCTTGGCCCAATCCTGGGCTATTTTGGCCTGTTCACGCAGGTCAAGCAGTTTCTTGGCTGTCTGCGGCAGATAATCGGGCGCCAGGACCTCTCTGTTCAGAATGCCCAGTATGTCGTCTATCTCCAATAAAAAGCTGGAGATGGCCTCTTTTTCCGGCCTTAAAAGGGGTGATCTTTGTTTTATAGCGTAAACACCCTTCATGAACCCCAAAAGGGCGGTGATGGCATTGGAGACATTGAGGTCGTCTTCCAGGGCCTTAAAGAACTCCTTTTTGACTGCATTCAAGAGATTGGAGATGGCCTCCAGGGTTGTGGCATGGTTATTCACTGTGTCCTGTGTGGGCGCCAATACCACCTCATACCAGAACTCATCTATCTTTCTGAGAAGCCTGGCCGCCTCCTTTATTTGAGTGCAGGCGTAGTGAATGGGCTTTCTGTAGTGGGTTTTTAGAAGGAAAAAGCGAATCTCTCGGCCAGACCAGCCCTGTTCTAAAAGCTCTCTTAAAGTGATGATGTTGTCGTTCTGCCTGGAGATCTTTTTGCCATTCCAATAGACCAGGTCGCTGTGCAGCCAGTAACGGGCAAGGGGTTTGCCGGTCAGGGCCGTGGAGATGGCTATCTCGTTTTCGTGATGGGGGAATAACAGGCTCTTGTCGCTGGTGTGAATGTCAAAGAGGTCGCCTAAGTATTTTCGAGACATGGCCACGCACTCGATGTGCAGGCCTGGCCTCACTCTGCCCCACTCCGTCTGAAACCCTATGCCATACTTCAACTCCTGCAGGGTGACCCTCTTAAAGAGGGTAAAGTCCGCTGGGTTGTCCTTTTCGTAGTTGTCCAGGTCAACGGTGCGGCCTATGTCCAGCCCCTTTGCATCTATGCGGGAAAGCCTGCCGTAATTGGAGAGTTTGGAGATGTCGAAATAGATAGAGCCGTGTTTTACATAGGCATAGCCCTTTTGCAGGAGTTCTCGAGTGATTTCCAGCATCTCTTCTATGTGTTCACTGGCCTTGGGATAGAAGGTGGCCGGGCGTACATTCAGCAACTTGAGGTCGTTTAGAAACCTTTGAATATAGCCCTGAGTGAGCTCGGAAAGGGAGACATGGTTTGCGATGGCCTCTCGAATGGTCTTGTCATCGATATCCGTGATGTTCATCACATGCACCACCTTCATGCCCTTGGCCTCCAAAAGGCGCTGAATCAGGTCAGAGACCAGCACTCGTCGGCACAACCCTAAGTGTGTCTCTTCATAGGCAGTGGGGCCGCAGCTATACATCCCTATGCGTTTTTCTGCATCAGCCGGCTCAAACCGTTCCTTTTTTAAAGTCATGCTGTTATAAAAACAGAGGCCCTCTTCCTTTTGCGCCTTCCTTTTTTGCGAGGCCACAGAGAAGAGACCTGTGCTCAAATAGCGCTCTCCGCCGTCTGGAAAGATCACCACCACAATGCCTTGTTTAAGCAGGGCGGCCTCCTTCAGGGCCGCTGCAAAGGCTGCACCTGAACTCATGCCCACAAAGAGCCCCTCTTCCCTTGCCAGACGCCTGGCGTATTCAAAGGCCTCATCATCGTGAATGTTGACAATGGCATCGGGCAGGTTTTTATCGTATATCCCTGGCCGGTAGGACTCCTTCATGTTTTTAAGCCCCTGAATCCTGTGGCCGAGATACGGCTCCACCCCCACCATACGGACCTGCGGATTCAACTCCCTCATGCGCCTGGTGATGCCCATCAGGGTGCCTGTGGTCCCCATGGTGGCCACTATTACATTGACCTGGCCGTGAGTCTGTTCCCATATCTCCAGGGAGGTGCCGTTGTAATGAGAAAGCCAGTTGTCAGGATTATTGAACTGATCCGTGAGAAAATAGCGGTCAGGGTATTCTCTGCCCAGGTTATAGACCGCTTCAATGGCCCCATCTGTGCCTTGTTTGGCAGGTGTCAAAAGTATCTCTGCCCCAAATGCCTGCATAATCTGCCTGCGTTCTATGCTGGCCGATTCACTCATGGCTATGAGGCAGCGATACCCCTTTACGGCGCAGACCATGGCCAGCCCGATTCCTGTATTGCCACTGCTGGCCTCCAATATAATGCGATTGGGCGAGAGTTCTCCCCTGGCCTCCGCCCTTTGAATCATGGAGAGGGCGATGCGGTCCTTTATGGAGCCGCCTGGGTTGAAGGACTCCATCTTAGCCAGTATGCGAACATTTTTATAGGGATTGAGACGTGTTATCGGGATCAAAGGTGTATTCCCAATCTTATTTAGTATGGAGTCGGCTCCCATGGTATTGCCTCCTGTTGGGGGTATAACGTAGCATCTATTTAATATCAATTGCCATGGGTTTGCAAGGAAAGGGGGTTAACTGAATTGTTACGAGCACACAATCCCTCCTTAAATTATAAATTCTGATTATTTGGCTGATTTTATAGTTTTAAAATTTGTATTACCTTATGTGAGGATAGGAATGGCCAGGGAACTATATGACCTCTATAAATTTGAGGCATAAAAAATATCTTGCACAATGGAGTGCTGTACACAATACAACACACTGATTGCAATTATAATCTGAATCAATTATAAAGTTAGCCATACACAAAAAGTGGGGCCGGTCTAAAACATTTATGTCTATTCCGGCTGCCAAAAGCTAATAAAAATATGTCAAGAACGCCCCAAAGCCCCAATGTAATCTGGCATCACGCCACCATAAGGCGTGAACACCGCCAACGCCAAAACGGCCATTCCAGCGTAGTCTTATGGTTCACCGGCCTCTCAGGGTCTGGCAAATCCACCATCGCCCATGCAGTAGAAGAGAAACTATATGAAATGGGTTGCCGCACCTATGTACTCGATGGGGACAATGTACGGCATGGACTTTGCAGCGATCTGGGGTTTTCCCTAGAGGACAGACGGGAAAACATCCGTAGAATAGGCGAGATAGCTAAACTCTTCGTGGATGCAGGACTGATAGTCCTCACCGCATTCATATCTCCATTTCGAGCCGACCGAAAAAGGGTCAGGGGCATACTGATGCCAGGAGATTTCTTAGAAATCTATTGCAAATGTTCTATAGAGGTCTGTGAGGAACGAGACGTCAAACAGCTCTACAAACGTGCCCGCAGGGGCGAGATTCAAGAATTTACAGGTATCTCTTCCCCATATGAAGAACCCCTGGCACCGGATCTTACATTAGACACCACAAGTCTTTCCATAGAACAGTCTGTGACCGCAGTCTTAACGCTTTTAAGGGAAAGAGGGGTCATCACCTAATCCTGGCCCCTATCTTCGTTGGCCTCATCTTCCATCAAATCCATGGGCAACAAGGCCCTTGCCTCCTGCAATGGCAGTTCCTGTACGTCCTTCAACTTTCTATTCACTGCCCTTGTACGGATTTTGGCCTTATCTATGGCATCCGATGCCTGATGCAACTTCTTTTGTACTGCCTCCAAAATCTCTCCATACTTACTGAACTCGGTTTTGACCGCGGCCAGCAGGTTCCAAACCTCACTGGAGCGCTTTTGAATGGCCAAAGTGCGGAACCCCATCTGCAGACTGTTTAAAATAGACCACAAGGTGGTGGGACCTGCTATCACCACTCGAAACTCGCGTTGAATCGTCTCCACCAAACCTGTCCTACGGATCACCTCGGCAAAAAGCCCCTCAATGGGCAGAAATAATATGCCAAAATCAGTGGTTTTAGGCGGATTCAGGTATTTTTTGCTGATATCTGCAGCACATCCCCTTACACGGGCCTCCAGTTGTTTGCCTAGGGCTTCAACAGCAACAGGGTCAGAGGACTCCTGTGCCTCCAACAACCGCTGATAGTCCTCCACAGGAAACTTGGCATCGATGGGCAGCCAGACAAGTTCATGTGTATCCGTTCCCTGTCCTGGTAGCTTGACAGCAAACTCCACTCGTTCTCCTGCATCCTTGGTAGCCACATTCACGGCAAACTGCTCAGGGGTCAATACCTGTTCCAGCAATGCCCCCAACTGGACCTCACCCCATATGCCACGGGTCTTGACGTTTGTAAGGACCTTTTTTAGGTCACCCACACCACTGGCAAGGGTCTGCATCTCTCCAAGCCCCTTGTGGACCATCTCCAGACGTTCACTGACCTGTTTAAAGGATTCGCCCAAACGTTTTTCCAAGGTGCCCTGTAGTTTTTCATCCACGGTCTTACGCATCTCTTCCAATTGTCTTGCATTATCTTCCTGCAGGGTCTTAAGTTTATTTTCAACGGTGCTTCGTATGGCCTCTAGCTTCTTCTCATTAGACTCCGATATCCTCGCCATAATATCGGCAAACTGCTTAATATTATTAGAAAATGTCGCCAACTGTTGCTGCTGTGCATCGCTAAAACCAGCCATACTCTTGGTTATGGTCTCAGAAATACCACTTAATGTCTTTATCACCTCTTCCCTTAACTGTTGGGCTTGTGAGGTAGATTCGTCACGGGCTCTATTCAGCCTTTCAGTGCTCATGCTGACAAACTCAGATAACTGATTAGAGAAGTTGTCCAATTGGGACCTTTGAATGGTGGCAGCATCGTTCATGCGTTGGCCTACGGAATCACCTAAATGCTTAAAAGACTCGAAAAGCTCCTGGCGCTGCTCCCGTGCAGACTTGCCCAATTCCTCCCTGTTTCGGACTATCTCATCTTTGACAACGCCTTCCAATCTTGCCTGCATTTTTTCAAATAAATCCATACGGTCCAAAACAACAGCATGATATTGCATCACTCTGCGCAGAAGAAGCACCAAACCTGCCAGGACCACGAGCAGAATAAAGGCAATAATATAAAAAGGATAGAAATTTTCAAACACAACAAACCCCTATGGTTTTCTTGACAAGATGTTAAGACATGATCTCTAATAAGCTCAAGATATGGAAGATGATGGAACACCTACCTCGTGACCCATCAGACCATCAAGAGACTGAGGACCTGCAGGCGGCTCCATCTGCGCAAGCATTCTGGCCACCAGCACCTTCTGCTGTTCATTCAGAAAAGCTATGCCCATCCCCCTTTTTTTATTTTTTTCTGGTCTCGTCCTAACCCATCGCACCTCACCTGTCAAAGCTATCGGAATATTTTTCCCCACAGGATATAAAAACAGCTCCACATGCGCCTTGACCGGCAAAGGCGCAGGGGTGGCTATAAAAAGGCCATCCGCGGATATATTATCGACGATATCAATATAAGTACGCCCCTTATAACTATATTCGACCTTCATAATGCTCTCGTAACGTGGTTGCCGTTCGGTTTTGGGTGGCGTTAAAGACATATTATCCTCCTATTCTCAAAATACAGTTACGAAAACTACTTGCAAATGCCCTTACATTCGGCTATAAAAGAGCTCTCTAAATGGATTTTGCCTTACAAGCAATACTAATTTTTTTAAGCTAAATCAAGACTATTTTTATAAAAAGTAAGGAGCATAAAAACATGTCCATCAGATGCGAGATATGTGGTAAAGGTCCTTCTACGGGCTGCAATGTAAGCCATGCCAACAACCATACCAAAAGGCGCTGGCTGCCAAATTTGCAAAGCGTCAGGGCCTTGATAAACGGTCAAACCCGTCATATCAGGGTATGCACCAATTGCATCCGTTCAGGCCGCATTGTCAAACCATAGCCACGCAAGAGAAAAACTGCGGATAAAGATAGGTCTCTTTTCACAACCTTGACAATCGTCCTGAAGTCTTTTATAAGACTCAAACACATGCCGAGGTAGCTCAGTTGGTAGAGCAGTGGACTGAAAATCCACGTGTCGGCGGTTCAATTCCGTCCCTCGGCACCATATTATCCCTGCCGGACTTCAGTGTTACGACATTTGCCCTGTGAAGATATCCATTGTAATCCCTGCCTACAACGAGGCAGCCTCCATCTTTCAAACCGTCTCAACCCTACGCTCCCTCTACCCGGAGATGGAAATCCTTGTGGTAAATGACGGAAGTACTGATGACACCTCCAATGAGGCCAAAAAGGCAGGCGCTTATGTGATAGATCACCCCTATAACATAGGAAATGGTGCAGCGGTCAAAACAGGGATTCGAAAGGCCTCGGGGGAGATAGTGATCCTGATGGATGGAGACGGCCAGCATGACCCCCATGATATCCCTAAACTCCTGGAGCATGCCATGTCATACGACCTGGTGGTGGGGGCCAGGGATGGCCACGGCCAGGCATCTCTGGCAAGACGTTTAGCCAACTGGTGCTTTAACAAATTAGCCAGCTATGTGGCCAAATTCCATATTCAGGACCTCACCTCAGGTTTTCGAGTATTTCACAGAAAAGAGGTCTTAAGATACCTTTACCTCTTCCCCAATACCTTCTCATACCCCACAACCAGTACCTTGGCTTACCTAAGAAGTGGTTTGACCATCAAATATGTCCCCATTCAGGTCAAGAGACGGGCAGGTGATAAGAGTAAAATACACATATTTGAAGATGGGTTCAGATTTGTCATCATCATTCTGCGCATTGCCACCATCTGCGCACCCCTTCGAATCTTTTTACCCACAAGCTTTGCGTTTTTTATGCTGGGCCTTGGCTACTACCTCTACACATACCTCTCCTTTCATCGCTTCACCACTATGTCCATGCTGCTTTTCAGCGTATCCGTCATGATCTTTTTAATGGGGCTTATCTCCGACCAAATAGCACAGATGCGGTTTGACCGACTGGAAAACGGATAAAAAAACAGTTAACCCTTTAGCTCTTCAACCATTCACATTACATATGCCTTTTTTGCCATGTCTTTTAGAACAGATCTGATATCATTTAAAGGAGGTATGTGGGGTACGAATGGTAGGCTGTCCTTTGGATTCGATACCTTAGAAAGCCTTAATCCCTTTCCCCTAAGATCAGGGGCTGCCATGAGATTCTGCCCCAAAACACCCTCCATAGCGGCATCCTGCTCTATGTTTTTTAGAAAACTCATCATATCATCCCAGGAAAACCTCCTTTCAAACAGTGTTATCTCCTCATTTATAACAGAGACCTCCTCTTCCAAATCTTCAAGCATTGCATGGTACCTACTCACATCCCTTTCCAATAATTCATAGGCATTACATAACTCGTTAAAAAAACGATAAAAGGCCGTGATACCCCAGGCGGTTACCGGTTCTCTCAGGCGCTTGGCGATATTCTTGGATGCAACCATATAGTCATCATAAAATGGAAGCCCATCCCAATGGACAGCCGACATAAAATCCTTTATCAACTCCCTATCTTTTAACATGGAATAGATGCGCAACAGATCCACTGCAATCCTCAACTCATAAAAATCACGCAATTCTTGATACATGGGCTGTAAGGCATCTATATCCTCCTCAATAGCCTTACGGGCGCTGAAATACTGCTCAGCCATCTCCCTTTTTACTTGATAAGCCAGGGCCTTTGAGATATCATCCATACACCCCTCCTAATTAAGGTGGAAGCAAGCACTATTCCCTACAAGTCACACCAACGCCACATGTCCATTCAAACCAACATGCTCAAATCAATAAGCCAGTTAGCATTTATGTGCCTTTGCCTGCTCTTCTGCAGCTGTTCTCCTAAGGCACAGCCATCCTCCTTGCCATACATCTCAAGCCATATCAAAAAAAATCTGCAAGAACAAGCAGAAAAAGCGGTTGGTATGCGCTACAAGATAATCGCCCAGATAGTCCTCAAAAATCAGCCTCAACCAAAATTCAAGGCAGTAATGACATGGGCTAAAACACCAACAGGTATCAACATTAGACTCACGGGCATAGGGGCATTAGGGGTGCCAATTTTCGATTATCTGTCCCTGGATGAAAGCATCTATCTCTCCATGTCATCTGATGACTTGGTCTATTGGGCCAACGCCCAACAAGGCCTTAAAGGCCAGGATATGCGGCTACTCATGACTGAAATACGCCTGGCACTCGCCCCATGGGATACCTCCAGGCTATGCGATATGCAGACAATAGTCTGTGACCGCCAACCAGACCTGCAACTGGGTCAGAACTCCTACTCTCCACTGCTTTGTAATAAAATATGGTGTAATAATGGCTATAAAGACAATGAGATACTGACGGGTCTATGGGCCATGGACTCCACCACCATGGCCCCGGAATATTTAGCTCTGAGGGATCTGGAGATATTTTATAAAAACCCCAGATCTAACCAAGATAGCTATCCATATCCCACTGATATCACAATAAAACTACTTAACTTCCCATTAGAGATACGGATGGAATTAAAGGAACTAGAGACAACAGACGTGCTGCCTCAAGACCCTGCCTTTGATCCTACTCCATTTCTATCCCGACCAGCACTACACATGGATCAGCTCATCATGAGGATCCAAGAGTAATTAGGATAAGGACTACGCAAACGGCAAGGACACCTTTACTTTAAGGTCTAACCTTGTAAGTTATTATGGATTTTCGCCAGATGAGGTGCCACATGAGCAGGAGGGGGCAGAAGAGACTGGGACAGAGGCTGCCTCCTTTTTGGCAGGTACTGGGGCCTCAGAGGTAGTTTGGCTACTCGATTTCTTACCTGCATAATCGGTTACATACCATCCATTCCCCTTTAGGTGAAAACTAGAGTGAGAAATAAGCTTCTGTACCTCACCACCACACTCCGGACATATTGATAGATTGGGGTCCGAGATCTTCTGCATATGTTCGATAATCTTATGACATTTTTGACACTCATACTCATAGATTGGCATGACCATTCCTCCTATTTGAATAGCAGTTATATCAATGAAAAAATAATTAAAAAATCATGAGATAAAGTAAGTAGCTATTTACTACAGCACATTGGCCGGCCGCTTCAGAAAATAATCTTCATTTGAGGCTTGTCAAGGAACTACCCACGCCCCTCAGGGAGTGCCCAAGAAAACTCCCTTCTTACCAGTTCCAATTCTTCCTCTTTACTACTCACTTCTCCATCAAGTCGCGCTGCCAACAGACGTGTGAGGATGGCCTTATACACAGGACCGGTAGGAATCCCCAGGGCCTTCAAGTCCTCACCTGTAATAATCGGCCGCCTGCCCTGAAGCTCCAAGATATACTGACTTATGTACTGACGTACATGTTCATGCCTGGCCACTGCCAACATATAGAGCAGATGCTCTATGGAAAACTCATGCAACATCAGATAGATCTCACTTGCCTTAAGCCCTTTCCTACGGATGAGCATACCAAGCGTCTTTTTGGCAACTATCCATGCACTGCCGCACAACTCAGCCGTTTTACCTGTAATCTGCAGACGTTTCGGGACAGTCATGGCCTCCTTCAACTTCAAGGATTCCAAAAGCACCAGCAGATAAACCACCCATTTCTTAGGTCTTATGGGTTTAAAGAGCAATTCATACCAAGAAAGGGTCTCATAGGCCGCTGTTAGACGCTGTTCATCCATATCCGTGCATTTGAGGTGGGGATGGACCACTTGGAGCAATCCCAGCTCCCACAGACGCCGTATGGCCTGTCTTGGATCGGGTTCCTCCAGGATTAGCTTCAACTCTGCTAAAATACGCTTGCCGGACAGCCCTTGAAATAACTGAAGTGTCAAGGCATTTTGAATGAGCTTAACCGTCTGTTTTGATATAGAGAAGCCATACCGCGTCTCAAAACGCACGGCCCGGAAGGCCCGTGTTGGGTCTTCAACTATGCTGAGATTGTGTAGGACCCGAATGAGTTTGTCCTTGATATCCCTTTGGCCTCCAAAATAGTCCAAAAGCACCCCCTGTTCCTGTGGGGTCAGACCAACGGCCATGGCGTTTATGGTAAAGTCCCTGCGGTAAAGATCTAACTTGATGGAGGAAAGCTCAATAGTAGGCAGCGCAGCTGGATATTCATAATATTCCCAACGGGCGGTGGCCACATCCAGCTTAAAACCGTTTGGGAACACCAGAACAGCTGTCTGAAACTGGGCATGGGACCTGACCCTGGCATGAAACACCTCGGCCATGGCATAAGCGAACTGAATGCCGTCGCCTTCTATTACGATATCCACATCCAGGATCGGCCTGTCTAACAGTATGTCCCGCACAAACCCACCCACTGCATATGCCTTGTAATTAAGTTTCTTGGCCACCTCTCCTGCCATAGAGAGATAATGCAAGAGCTCCGGAGAACAACGTTCCTTTATTAACGACCAGATGTTTCTACGGGATGGCCTATCTAAAAGTGGAAGGGGTTTTAGGGAGGGATCGCTTGCGAGCAATTGCAAGAGGTCGGTCCTTGTAATGACTCCTACCAATTCGCCATTCTCCACCACGGGCAAAAAACGCTGTCTGGAATGAACGATGATCTCCTTTATGCGCTGTAAGCCAGCCGAAGGCGGCACAACCTCAAAATCTGTTGTCATGTAGTGTTTCACAGGCAGTCCCCCCAACCCATGAGAGATGGCCTTTTCCACGGTACGCCGAGAGATGGCGCCCAACATCCGGCCATTCTGAGTTATGGGTAGCACTGTTATGCCATAACGGGTCAGGGTTTCACTGGCCTCTGCCAAGGTGGTCTCCTGTGAAATGGAGATAACAGGTTTGGACATCAGGTGCATGGCCGTGGGTTCTGGACCAAGGGTGTTTTTTATGGCTTGGAGCAGGCTCTCTTCCGCCTCGTGCAAGGGAACCCCTTTGAGGGTGGCCGATGCAGCGGAGTTATGACCACCTCCTCCCAGTTTTCTCAAAATATCCCCTACATTGACTCGCGCATCCCTGCTCCTACCCACTACTATGGTCTGCTCAGGCATCATGCCCAGCAAAAATACAGAGGCAAGCCTCTGCATATCCATGATCTCATGGGCCAGAACAGCAAAATCCTCCACATATTGGTTCATGCTGGTCTTGGCTATGGTAATAGGTATGCCCGCGATGGAATAGGCACTGGCATGGGTGAGCAAGTCATCCAAGATGCCTATGTGTTCAGGAGTAAGGGCCTTAGTCAAGACACGGGAGATCTCCTGAAGAGATGCACCTTGCTCCAAAAGCCAAGCTGCGGCCCTTAAATCCTTGGCGGTAGTGTTATCGAAACCAAAAAAACCGGTATCCTCATAGATACCTGCGGTTAAGAGTGTAGCCTCATCCGGTGTCAAAGCCACATTGCGTGTCATGAGAACATTCACGAGAATAGTGGTAGTGGAACCCACATCGTCAAAAACAACCTGATGTCCTTGAATATCCTGGGAAGAAGCAGGGTGATGGTCATAGACATGTATCTCTACATCTTCTCGATTCAACAGCTCTGAAAAGACGCCGATGCGGTCCTTTTGTCTGGTATCCACCACTACCAGAAGGCGTATAGCAGCCAAATCAAGGTCCCTAAGGGCCACCTGTTTTTCAAGGAGATTAGCATGGCTGGCAAGAAACTCCCTTAAGGGCTTTTCCTGAGAACCTGGCAGGACAATCAATGAGTCAGGATAAAGTTTGGATGCAGCCACCGCCGACGCCATGGCATCAAAATCGGCGTTGAGATGGGTAGTGATGACAGTGAGGGAATGAGAATCTATGGGAGACAAGACAGAAAGATAAAATAAAACACAAGGGGGCTACATGCCCCCTAAATTGATAAGAACATGACAGACATCAGGACTTGATCTTATATGGATTGATGGTGAGCACAGGACATGGGGCAGCCTTTACAACCCCCTCGGCCACGCTTCCAAACATGGCCTTCTCCAGGCCTTTTCTGCCATGAGTGCCTATGAGGATCAGGTCGATCTTATTGGCATTGGCATAACTTACGATCTCTTCTACCACATCCCCTACGGTGATAAAGGTCTTGATATTGGGCACATCAGCCAAGTTCTCCCTTACGAACTGTTCCATAGCCTGATGAGCACCATCCATGACCTCTTTTTGAATGGATGTCCACCAGGCAGCTCCTAATTCAAAACCTGCAAAATCCTCAGGCCCCCTTATTACATGTATGAGATCTAATTGAGCATTACAAGACTGAACAAACTGTTTGACATAAGAAACGATCTTTTTGGAACTCTCAGTAAAATCCACTGGGAAAAGAATACGTTTGATGTTCATCATGCTGCCTCCTTGTGGTTTTTAAAAGACTGCACGGGGATTACCTTCACATAAGACACCATGCAGTCTTTATAGAAGAATATATCCGATTCAATGGGTTTGCAAGCAAAGAATTAAAAAAGCCCCTTGACCTTACCGGTAACCGTATCCACATCGATCCTTCTATAGGCTGGATCAGAACCCGTACCTGGCATCAGGGTAATGGCCCCTGCCACTGGCACCACAAAGCCTGCGCCCTTATAGGTCAGGATATCCCTCACATGCAGCTTCCAACCCTTTGGAGCGCCCTTTATATTCGGGTTGTCTGAGAGGCTTAAATGGGTCTTCACCATACAGGTACCTAATTTTGAGAGTTCAGGGTCCTTTTCTATGGCCTCAGCCTTTGCAGCGGCCTCGGGGGTGTAGGTAACACCATCTCCGCCATAGACCTCTTTTGTAATCATTTCAATACGTTTTCTGAGGGGCACATCCAGCTCATATAGGAACTTGAAGTTATTCTTCTCGTTACAGGCATCCATGACCGCATCTGCAAATTCTAAGGCACCTTCTCCACCCTTCAACCAGTGTTCGGACACAGCCACACGGGCCCCTGCCTGTTCACACAATCTTCTGACGGCCTGAATCTCATTTTTGGTGTCTGTGTAGAAGGCGTTGATACAAACCACGGGATTTATACCGGCCTTTTTGACCGTTTCGATGTGGTGCAGGAGGTTGGCACAACCTGCCTCCACCCAGCCCACATTTTCCTTGTTGTATTCCTCTGGCATGGGCTTTCCAGGCACAGGGATGGGGGCTCCGCCATGACATTTGAGGGCACGTATGGTAGCCACCACCACCGCGCAATCGGGCTTCAAGCCGCTGAAACGGCACTTCAGGTTCCAGAACTTCTCAAAGCCGATGTCAGCACCAAAACCGCTCTCAGTCACGAGGTAATCAGCTAACTTTAAGCCCACACGGTCGGCTATGACGGAAGACTGACCGATGGCGATATTGGCAAATGGCCCAGCATGTATCAGGCATGGCTGGCCCTCAATGGTCTGCATCAGATTGGGATTTACAGCCTCCACCATCCACGCAGCCATGGCACCTGCCACCTCTAGGTCCTCAGTGGTGATGGGCTTACCACTGCGGTCATAGGCCACCACAATACGACCTATCCTCTCTCGCAGGTCCTTGAGGTCGTTGGCAATGGCGAGAATGGCCATGATCTCGGAGCTGACCGCTATGTTAAAGCCGCTCTGCATGGTAAAACCATCCATCTTGCCGCCGATGCCGATTGTGATATTGCGCAGGGCCTGTGCACAGAAATCTATAATCCAACGGAATTCCACCATCTTTGGATGTATGTTTAGACGCTTAAGCCCCCTCTTGGCCAACTCCTCATCGGAATAGTTGGCCTCATGCTGCATACGGGCGGTCAGGGCAACCATGCCCAGGTTGTGGGCATTCATAATGGCATTGATGTCGCCAGTAAGCCCCAAAGAGAACTTGGAAAGCGGAATGACCTGGGCAAGGCCTCCACCTGCTGCACTGCCCTTGATGTTGAAGGTGGGACCGCCTGAAGGTTGACGCAGGGCCCCCATTACATTTTTGCCGCGCTTACCCAATCCCTCCATCAGGCCCACGGAACAGGTGCTCTTGCCCTCGCCCAAGGGAGTAGGGGTAATGGCCGTCACATCGATATATTTACCATCAGGTCTATTCTTTAGCCGATCTAACACCTTGGCATAATCGATCTTGGCGACATGGTGACCATAAGGTAAAAGCTCGTCCTTCTCCAGCCCTATCTCATCAGCCAATTGATAGACGGTCTTCATGTTCTCCTCGGCAGCCTCTGCGATCTGCCAGTCCTTCATGGTAGTGGGATCTAACTTCATAAACTCTCTCCTTTCTTTTTAGGGATATTTTAATAGCTTTCTGTTATATTCGTCACTATCGTAGGGGCGACCGGCTGGTCGCCCCTGCTTCCCCCTGATAAGGGGGATTGAGGGGGTTTTTGATTCTGATAACCCCACCCCATCCCTCCCCTTATCAGGGGAGGGTGATAACCCCCTTTTTCTGTCTCAAAGAGTATAAAAATAGCCAAAAACATGCCACAATGTCACAGGATGTTTTGGGTCACAATTAGCCCTGACAGCCTGTGTACCAGGCAATTTTTAAGGCCATGCTGCCTCGTTAAATGGCTAATCAAGGGGCACCATGCGAAATTTTCACTCGCAAGCCGCAAATAAAAGGGCAAAACACCCCCTTATGACGGGGCAAAACACCCCAGTATTCATCTCCACTCTCTTATGATGGCGAGCACCAGTTCGCAACAGTTCTCCATATCCTTGAGCCGTATGAATTCATTTACGGTATGCACCTGCTCCATGCCGATGCCCATCACAGCACAGGTAACCCCTTTGCCGCAAAGGATATTGGCATCGCTTCCCCCGCCCGTCCTGCCCAACACCAATTGCCTGCCCAACGAGGCGGCAGCACGTTGGAAAGTGGTGACCACCGAATGCCCCTGTTCTATATTCAAAAGCGGATAATCATGCTGCACAGATGTCTCCAATCGAGGCAGACCATCCTGTTTGGGGCAATCCTCTACCGCCCTATGAAGTAACCAGAGGATCTCATCCTGTACCTGTTGCAATCTTTCCGGGTCATGACTGCGCACCTCGCCGTGTATCTCCACCAGATCAGGTACGATATTTGTAGCCTTTCCGCCCTGAATCAGGCCGATATTGGCGGTGGTATCGGCATCGACACGGCCTAAAGTCATGGCTGAAATGGCCTTGGCCGCCAGCTGAATGGCATTGATTCCGTCCTCAGGGTTGGCGCCTGCATGGGCGGCCTTACCGATAACACTGGCCTTAAAACGCGTGGCGCACGGCGCTTGAGTGATGAGCTTATAGACATCGGTGGCATCCAGGGCGTAACCTGACCTGGCCTGCAACAGCGAGATATCCAAGGCCTTTGCACCAAGCAGACCGATCTCCTCACAGACAGTGAAGAGGAACTCCAAAGGCCCGTGAGGTATTCCGTTTTCCTGTATGAGAGCCAACACCTCCAGAAGTATGGCTATGGCGGCCTTGTCATCCGCCCCCAGAATGGTGTCGCCGCTGGAGGTAAAGATGCCGTCATTGAATTGCGGCTGAATCCCACGGCCGGGCTCCACCGTATCCATGTGCACGCAAAAAAGCAGGGGCGTGACAGCAGAATCACCGGGGATGCGCGCTATCAGATTTCCTGTATTGGAACCTGTCACTGCCTGCGAGTCATCCTCATATACCTCTGCACCGAGGGCCGCAAGACGGGATTTAAGCCAATGGGCCAGTTGGGCCTCTTCTTTTGAGGGGCTGTCGATTCTCACAAGGGTTGTAAAGGTATCGCTCAGTCGTTGTAGATTCGAATTCATGTTCATGACATCCTGTTCAGAATGTAGGGGCGACCGCCCGGTCGTCCCTACTGCTGATTTTATCCTTAAAGACCAGGGGCAAAACCTCATTCATGTGCTTCACCGGCACAAAATGAATGGAACGTTTGAGATAGGCAGGCAGTTCCTCTAAATCCTTCAAGTTCTGGTCCGGGATTATGACGGTCTCTATGCCATAACGCAAAGCGGCCAGGGCCTTCTCCTTTAACCCGCCTATGGGTAAAACGCGGCCTCGCAGAGTGATCTCTCCAGTCATGGCTACATTCTTCCGCACGGCCTTGCCCAAGGCAGCTGAGATGATGGCCGCAGTAAGGGTGATGCCTGCGGAGGGCCCATCCTTTGGAACAGCGCCGGAGGGCACATGGACATGCAGGTCCTTTTCCTCGAAAAATTTGGGGTCTATGCCCAATTTCTCCAGAATGGACTTGGTATAGCTCAGGGCGGCCTGGCAGGATTCCTTCATCACCTCGCCCAGAAGCCCTGTGATCACCACATTGCCCTTGCCCTTCACAAGGGCCGCCTCTATACGCAGGACCTCCCCTCCATAGGGTGTCCAGGCCAGCCCTGTGGACACGCCTATCTCATCCTCCTCCATGGCCAACTCAGGCTGGTATCTGGCCACACCCAGGTATCGCTGAAGATTTTTGGGAGTGACCTTGAACGGCCCCTCCTGACCCTCAGCCAGTCTTTTGGCCACCTTTCTGCAAATTGCACCGATCTGACGCTCCAGCTCACGCACACCGGCCTCACGGGTATAATCAGTAATGACAGCTGTGAGGGCAGGTTCGGTTATCTCCATCTGATCCGGTTTTATTCCGTGTTCTTTGGTCTGCTTGGGAATGAGATACCGCATGGCTATCTGTTTTTTCTCTTCAGTGGTATAGCCCGACAGCTCTATGACCTCCAAACGGTCTAAAAGAGGGGATGGAATGGTATCCGTGGCATTGGCCGTCAGAATAAAGATGACCTTGGAGAGGTCAAAGGGCAGATCGATATAGTGGTCCACAAAGCTGTTGTTCTGCTCGGGGTCCAATGCCTCCAGAAGGGCTGATGCAGGGTCCCCTCGAAAATCCGTTCCAATCTTATCCACCTCGTCCATCATAAAGACAGGGTTATTGGTGCCGGCACGTTTGAGACCCTGTATGATTCTGCCAGGCATGGCGCCTAAGTATGTTCGCCTGTGGCCTCGAATCTCGGCCTCATCCCTCACTCCGCCCAAGGAGATGCGCACGAACTTTCTACCTATGGCCTTGGCGATGGAGCGGCCGAGGGAGGTCTTGCCCACACCCGGGGGCCCCAGAAAACACAGAATGGGGCCTTTCGCCTGACGATTCAGCTTTCTGACGGCTATGTACTCCAATATCCGCTCTTTGATCTTTTCCAGGTCATAATGTTCTTCGTCCAACACCCGTCTGGCATAGGCCACATCCATCTTGTCACGGGTGGATATGGACCAAGGCAGGTCAATTAGCCATTCTATATATGTACGCACCATGGATGTCTCGCCTGAATCTGGATGCATGGCCTCCAAGCGGTCTATCTGCTTCATGGCCTCTTCATAGACATCCGGTGGCATCTTTGCCTCTAAAACACCTTCACGCAACTCCTCCAGCTCGTCTTCCTTTTCGTCCAGCTCCCCCAATTCCTTTTTTATGGCCCTAAGCTGTTCCCGCAGGAAATACTCCCGTTGCGTGCGATTCATCTCCTCTTTGGCCTCGGATTGAATCTTGGCCTGCACAAACGATATCTCCAGCTCGCGAGAGAGCAGGTCGTTTAAGACCTTCAGTCGCTCCAATGGATCCACCAACTCCAGAAGACGTTGGGCATCTGCAAGCCCGAAACGCATGTTGGAGGCGATCATATCCGCCAATCTGCCAGGATCGTCGATTTCATTTAAAATACCACTCAACTCAGGGTTCAAAACACCCTTAAGGCCAAATAGTTTCTCTGCCTGTTCCCTGACATTTCTAATAAGGGCTTCAAGTTCAACAGATGTCCCCTTTGGAGGTATTTCTGGCAGTGGTTTGAGCTTGACAGTAATAAACGGCTTCTCCTGCACAAAAGACAGGATCTTTGCCTTCATGATGGCCTGGGCAAGGATCTTAAGACGTCCGTCCGGCAGCTGTAACGCCCTCATAACTACAGCAACCACGCCAACCCTATATAAACCATCTTTGCCGGGCTCCTCTTCGGCTGAATCCTTCTGCGTAACGAGAAAGATGAGTTTATTGGTGGCCATGGCCTCGTTGACCGCCGCCACAGATGCGCCTCTTCCCACAAATAACGGGACGATCATGGATGGATAAATAACTATGTCTCTTACCGCCATGAGGGGCAATTGATCTGGAATGTCGATGGATTGTTGGTCCCCGAATTCGATTATGCTGGTCAAGGTGTCAGATATTTCCATGGATTGAACCGCCTCATTTAAAGAATTGACCGACACCGCTATAAAAAGATGTCACACTCGGTAGCTGAACGCCGTATCGGAATTTTTCATTCCAAATTACAGGATACCACGGCAGGCTGTCAAATCCGAATGTATTAAATAAGGCAAAAAACAAACAGCGAGGTGAATATTTTTCAAAACCATTTATGCGACCAAATACGCTTTTACGTCCGATAAAAGTCTAAAAAGTCTATGGCAGAAGGGTTATTATCTGTTTTGCTCCTCCGGCAAATCCAGCTCCTCATCCTTTTGACGGGATGCCTCCAACAACAGGAATGTCAGAGGGGTATCAATGTTTTTTTGCTTTTTAGGACAGAAATTTTGAAACTCGAGAGTGGCATTGTCCCATGCTACGATCTCCAGAGCGGCTTCCTTGCCCGACAATTCGCCGCATCTCGCATCCAGTAATTCCCCATTCTTGAAAAACAATATGCCGTTTCCCTTGTCTGATTTAACTGTAATCAGACAGGTCTTTGACTCCAATTCTATCATCTGCAGGGCGACCTGCAACGACACACCTGATATATAACCTTTTTGAGTGGCTGCCATGGCATCCGCAACGGACTTTTCCAATTGCTCCACGCTGGATACAAAACGGAAGCAATCATATCGTTCAGCCAATGTGACAACAGGCATATCTGTATTTGCAAATGCTATGACAGGTATCTCCGACTTAATTGCCGTGAGCTGCGAAAGAAAATTAAAATCATAGGTTGTGATATCAGGAATACAGACTATTATGATCTTTATATCCTGCTGTGATATCTCATCAATGATATTATCATGTCTCACAACTGATATTACTTGATAATTATCATATGATGTTTTTATTTTCTCATATGCATTTAAACATTGCGTAGCATTTTCTATAATGAAAAGGATCGTCTCCATGCCTTTCACTTGACCTCATTATAGATAAAATGACCAAGTCTGTCTGTGAATTCACAAGGCGGATTGACAAACTCACAGCCGATAGCAGGATGCTCAAAAAAATTATTGGCCATAATCCACTTGACCTGCAATTGCAATCTTCCGCTGAAAGTGATGGGCAATCTGCCTTCCAGATGCGTAAGTGTCAATATATCCCCCACATGCAGCTGAATATTACCTA
>Ga0209227_1001245_pt1 | contig 20104 bp, 15 predicted proteins | sample YNPBryantNP2012_FD_185815 | JGI IMG/M metagenome (GOLD analysis project Ga0209227, IMG submission 185815) | Anoxygenic and chlorotrophic microbial mat microbial communities from Yellowstone National Park, USA - YNP Bryant NP 2012 (SPAdes)... ...
CCGGTGGCGCCGCATCACGGTCAGAAGCGTGACGACCTGTCGGGCGGTGACGCGGTTCTGGTGGCTCAAGCCGCTGCCGTCGCGGATGGTCGCGCCGGTCATGTCCACGCCCAGCGTGCGCAGTGTTTCCAGCATCACAGCGCGGCCACCGTCCCAATTTCCCGCCACGCCGCTGCGTCGTCCGTCGCGTTCGTAGGCCACCAGGGATTTGATGAGGCATTCCGCGAAGAGGTTCTGACTATGGGTATTGGCCCGCCAGAGCACGTCCACCAGGCTGGTCGTGAAACGGGCCAGTGGAACCTCCGGACCGACCAGCGCTGCCAGCTCTCCGCGCACCACGCTGCCCGTAACACGGATGCCGCGCTGCTCTAGCGCTTGCCGCAATGCCTGACCGAAGAAGATCGTAGGCTGTCGAACGGCAAGCGGGCGCAGCGTGGCGGACCGGGATACGGTGCCGCTCAGTTCGAACCCGTCGCCGGCCGGGCGTCGCCGGAGTATCGGCCGGTGTTGCTTGGCCACCCGCGCCGCCGAGCGTATCGCCTCGGGCGGCAAGGCAGGCTGGGACGTGACTTCCACTCGACCGGCTCGGACGATGACGCGTACGTCGAGGCAGTTGTCGTTGACGTTGAGTCCGCCGACGGGCGCCTGATACCACGCTTCGGCCTGGGAGTCGGGCCAGTCGGGATGCGTCCAGCGCTCGTCAAAAATAGTGTCATCCAGAACCAGGTCGCCGACCGATGTCACGCCGCGGGACCGGAGGGCAGCGGCCCACTCGTCGAACACAGCGGTGACGTCCTTCCCGTACCGACGCGCCAGCCGTTCGTCGCCGATAGCAGGGTCTCCGGCCCCGATGACCCACAGGTCATTACCGCGCAAATACAGCCGGGTTTCGTAGGTGAATCCCGGTCCCAACCGCTCCAGGGCAGCCGCCGTCGTGAACAGCTTCTGCACACTAGCCGGCTTGAGCGGGGTGTCGACTTGATGCGCAAACCAGACCTGGCCCGTGTCCGCGTCGACCACGAGCAGCGCCACGGCGTCCGACTGCGGCACGCGGGCAAGCAAACTCGCCACGCGGACACGGACCGATTCAATCGTCGCCTCCGCTGTCTGCGCGCTCGCCAACGAACACGCGCACACCAGCGCAGCAAGTATGCTGGCGATACCGCGGCACACGGCGTACCACGGCGGGCCGCCTGACGGCCGGCGCGGCACGCTGGCCGCGGCGATCCCTGCTCCGGCGAACGCTTCATGCACCGCTCTGACCCCGCAACAGGTTGACCGCCCGTTTGAACGCCGGTGGAAACGGCGCTTCCAGCTCCATCGGCTTTTCGAGAATCGGGTGGCGGAAGCGGATCTTCCACGCATGGAGAGCCTGATGTGCGAAAATGGGCTCGACCGACCCTCGTCCCAGGATGTCGAACTCGCTGAGCGTCCGCCCGCCATACATCGTGTCTCCGACGATGGGATGCTTAATGTAGGACATGTGCACACGCAACTGGTGAGTACGGCCGGTCTTCGGCATCAGTTTCACCAGCGCGTATCCGTTATAGCGCTCGAGGACCTCATAGACGGTCACCGCCTCCTTAGCCACGTCGATTTTGTTGGCCCGCACCATCACGGCGAACTTCTCGCGTACCACCGGGTGCACGCCGATCGGCGCGTTGATTGTGTCGCCGTCCAGGTGCGGATTGCCGTGCACGATTGCCAGGTAGGTCTTCTCCGTCGTGCGTCGCTCGAACTGCAAAGCCAGCCGCCAGTGGGCTTCGTCCGTCTTGGCGACGAGCATGATGCCCGTCGTATTCTTATCCAGACGATGCACGATGCCCGGGCGGAACGGATCTTCGCCCTGGCTGAGCTGATTGGCGTAGTACACCAGTCCGTTGACCAGGGTGCCCGTCTGCTCGCCGTGAGCCGGATGACAGATGATGCCCGCCGGCTTGTTCAGCGCCAGGAGGTAGTCATCCTCGTACACGATGTCCAGCGGAATGGGCTCGGGGATGACCTCGCGGGGTTCCGGCGGCGGAATGACAAGCTCGATGATGTCCCCCCCATTGACCTCGTAGCTTGGCTTGGTGGGCTGGCCATTGACCGTCACAGCCCCCTGACGGATCAGCCGCTGGAGCGTCGTCCGCGACAGTCGCGGGAAGCGGGCGTGCAGGTACTTGTCGAGGCGCCGGCCGGGCACCTTACGACGAATGCGCAGTCGGACGCGCTCCGCCTGGTCCTCGTCGAGCGGGATCGGGCGTTCAAGAATGTCCTCTTCTTCTGGCTTCACGCGACTAGCCGGCCCCCTCGGACGGAGCAGCCGGCGGCGGTTCCTGGGGCGACGAAGCACCCGGCTCCGCAGGCGGAGCAGACGGCTCGCCCGGCGGCGCCGACTCACCCTCCGGCGGCTGCGGCGCCGGCGGTCCAGCCGGCGGCATCTCCACCGGCGGCCCCCGCTCACCCAGCAATGCCTCCACCTCCTCCGGCGTCAACCGGCGCGCACCCGGGATCGACAAACTTTCGCCTCCCGACGGCGGCAGACCCTCCGGCGGAGCGCCGGGTGCGAAGACGATTTCGACCTTCAGGTCGTCCAGATTCTTGAGCCGGTCCGCGGCGAGGGTCACATACGGCGTGCCTTTGAAGCGCGGCTCGCCCACGATCCTCTGGTACAAGGCGGCCGCCTTGTCCAGCTCGTCCTGGCGGCGCGCCGCGTCCAGGGCCGCGCGGCATTCGTGCGTCCCCGCCAAGGCAAAGGTAGCCGCCGCCTCCAGGGTCGCGGGGGTGTTGCGCCCTTGAAGAATCTCCTCCAACAAACGGGCCGCTTCGTGGAAGGCGGCCTGGCGCTCGGCCGGTTTTGCGAAGCCCTCTTGCACCCTGGCCCGTGCCAGGCGCAGTCGGGCCCAGCCGCTCAGCGCCGGATCTGAAGCCTGCTGAATCAGATCGCGCAGGTCGCGCAGCGCACCGGCGACCGCGCCCTCGTCGGAGCCCGCGCTGAGCACGTTCTCAATGTTGCCGAGTCGCTGCCAGCCCTGCTCCAAGGAGTGCAACCGGTAATAGGCCCAGGCCTTCCACGCTCCGACACCCACCGCAATCGCGGCGAGCACCAGCAGCGTGTAGCGCGTCGTCGGGTTGTTCCAGTCGCGTAGACTCGCCAGTGCTTCAGCCAGTTCATTCTGCTTCAGTTCCCGTCTTTCCTCGGCTTTCATACCACACCATCGCCACGTTGGCCCTGCGACGACGCACGAACCATTCTGCTGCCCGGGGGTAGCGGCGGCTCACGGCCCGTGGTCCGCCGGTCGCGGCTCCGCGCCGCCTTTGAGCAGCGGACCGATGTCGATCACCAGCACCGTCTTACCCTTGGCCGGCCGCGCCCGGATGTTGCACACCTCGTCATCACTCTCGAACCGCAGCGCGTACTCGCCGTTGTTGAAGCCACGCTCCTTCAGCGTGAACTTGGCCGTGGGCATGTACTTCTCATAGAACCGCGACACATCGTCCGGCGTCGCCGGTCCAATGAACTCACACTGGCCGATGCGCATCCGACCGGCCTTGCGGGCCATGCTGCGCTCCCGCACGAGTTCAAACCCAGCCGGTAGCGGCAAGTTCTCCAGCGCCGGATGCTGGAGGGCGGCGGTCGGGGGCGCCTGCCCCGTGGACGGCCGGTTCGTATCGCCACCCTGCTGACACCCGACCAGCGCGGCCAGCACCCAGAGTACACTCGCACCACTCAGCGCCACCGCCCGGCGCGACTGACTGCGCGTGCTTGTGCGGCACATCTCACATCTCCCTACCGAACCTGCAAACGAGGCATTTTCCCCGCCGGGCACCCCCGCGTCAAATCCGCCCGGCGCGGGCCGCACACAGGCCCGCTCCGCGTGCGCGTCGTACCCCGCCGAAGGACAGCGCCTCAGCGAACGATCCCGCTACCGACCTGTGGCCAGGCGCCGGCTGTCGGCGCCGACCGACTCATGGCCGCGGCCACGTTCCGTCGCAAAGCGGCCATGTTCATGTATCGCCCTGGACACTCAGTCTTGTGGGTGATTTCCCCGTGTCCGTAAATCTGGTGGGACGGAATGCCAGTCTCTTGAATCAGCAGGCAGATCAGCTCCTGAAGTGTTCGGAGCTGCGCCGGCGTAGGCGAGTCCGACTGAAAATCCCCGATCAGGCAGATACCGATGCCGTGCTCGTTGAAGAAATTGGCGTCGCGCCAGACACCCAGATATCGTCCGGCCGAACTGCGTGTGTGCGCCCCGGTTTGCTGGGCACGCCAGCGCGGCCCCACGTACAGTTTCCCGTCGGGATAGTTCACGCCGTTGCCGATCACGAAGTGGTATCCCAGACCGTTCGACCAGCCTCGCTGCCGGTGCCAGCGATCCATGCTCTGCGGGCTTGCCTGCTCAGCCCCCGAGTGATGAACCACGATCACCTTCCAGCGCCCGCGGGCGATTCCGCCAGGCGGGATAATGTCCGCACGTCGTACGGCCCCCGTACCCCACTGCGGCGCGGGAGCCGGCGGCTGGGGTGGCGGAACCGGCTCAACACGCGGCGGCGGGCGCGTGCCAAGGATTGGGCCAGGCAGCGGTGTCACCCCCGGTCGCCCCGGTTGCTGACACCCGACGATAACGACGACCCCCAGCCACCACCACCGTGCAATCCGTTGCATACGCCGCTCCCGAAGGTCCGCGCCGGGCGGTGCCCCACATAGGCGCCAGACTATACCGGCGCGCGCCGCAGCGTCCAGTGCATCGGCGTCGCCCACAGCCCGCGGCGCGGTACAATCCGATTGGGCGGCGGTGGGCCTGGGGCGCGCGGCCGGCCGCCTGAGGCGGTGACAAACCATGTCCTTCGGCAAACACGGCCAAGGCGGACGAATGGATGAGTGGTCGCGCATGGTCCAGACCATTATGGACGAAATGCGCAATCGGATCTTTTTCGAGTACCGGGCGACAGGCACCTGGGTGCCGCGGATCAACCTCTACGCGAGTCGATCCGCCTACCACATCTGCGTTGAATTGGCAGGCCTGGAACGCGATCTGGTATGCGTGGAGTGCATCGGCGACCAGCGCCTGCGGATCACCGGGCGGCGACCTCAGCCGCGGGTCGGCATTCTTGAATCGCCCTTCAGCGTGGAGGTGATGGAAGTCGACGAGGGGCCGTTCTCGCGTGAGATCGACCTGCCCGAACCGGTGGATGGCAATCTGATCGAGGTCTCCTACGACCGGGGCTACTTATGGATCACCGTCCCGAAGATACAGCCGAAGTGAAGGCGCCTCCGGCCGAGGCACCGCCCAGTCCGCCGGGCGCTTCGACCGACGCTGCGTCCGACGCGTCCCAGCCGCAGGAGCCGGGTGTGGGGCTGCCGCGCGAGCTGCCGGTTCTGCCCGTCCGCGAAGTGGTCGTGTTTCCGGGCACGGTCGTGCCGCTGACCATCGGGCGTGAAAAGTCGAAGCGCCTGATCGATGCTGTGCTGGCCGGGAACAAGCTGCTGGTGATCTGCACGCAGCGCCGAGCGGAGGTCGAGGACCCCACTATTGACGACATTTACCGGGTGGGCACTGCCGCTAACGTGCTCAAACTGCTGCGCATGCCGGACGGGACGAACAGCCTCCTCGTGCACGGTCTGATCCGTGTCGGACTGGTCGAGATGGTAGCCACGGAACCGTACTGGAAGGCGATCATCAATCCGCATGAGGACGAAGTGCAGGAGTCCCTGGAACTCAGCGCGCTGGCACATACGGCCCGCCAGACTGCCGAACAGGTCATCGAGCTGAGCCCCAACATCCCCGACGAAGCCAAAATGATTCTGGCGAATATCGACCAGCCCGGCCCGCTGGCGGACTACCTGGCGGCCAACCTGTCGCTCGGGACGCCGCAGAAACAGGAACTGCTCGAAACATTCGACATTGCGGACCGACTGCGCAAGGTCATCGCGACGCTCAACAATCAGCTCGAAGTTCTTCAGCTTTCGCAGAAAATCCAGGAAGACGTCCGGTCGCAGATCGACAAGTCCCAACGCGAGTACTATCTCCAGCAGCAACTCAAGGCGATTCAAAAGGAGCTCGGGGAAGTCGACAGCCGCACCGCCGAGCTCGAAGACGTCCGCAAGCGCGTCATGGAAGCGAAGATGCCCGAGGCGGTTCAGCGCGAGGCCGAACGGGAACTCGGGCGTCTGGAACGGATTCCGCAGGCCTCACCGGAATACGGGGTCATCCGCGACTACCTGGACTGGCTGTGCCGCATGCCGTGGGCCGTCGAGACGACCGACAACCTGGATCTACAGCGGGCGGAAGAGGTCCTGAACGCGGACCACTATGGGCTGGAGAAGATCAAGCGGCGGATTCTGGAGTATCTGGCGGTCCGCAAACTGAAACCCCACGGCAAGGGCCCGATCCTGTGTTTCGTGGGGCCGCCGGGCGTCGGCAAGACATCCCTCGGGCAGAGCATCGCCCGCGCGCTGGAGCGCAACTTCATTCGGGTGTCGCTGGGCGGGGTGCGGGACGAGGCCGACATCCGCGGCCACCGCCGGACCTACGTCGGAGCGATCCCGGGCCGCATCATTCAGGAGATCGCCAAGGCCGGCTCGCGAAACCCCGTGTTCATGCTTGACGAAGTGGACAAGCTCGCGGCCGACTTCCGGGGCGATCCGGCGGCGGCGCTGCTCGAGGTCCTCGACCCGCAGCAAAACCACAGCTTCACCGATCACTACCTGGGCGTCGCCTTCGACCTCTCCAAGGTGCTCTTTATCGCGACCGCGAATCAGATGGACCCGATCGCGCCTGCCCTGCGCGACCGAATGGAGGTTATCGAACTGCCGGGGTACACCACCGCAGAAAAGCTGGAAATCGCGCGGCGGTATCTCGTCCCACGGCAGCTCGACGAGCACGGTCTCGCTGACCGCGAAATCCGGTTCACCGACGAGGCTTTACGCACGATCATTGAGCGGTACACACGCGAAGCGGGGGTGCGCAATCTGGAGCGGGCGATTGCCACAATCATCCGCGGGCTGGCCGCCAAGATCGCCCGCGGAGTGACTGTCCGCAACGTCGTCGAGGTCTCTGATCTGGAGGAACCGCTCGGCCCACCTAAGTTTGAACCGGAGCATGCGCTGCGACAACGTGTCCCCGGCGTGGCCACTGGGCTGGCCTATACGCCCACCGGCGGCGAGATCATCTTCGTTGAGGCTGCCCGCATGCCCGGAAAGGGCATGTTCACTCTGACGGGGCAGATCGGCGATGTGATGCGCGAGTCTGCCCAAGCAGCCCTATCGCTGGTACGGTCGCGCGCGAAGCGCTGGCGCATCCCTGTTTCCGCCTTGAAGAATACAGACATTCACATCCACGTACCCGCTGGCGGGGTCCCCAAGGACGGCCCCTCTGCCGGCGTCGCGATGCTCACCGCGCTGGTATCCCTGCTCACCGAAACCCCGGCTGACCCGAGCGTTGGAATGACGGGGGAGATCACACTACGGGGCCAAGTTTTGCCCATCGGTGGACTGAAGGCGAAGGTGCTCGCTGCCCACCGGGCTGGACTGCGCACCGTCATCCTGCCGGCCCGGAACAAGCCCGAACTTCAGGAGGTTCCGGCCGACGTGCGGGCGGAAATGCGGTTCGTCTTCGCCGATCAGGTCGAAGACGTGCTGGGCGCAGCGCTGAAGCCGGATTGGGCTCAGCAGGTATTGCCGCCGTACACCGGGCGACCGAAGAAGGTGTCCAGCTCGCGGGCCACTGCCAGGCGGGGCACGAAAGCGTCGCGGCGCGCAGTGGCCACACGGTAGTTCGCCCCGGCAAGGTTACGGTTCTCCGACGTTTGAAAGCGGTTTCCGGACTACATCTGTAGGACAATATAACCTGTTGCCCGCAAAATAATTCCGCTTGATGACTTGCACGGTCCGCCAGTATTATGTAACCCCGGTAGCAGGCAGGAAAACCGCACGCTCCGTGTGAGGGGCAGTTGGCAATGGCGGGTCGTGCCGGTGGAGACCACACAGGTGTTTCGAGGCGTGCGCCTTCCTGGGGCGGACCGAGTCCGTGCCGGTCGACCAGGGCGTCGAGTCCGTGGTGGGAGTCGCGGTTAAATCGCGATGGATAGAGGGAATGCGGCGATGTCGAAGACGATTACGAAGAAGGATCTCGTGGACCGGATCGCGCAGAAGACCGGTAGCCGACGCGTGCACGTGAAGCGCATCATCCAGGAGTTCCTGGATGAGATTATCCGTGAGCTCGGGGAGGGTAATCGGCTCGAATTCCGCGACTTCGGCGTGTTCGAAATTCGCTCGCGCGCCGCGCGCATCGCTCAGAATCCCAAGACGATGGAAAAAGTGCAAGTCCCACCTAAGCGAACAGTGAAGTTCAAAGTGGGCCGACTCATGAAGGAGCGTCTGCTTGGTGCCGGGCAGGCTGCCGCCACCGGCAGTTAGTCGGACGCCTGAGCCAAGACCGCGACACGAGGTTCCGTGCGCCGCAGCGGCGGCAGGTTCGCCCACGAGCCGCGAACTCCACAAAACAGGCGGGGTCCGCAGCGGCTAATCGGCCATGAGCTTTCGCAGGACCATGGGAAGTACCCCGCCGTGGCGGTAATACTCGACCTCCAACGGGGTTTCGAGCAGACAGACGGTCTGAAACTCGATCTGACGGTCAGTCTCGGGGTTCCGAGCAATTATCGTCAGCTCCTGCCGCGGACGGATCGTGTCGTCGAGCTGGGGAATGTCATAGAAGCCGCGTCCCGTCAACCCCAAGGTCTGCGCATTCTGCCCATCTTTGAACTGGAGCGGCAACACGCCCATCCCCACGAGGTTGCTGCGGTGAATACGCTCGAAGCTGACGGCGATCACCGCCCGCACTCCCAGCAGCGCCGTCCCTTTGGCTGCCCAATCACGCGAGCTGCCCATGCCGTAATCGCGACCGGCGATAACCAGTAGCGGCGTGCGAGCCTCACGGTATTTCATCGCGGCGTCATAGATGCTCATCTGGATGCCGGTGGGCAGGTGCAGTGTCAGTCCACCCTCCACACCGGGTAGCAGAAGGTTCCGCAGACGCGGGTTGGCGAACGTACCACGCGTCATTACGCGGTCGTTCCCGCGCCGCGAGCCGTAGGTATTGAACTCGGCGGGCTCAACCCCGTGCTCCTGAAGGTAGCGGCCGGCTGGGGAGTTCGGGTCGATCGCCCCGGCCGGGCTGATGTGGTCCGTCGTCACGCTGTCGCCGAGCATCACCAGGCACCGCGCACCGACGATGGGGGTAACAGGCGGAGGCACGCGCGCGAAGTCGATGAAAAATGGCGGTTCCTGTATATATGTGCTCATCTCGTCCCACGGGTACACCACGTCGTCCGCGGCGTGCAGCCGCTGCCACTCCGGCGGTCCGGCGAAGACGTCTGCATAGCGGGTCCGGAAAACCTCCGGGCTGATGAAACGCTGCGTGATCTGACGGACTTCCGCCACATCCGGCCAGATGTCGCGGAGAAAAACAGGTTGGCCCGCGCGGTCGCGCCCCAACGGTTCGGTCAGAAGATCAATATCCACCGTACCGGCAAGCGCGTAGGCCACCACGAGGGGCGGTGAGGCAAGGTAGTTCGCCTTGACCTGCGGGTGAATGCGACCCTCGAAATTGCGGTTTCCGCTGAGTACGGAGGCGGCGATAAGTCCCCCACTAGAGATAGCTTGTGCGATCGGAGCGGGCAGCGGACCGCTGTTCCCGATGCAGGTCGTGCAGCCGTAGCCGACGATGTGGAAGCCCAGGCGCTCCAGCGCCTCCGCCAGCCCGGCCTGCCGCAGATAATCGGTCACTACGCGTGAACCTGGGGCCAACGACGTCTTAACCCAGGGTTTTATCGTCAGGCCGCGCTGGACCGCATTCCGGGCCAGCAGGCCAGCGGCCACCATGACCGCCGGATTGCTGGTGTTCGTGCAGCTCGTAATGGCTGCGATGACCACGTGCCCGTGCCGCAGAGCGTGCTTAGCCCCGTTCAGCTCGACCTCCACCACCCGTTGCTTGTCTTCCTCGGTCAACCCGAAGCCGCGCTGGGCGTGCGGTGCTCCGAGCGCTGTCCGGAAGGATGCCCTCGCGGCCGAGAGCGGGACACGGTCCTGCGGGCGCCGCGGGCCAGCGATGCTGGCTTCGACGGTTCCAAGGTCCAGCTCGACCGTCTTCGTGTACTGCGGTTCAGGACTGTGCTCCGTACGAAACAGACCCTGTTCCTTGCAGTAGCGCTCGACAAGGTCCACTTCCTCTTCGGTTCGGCCGGTCAACCGCAGGTACGCGAGCGTCTCGGCGTCGACAGGGAAGTAACCGACGGTCGCGCCGTACTCGGGTGCCATGTTTGCGATGGTCGCCCGGTCCGGCAGACTCAGGTGCTCCAACCCCTCGCCGAAGAATTCGACAAACCGGTCGACTACCCCCACCTTACGAAGCATCTCGGTCACGCGGAGCACGAGATCGGTGGCCGTAGCACCCTCGGGCAAAGCCCCGGTCAGGCGAAAGCCTACGACTTCGGGAATGGGCAGGCTGAATGGCTGGCCGAGCATCGCTGCTTCCGCTTCGATGCCGCCCACCCCCCAGCCCAGCACGCCCAAGCCGTTAATCATGGTCGTGTGGCTGTCCGTGCCGACGAGGGTGTCCGGGAACGCCTGGGGCCGGCCGTCACGGTTGCGGCGCAGCACGACTTTCGCGAGGTACTCCAGGTTCACCTGGTGGACGATTCCCGTCGCCGGCGGTACGACGCGCAGCCCCTCGAAAGCGTTCTGTCCCCAACGCAGAAACTCGTACCGTTCGCGGTTGCGATGGAACTCCATCTTCGCGTTCAAATCGAGGGCGTCTGCCCGGCCGAAGTAGTCCACCTGAACCGAATGGTCGATGACAAGGTCCGCGGGAATCTGCGGGTTGACGCGACGCGGGTCACCGCCAAGCCGCTGCACAGCGGAGCGCATGGCGGCTAAATCGACGAGCACAGGTACCCCCGTGAAGTCCTGGAGCAGTACGCGCGCCGGGAGAAAGGGAATCGCCTCATCGACGCGTGCGGCTGGCCGCCAGCCGGCCAAGGCGCGCACGTGGTCCTCCAGAACCACGTACCCGTCCACGCTGCGCAGCACGTTTTCGAGCAGGATGCGAATCGAGTACGGTAGGCTGTCGAGCCGCGCAAGCCCCATCTTTTCGAGCGCTGCCAAGCGGAATATTTCGACGTCTCCGCCGGAAGTCTTGAGCAGTGCGCGTGCACCAAACGCATCGACCGGCTTTTTCATGACCTACTCTCCTGCGCCGCGGATGGATCATCCCGGCTGTCAAACCCTGACCTGACACGCGCTCCGCGGCACCCACAGCCTCACATGGGCGTCCCGAAGCGGGGGCGCCCGTCTGGAGGTCCGCCCCGAACCGTAGCTCCACCCCCACACTTCAAATCATCTCATTCCGCCACTTCGGCCCCGGGCGGCGCGGGCAGCGGCTCCGGCACGGGCTCGACGTCCGGCGGGAGCTCAGGCGGTGGCGGTGGCGGCTCCTCCACGTCCGGCGGCGGCGACGGCACCTCAGGTGGCTCCGGCATCTTCAGCGTTCCCGGATCCGCCGGCATCGTCGTGCCCTCACGGAGCACACGATACGCCTTCCGAATCACCGGCGGGTTCAGCGGCCACGTCTTCTCCGTCGGCAAGCGTGGGTTTTCCCGCGTTGCCAACCCTTTCATGCGGTCAAGTATCTCCATCCCCTCCACTACCTTCCCGAACACACAGTACCCCCACCCATCGCCCCCCGCGTAGTTCGGATCCAAGCCTGGGTTGTCAGTCAGGTTAATGAAGAATTGCGAAGTCGCCGAGTCGGCCTTTTTGGCCCGCGCCATCGCCACCGTCCCGCGCAGATTGCGCAGGCCCGCTGTCCGCGCCTCGTTCTTGATCGGCCGCCGCAGGCCGGCCGTCTTGGGTTCGCCGTCGGTGGTGTAACCGCCGCCCTGGACAATGAAGTTGGGCGCGATGCGATGAAAGATCGTCCCCTCGTAGAAGCGGCTGTCTACGTAGAGCAGAAAATTCCGAACAGTGACCGGGGCAGCTTCGGGATCCAGTTCGAGAACCACCCGCCCCCAGTACTCCTCGCCCTGGCCGATTTCCAGTACGACCCGCGGGGGCCCCGCCGTCGTCCGCGCGCCGGGGGTATACGCAGGGGTATGCGGGGTTGGCTTGTGAGCCGGCCCGACATCGCCGCCGTGGGGCCGCGAGGGCTGCCCCATCACCGCCGCGCTGAGCAACCACAACCCGACCAGCAATACTCCGGGCATTCGTCGAGCTTCGTCCATGATTCTGCTTCCTTTCGGAAAACGGGATTGCCGTGGGTCAGAACCCCGGTCGCCGCCGGCCGCCTACCCCGTCGGGGACACGACCGAAACGCCGGTGAGCGACGCATAAATATCGTCCGGCAGCGCGCGCGGCCGACCGTCGCGCCCGACGCACACCAGCGTCGAGCGTGCCTCGGCCAGGAGTTGGCCGTCGCGCGTCAGGCGATAGGCATGCTCGACGCGGACCGGCGTCAGACGTTCCGTGGTCGTCGTCAACGTGAGCAGGTCGTCGTAGCGGGCCGGCGCCCGAAAGCGGCACTCCAGGTGGGCCACGACATAGAAGAAACCACGCTCCTCCATGTCGCGGTAGCGGATGCCGTTCTGACGCAGCAGCTCGGTGCGTCCCTGTTCAAAGTACACGAAGTATTGCGCGTGATGCAGGTAGCCCATCGCGTCCGTCTCGGCATAACGCACGCGGATCTGAATGTCGCAGCTCGCGACGCGCTCGGCCATGCTCATCACCCGCCGTCTGTGTTCAGAAGCCGCACCACGCCTCAGCGTCCTTCATACAGCCGCGTGCCGAGCAGGTCGTCCAGCGCCGGCTCGGACAGGATTTTACGGACCGTCGTTTCCACGTCGTATTCGACCCGCACAAACTCGATCGTCTGCACGGTGCAGGCGAGGGTCGTGGCCACCACGCTCTCCGGCGCACCGCTCAACGCCTCCGGCGCGCGATGCACAACCACGTAACTGGCCCGTTGGTCGCGATCCCGCGGCTGGCCCACGCTGCCCACGTTCACAATGACGCGCTCGTCCTCCAGCTCGTAGAAGGGCGAGTCGGGCAGTTCGTGCGGCGGGTCGAAGTAAGGATCGTCCACAAACACGCCCGGCTGATGCGTGTGTCCGACGAAGCACACGCGCGCATCCAGACGATCGAAGTTCGCCATCACTTTCTGCGGATTCGTGAACACATCTTCCGGGAAGATGTACTCATTCATCGGTCGGCGCGGCGACGCGTGGAAGAAGACCACATCGCGGTCCTTGTACCGGACCGGCAGGTTGCCCAGGAACTTCCAGCGCTCATTGCGCAGACGCGTGTCGGGCTCTTCTTCGAGGACCTGCCGCGTCCAGAAGCACGCGCGCTCGGCGGGCAGATTGAAGTTGGTCGGCTCGTACAGAAGTGCATGATCATGGTTGCCCATCAGCGTGACACGGCACCGTTCGCGGACGAGGTCCAGGCACTCCTTCGGATTCGGCCCGTAGCCCACGATGTCCCCCAGACAGATGATCTCCTTGATGCCGCGCTGCTCGATGTCCGCCAGGACGGCCAACAGCGCCTCCAGATTCGAGTGGATGTCGCTGATGATCGCGAAACTCTGGTTGTTCCGCGCAGCTTTGGTCATGGCGTCTGTGGCTCATCCGGCTGGGCCGGCTCCGCCTCGTCCGGGATCAGGACCGGCCAGTGCTCCTCGACCCGATATCTCAGCCCGCAGCGCACACACACGAGGCGGTCGCCGCGCTCCTCCAGCCGCCCGTGGCAGTCCGCAGCGGGGCAGGCCAAGATTGCTAACAAGTCAGCACTTATGGACGACATCAAACCGCACCACGGCGCAAGGGCCCCGGTCCGCCGCCGCGGCCATATTCCGGCCTGTCGGCCGTAATGGACCTCGGGCGGCGAAGCACGTCTAGCATAGGTGCGGGCGTGCCCGAAATCAATCGGCGACGGGCGCTCACCACGCGCGCCAGTCGGGCACGTAATGAGGATCGTTGTCAGGGCCCACGGAGCCGATGCGGTAGCGTGGTGCGGTCATCCGACCGCCCCGCAACCCGAAGGCCTCCACGTGTCCATCGGCGAGCGCGACAGCCGCCCGCACCTGATGACGGAAGCACGTCGTGGGGCTGGGGTTCTGTCGCCAACGCCCATTCGACCATAACCATGGCGGGTCCAGGAGGGCGTTATTCATAGGCTGTCCGAACCCCATGTCGATCAGGGTGTCGGCGAAAACGAACAGGCGCTGGGGCTGCCACAGGCGGTCCAAGCTCTGCCAGGGTTTGTTGGCGATGCATCCCGGCCCGGGGGCGCTCCAGCCCGGCGTGTGCGGCGGGCAAAGGTAGTAGCCGTTGTAGCCGTAGGTGCTTGTAACCCCCCGGGCATTGCCCTGTGGCAGGTATGTGCCCCACGGCTGCCCCGGACACTCGTAAAGCCCGCCGACGCGTAGGTCGCTGGCCAGATAGGGCCAGACGAACCCACGCGTGTGATCCACGCCCAAGCATCCGTTCGTGCCCCACCAATAGATCGCCGGCCCGTCGCCGATCAGCTCGCGACGCGTGTAGGCCAGTGGCATCGCTCGGCCAGCGTAGTCGCCGGCGTACATGTGGAACGCGTGGGCGAGCTGGCGGAGATTGCTGCTGCACTTCACGCGCCGAGCCTGCGCTCGCGCATGGCCCAACGCGGGCATCAGCACCCCCGCCAGCACGCTGATAATCGCGACGCTGACCAGCAGCTCCAGCAGCGAAAAGGCGCGACAGAATCGCACGGTCAGCCCTTCATCGTTGCAAGAGGTCGACAAACGGGTCGATGTCCGCAAAAGTCACCTCGCCGTCACCGTTGCAATCGGCGTTGAGAAACCGCCCATGCGGGTAGAGTTCGTCGTAGACAAGCTGTCCCGCCAGTGCGGCGATGAACGGATCGATGTCAGCGAAAGTGACTTGCCCGTCGCCGTTTGCGTCACCTGGCAGTGCCGGCGGCGCCAACGGGGTGACCGGTGTGCTGGTCCAGTCGTCGCCGGGGACCGCCAGCCAGCCGTCCGTGTCGCCGTTCTGAAGGAAGCGCTGTCCCGCGCCGACGGGCGAGTAGTCCCACATCTGACCGTAGTCCAGGCTGAGCCAGTAGCTCCAGTAGGATTGGGGCCAGTTGTAGCCGGTGTGGTACGTAGTGTTGCCGCGTACGTACCAGATGTCCGTGACGAAGCCGCCGGTCCAGGCGGCATACGAGAAGCCGACGCCCGCCGCCTGAACCGCATCCAGCAGTTGCAGGCCCGTGATCTGCGGGTCGTCAAAGCGATACGCGAAGGCGAAACTGTCGCGGTCATCGTTGTAGGGCCAGAAATCCACGACGAGTAGCACTGTGTTGGCCCCGTTACCGATCCAGGCCTCGACGTCGACCTGATCCAGCTCATAGGCAAGCACCGGCGGCAGCACACCGAGGGTCAGTGCCACCAGACCTGCCACCATGCGACTCTGCCCCCCCACAGTCGCCGCCGCGTGCGTTTTCCCGTCGCGGGGCGCCGCAATGCCGTTGTCCAGTCTCCAAAGCTCCCTTCCTGCTGACGCGTCCACGTTGCCTCCAGACATGGTGACCTCCTGACGCGGCCAAGCCGCGTTGCGACGTGCCGGGCGGCCCATCGCCGCCACGGCCAGGTCCATGAGTCAGCGTCCCCTGCGGTACGGAGCGCACTGCCCGCGCGCTGCGCCCTCCACCTCACGACGTACATTACGCCGCAAGCGGCTGCGCCGGCCACGCATCAGGATGAGGGCTGAATCCCGCTGTCGACAGGCATGTTCGCTCGCCCTTCCCGCGAAGGGACGCCGACGAACGGTCACACTGGCAGGTCTTCTGACTTCCGGGCCCGTCGGCCGGCATGTCCGCCGGCGACACCTACCGACTGCGTCTTCTCAGTCGCGCCGGGGCTGCGTTGCCGCCACCCAGCTTGCGACCAATGACATATGCAGTCCTCGTTCCCGGTCACAGCGACGGGGTCGTTCCGGATTCGCACCGGATTCCCTATTCTTCCGGCCGCCCCGAGCGACCGGACACCAGCGACCGTGCGAGCACTGTAAAGCAACGGGCGAAAAAAATCAAGTCACAACCCACGCCCATCGTCGCCACGGCGCAGTTCATTAGCCGAAAAACGTGAGCTCGTGTGGCGGCCGTTGGTAGTCGCCGGCACAATGCCGGTCGGCAAGTGTGCCACCCGTGGAGCTAATCATGCCGACCTTGTCGGTGTCCCTGTTGATCAGCACAGCCGTCGGATTGGGAGCGCCGGAGTTTCAGCGCTTGCCCAACGGTTTGCGATTGGCCGTCATCGAGGACCACAGTCTGCCGCTGGTCAGCGTGCAGGTCTGGTACCGCGTCGGATCGGCCGTCGACGACCTCCGGCATCCCGGACTGTGTCACATCGCGCGGACCGTGCTCGAAAACCGGCATGACGCGGCCTTGCGTCTACGCGCGGCAGGCGTGCGCACCGACACCGGCACTCTGCGGGACGCGTGCTTCTTTCATTCTGTGCTCCCACCGGAACTGCTCACCTGGGTGCTGGGAATCGAGGCCGAACGAATGCAGCCGGCGGCGACGACCGCCGAGGAGCTGAGGCTGGCGATGGCTGCGGCAGCACGCTCATCTGGCTCCAGCGCCGCCGGCGAACCGACGCTCGAGCGGCGACTGCTGGCCGCGCTGTTCCCAGATCATCCGTACATGCATCCGCCGGAGCTGGTCGCTGAGAGTTGGCGCGATGCCTGTTTGCGGGAAGTGGACGAGTTCCTGCAACGCCGGTTCACGCCGGCCAACGCAACCCTGTTGATCGTCGGCGACATACAAACGTCGACCGCGTTGCAACTCGCGCGCCGACACTTCGACAGCTTGCCCAGGTCGGAGGCGGAGCGGCCGCCCGATGTGCGGCGACCAGGCAGTGAGACGATACGGCTTTCGCCGGTGGCTGCGGAGGTTGCAGGTCTCGACATGGCGTGGCTGGCGCCCTCGGCCACAGCGGCAGACAGCCTGGCTGTGAGCGTGCTGATGCAGCGGCTATGCAATCCGGTGGACGGACCACTGTACCGGAGACTGAGCGAACTCGGATGCCTCGCGCCGCGCTGGCGACATGAGCGCTGGCGCAGCGCGGGCCTGGTCAGTCTGCACATCGACTGGGTGTGCGAGGAACCGCCCGCAGACGGACCCACGCCACAGCGAGTGGAAAACATTGTCCGCGAAGAGCTGCGGCGGGCTGTGGAGGCGGTGCCCACGGAGATCGAGTTGGGCCGCGCGCGCAGCCTGGCGGCCCGCGACCTTCATCGCTTGCGCGCCGCTTTCGGTGACCGCGCGTTGAGCCTGGGATGGCAAGAACACGTCGCCGGCGACATCCTGCGCGCCGATTTCGACATCCCCTACGTCGAGCGACTGACCGTGGGCCAGCTCCAGCGAGCGGCGGCGGAACTGCTGGAGACTCGCACGGTAATCCTCCCGCGAGTCGTCGCGACGGATTCGACCGCCGCCGCGAGCGCACCGAGCCCGGCGCTGCCTGCTCCCCTGCCCGGTGCCCCGCCGCAACAACTGGACACCGCCGCCGCGCTCGACCTGCTGGCCACAGCGGTCAGAAATGCACCGGAATCGAGGTCGCCGCGGGCACCCGGTTACTCGACACGCGTTGAAATCAGTCCGCAGGTGGCGGTCACGGTTTGGCGCCTTCCGGGGCTGGAGTGGGCAACGGTGCGGACCGCCCTGCGGACACCCCGACCGCACCGGTATCTGCCGGCCGTGTTGCTGGCCGTCGGTTCGACGAAGCGGTCGGTCGCAGAGTACCGCGAGTACTTGTCGTTTCGCGGGCTGGACATGTTTCCCGTGGGCGACCTGTCACTTCCTGGGCTTTCGTCAACGGGGCGTGCAGCGCTGGCACCACAGATGATCGAGCTGCAAGCCGACTTGGTCCGCAGCCCGGACGCACGCCCAGCCACGCTACAAAAAGCTTTGGACGCCCTCAATCACGCGATTTTCTGCCGCGCGATGCAACCATGGGAGGAGCTTGAGGACGAGTACTACCTGCCGCCCGGCCTGATCGGCTGGAGCGAGACCGGGCGCGTCATGCCGCAGATTGTCGAACAGCTCGAAGCCATCCTCGGATGTCTGGAGGTGATCGAGGGCGTCGATCTTTTCGTCGCAGGCGACGTGGAGGTGGACGCGGTGGTGACGGCCGCCCGGACCGCATGGGAGGGGTGGCGGCCAGCCGCCCCCAGTAGCCGACCCATCGAAGGCCGGCCGCAGTCTCCAGAAACCAGCTCGGGGGGCGAGCGCGCCACCGGCCTGCCTGCCAGCACGCAACCGGCAGTCACACCGCAAGCGACACAGCCGGCGACGGTTCGCGCGGTGAGTGTGTGGGCCACGGTGGAAGACGAACCGGTGTCCGTGCACATCGCCGACGAGTTGTCGCCGATGAACCTGCCACCGGCGCTTCGTGTGCTGGCCGAACAGACCACGGTCTGGCTGCTGGGGGTGCCGTGGCATGTCCCGCCGACGTTGGACGCGGGGCGTGCCTGGCTGTGGACCTGCGGTTGGGTGGAGCCGGCTTGGCTGGACGCGGCCATGCAGCCGGCGACTGACCTGCTGGCACCACACGTAGAGACATTTCTGCGACAGGCGGAGCAGGTCGCACGCGGCACCGTGTCCGCGGCTCGCCTGGAAACAGCCGCCCGGCTTGCCCGCGCGGATCGCCTCATGATGCTTGACAGCACCGCCGCCATCGTCGAACTGCTGTCGCGTGGCGTGTCAAACCCGTGGGATGTGCTGGACGGATGTACGACCGAGGAGCTGAGGGCGGCGGTGGGACAGCTCTACCGGGTGCGCGAGCGCAGCATCGTGGGATCCGGCCCCGGGAATCGTTCGGCAGAACTCGAACGCTTCGGCAATTGGCCGCCGACCACGCTGCCGTCGCGTTCGCCGTGAGCGACGCCCATCCTATAATGCCCGACTGCGTTGCGAGGGTCGGCGACAGGACCACGGGCCGGCCTGCGCACGTCTGCGAAAAGGCTGCGGCATGATCGACATCCGGCTGATCCGTGAGCACCCCGACCTGGTGAAGCGGGCCGCCCGGGACAAGAACCTGCGCGTCGACATCGACCGGATTCTGGCGGTCGACGAGCGTCGCCGGGCGCTGGAGACGGAATTCAACGAGTTGCGCCACGAGCAGAAAGAGGCCGGCGAACGCATCGCCAAGGTCCCCGCGGCCCAGAAACCCGAGCTGACCCGAGCCATGGCGCAGATCAAGTCCCGGCTCAAAGAGATCGACGCCCAGCGCCAGCAGGTCGAAGCGGAGCTGCGCGAGCTGATGCTCCTGGTACCGCAGATTCCCGCCTATGACGAAGGCGTGCCCGTCGGCCCGGACGCGTCCTGCAACGTGGAGATACGCCGCGTCGGCACCCCGCGGCGGAAGGGCGAATTCGGCTTTGTATTCCGGGATCACCTGGAACTCGGCACGGCCCTGGGAATCATCGACGTCGATCGCGGCGTGAAGCTGGCCGGTGCGCGGAACTACGTGCTGCGCGGCGCCGGCGCACAGCTTCACGAGGCCGTCCTGCATCTGGCGTGGGACATGATGGCCGCGCGCCAGTACACTGCGGACGGGCGGACGCTTCGCTTCGTGCCCCTGACCGTGCCGGTGCTCGTCAACGACGCCCTGATGTACGGAACCGGGTTTTTCCCGCTGCATCGCGAAGAGGTCTACCTGTGCGAGCGTGACGGGCAGAGTCTCGTCGGGACCGCCGAGGTCCCGGTCACCGGCTACCACGGGGATGAGATTCTGGAGGAGGCGGAGCTGCCGAAACTGTACTTTGCCCGGAGCACATGTTTCCGACGGGAGGCGGGCGCCGCCGGCAAGGATACGCGCGGGCTGTATCGCATCCACTATTTTGACAAGGTCGAGCAGGTCGTGATTTGTCGAGCGGATCCGGCGGAGTCCGCGCGTTGGCACGAGGCGATCCTGGCCAACGCGGAGGCCGTGCTTGCTGCGCTCGGACTTCCGTACCGCGTCGTGGAGGTGTGCACGGGCGACATGGGGCAGGGCAAGGTCCGCATGTTCGACATCGAGACCTGGATGCC
>Ga0209227_1001250_pt1 | contig 20054 bp, 19 predicted proteins | sample YNPBryantNP2012_FD_185815 | JGI IMG/M metagenome (GOLD analysis project Ga0209227, IMG submission 185815) | Anoxygenic and chlorotrophic microbial mat microbial communities from Yellowstone National Park, USA - YNP Bryant NP 2012 (SPAdes)... ...
GTCCACGAAAAATATCAGCGCGCCTTGCAAAGAGGTGAGCGCTTTTGGCCCGATAGCATCTTCAAAGACCTGATTGTCTCGTTCGGCATTTTCATCTTACTCATTCTCCTGGCCACCTTTATTGGCGTGCCCGGAGAACCCAAAGCCGATCCAAGCGATTCGTCCTACATCCCGAAACCGGAATGGTATTTCCTGTTCCTCTTCAAGTTCCTGGCTCTCTACGGACAAATTCCGGTCATCGGCAAAATCGAGTGGATTGCCACCGTCCTCATCCCCGGCACGGTGCTGGTGCTGTGGTTCCTGCTGCCCCTGCTGGATAAAAACCCCTATCGTCACTACACCCGCCGCACCCTGGCGCTGACCCTGATGACCGTGTTTGTGATGAGCATGGTCACCCTCACCATGATCGCCAACATTCCTACTGCAGTGGATGAAAACGGGCGCCTGACAACCGCCACCTGGTTGCAGATGGTTGTTGGATTGATTTTGCCCGGCCTGGGCTACATCGTGTTGCTCATCCTGGCCGCGCTGACGCGCAAGGATGGGGCAGCCATGCGCCGTCTCCAGGTCTGGACAGCCGCCGGCACCTCAGCCCTGATGCTGATTCTTGCCATCGTCATCCTGGCCGTCTTCCCCGCCCCTGCTGCAGCAGAAGCAGAAGTTGCCGATACCATTGCCGAAAAGTTCTCTCTCGGAGCAGACCTTTACTCCACCTACTGCACCGAATGTCACGGCGCAGAGGGCGAAGTGAGCGTGATTACTGGCGTAGAAGGGTTGGAAGGGCGGGAAATCAACCCCATCAACAGCACCGACCTGATGTACACCAACACCGACGAGACCCTGGCCAACATCATCACCTACGGCCTGCCCAATTTCGGCATGCCGCCATTCGGCAAATCCGCTGGGGGCGAACTTGGCCCGAGCGAAGTCGAATACATCGTGACATTCATGCGCTACTCGTGGGATGACCGCGCCGAATTGCCTGCCGACGCCGTCGTCTCCTCCATCCCCGACCTGCAGCCCGGCGAAATTCCCTCCTACGAAGTCCACATCTCCGCCCTGGTCAAACGGTACTGCATCTCCTGCCATCGTCCGGGCAAAGACAACAACAACTACCTGATGACCTCCTACGAGGAAATCTTGGGCATGAGCGATAACGGTCCTGCCGTGGTTGCCGGAGATCCCAACAGCCTGCTCCTGCTCCTCGTCCAGGGACAGGAACAAACGGACAAAAACGGCGATCCCATCCGCGCCATGCCACCGAACAAGCCCTTAGACCAGAAATACGTGGACATGCTCACCCTGTGGGTTCTCAACGGCATGCCCAATACCGCCGCTGACGCCCAGGCACTCAGTCCCACCCCTGCCCCATAACTGACAAAAGATTACTCTCCTCTGCCCTGCAGAGGAGAGTAATTTTTATGCGTCCACCGCAAAAACCTTTTTTACCACCAAGGGCACAAAGGAGCACATTGTGCGCCCAAATTCAAGATTTGAGTCTCCTGCAAAAAGGTGAAAATCGAACCACAAAGACATGGAGACACGAGTAAGCAAATGAAAGGAAACTTTGTGACTCCGTGTCTTCGTGGTGAAACTTCAGGGTTTTTGCAGTGGAGTCAAGATTTTCTATTGTGCCTTTCAGCAATCCTTTGTGTACTTCGTGTCCTTTGTGGTTCAAGACCTTTTTGCCGGAGAATCACTCTTTTGTCATCCGATTCGGCGTGCGGTAACGTTTGCGAATCTCCGGCAAGAAATACTCGTTGAAGAAACGGTCAATATCATAGTCAGGTTGCCAGCCCCAATCGTTTCGAGCCGCCGAATCGTCAATATCCTCCGGCCACGAATCCACAATCCCCTGGCGGCGCGGGTTCGGCTCAAAGGTGATCTGGGCGGTCGGAAAAGTCTGCAAGGCGCGGCGTCGAAACTCACCTGCCGTCAGACTAAACGCGCCCACGTTATAGACAGCGCGCGTCAACTTTTCGCGCGGCGTTTCCATCAGCATCAGAATAGACTTAATCGCATCGGGCATCGCCATAAACGAAATTTTCGTATCTTCGCGCACAAAACACGCATACGGCTTCCCCTGGGCCGCCGCATGGAGCATCTCTGGCCCATAATCGCTCGTCCCGCCGCTCGGCACGGTAAACGCGCTGATAAGGCCCGGGAAGCGGATGGCGCGAAAGTCGCACATCATCGGCGGCTGAGGGTCCAGGTGACGCTGGCCATAAAAGCGGCTGTAATAAATCCCCAACTTCTCGCAATACAATTTATTGCAGCCATACATCGTATGGGGAGTGTTATACTCGTCTTCCTTTACCCGCCCCGCACGGCGCTTCTCCTCCAGATTATCCACCCCATACGCCGCAATCGAACTGGGGAAGAAAAATTTGACCGGTCGGCCCCGCCGCTCCGACTTATACGCCGCCAGCATCAACAACTGCATCGTCCCTTCGACATTGATGCGATGCGCTTCCTCCGTGGCAATTTCAGCCTTCGACGACAGCGACGCCGCCAGGTGGAAAATGAAATCAAAATCATAATCATAGAACTGCTTGACGCGGTACACCAGATCGCCTTGTACATGCTCCGCCGAATACGGCTTAATCGCCTCTGGCAGCGGCATCAGATCGGTCGTAACAATGCGATAACCGCCTCGTTGCGCCAACCCTTGCACGAGCGCCTGACCAATCTCCCCGCAGGCTCCGGTGACAAGCACAGACATTTCGCTCATAAAATTCTCCTTTATGCTAGAATGGAAAAGTGCAATTGTATTGTACAATACCCGGCATAGATTCGGGCTGGATTTTTGCCATTCGCTCGAACGATTAAACTCATGATTTCCTGCCGCAAACGCCCCTGGACCCTCCTCCTGCTCGCCGTTTCGCTGACTCTGGCTGCCTGCTCAGGGCTGTTCCCGCTTCCCACACCCACCCCCACCCTCCCCCCGCCCACCGCCACGGCAACCGTCCTGTGGTTTCCCCCCACCAACACCCCTACCCCGCCCCCTGTCATCCCTCTTCCCCCCACCCCCGAACCCATCCCCGGCCTCGGCGACCTCCTCTACGCAGACGACTTCAGCGACCCCTCGCTCTGGGATGTGGCCGATTCGGGCCGCGCCAGCGCCCAGGTCCAGGACGGACGGCTGATCCTCGGCCTCGATTCTGGTCCGCTGACCATCGTTTCCCTGCGCCACCAGCCCGTGCTGGGTGACTTCTACGCCGAAGTAACAGCCACCCTCCACCTGTGCCGCAGCCGTGACCAGTACGGAATGCTCTTTCGCGCTGCCTCTGCCAGCGTTGCCTATCGCTTTGTACTCACCTGCGAGGGCAACATCCGCCTCGAGCGCTTGCGCGGCAGCGGCCCCGAAATCCTGCAGAACTGGCTGATGAGCGGAATTGCCCCCCGCGGCAGTCCCTCCACAGTGCGCATCGGCATCTGGATGTCTGGCCCAGAAATGCGCCTCCTGCTCAACGACTCTCTCCAGTTCACCCTGCGCGACCCCATCTTGCGCAGTGGCACGCTGGGATTCTTTGCTCGCGCCGCCGGCGAATCGCCCATGCTGGTTTCCTTTTCCGGGCTGAAAGTCTTCTCGGTAACCTACACCTCCCCTACCCCCAGCCAGACCCCCACCCGCACCCTGCTTCCCACCCGCACGCCCTGACTCCGCTTTCTCATGCGATATAATCCCGCCATGCCTGCGAACAAACTCAACGACCTCGACCCCAAAACCTGGCTCAAGTTCCAGAAATCCTGGTTTGTCCACAATCCCCCGCCCCGCAAGAAGGGTGTCCTGGTGCATCCGGCCAAATTTCCGGAGACAATGGCCCAAGAGTTCATCGAGTTCTTCACCAAACGAGGCCAAACCGTCTTCGACCCCATGGCTGGCACCGGTTCCACCCTCATTGCAGCCCTGCGCGCCGGTCGTCACTCCTACGGCATCGAGTTAAACCCCAAATATGCCGACCTCGCCTGCCAACTGATTGCCGAAGAGCGCGCTGCTCTGGGAAAAGCCGCCGAAGGCCTCACCTCCCACATCATCACCGGCGACGCAGCCCATGCCCTCGACCTGGGCCTCCCCACCGTCGACTACGTGTTGACCTCGCCCCCCTACTGGGATATGCTCCACGCCAAAGGCGCCGAGACACAGAAAAAACGCCGCGCCTCCGCCGACCTGGACGTGTTCTACTCAGACGACCCCAATGACCTCGGCAACATCCACGATTACGAGGCCTTCCTGGCCCGCCTGGTTGCCATCTACGCCGGATTGAAGCCATTGCTGCGCCAGAACGCTTATCTCACCATCATCGTCAAGAACGTCAAAAAAGGCGGCAAAATCTACCCCCTCGCCTGGGACCTGGGACGTGAACTGGGCAAGGTCTATTCCCTCAAAGACGAGAAAATCTGGTGCCAGGATAACCAGCCGCTTGCCCCGTATGGACTGGGGTCCGCCTGGGTCAGCAACACGTTTCACCACTACTGCTTGCAGTTCCGCAACGAGAGCGCCGACCGATGAAAAACCGCCTGCGCTTTGCCCTCAAAGCCCTGCGCCAACTTGGACTCGAACAAACTGGCCTCTACGCCCTCTATCAACTCGGTCTCAGAAGTGGATATTACCGGTGGGTAGAACGGAGAGGAAAGAGAGGAGAGAGTGGAGAGCAGAGAGTAGGGCGGGAACAAAGGAGAGAGAGTAGAGAACAGAGAGGAGAGAGGAGGAAAGAGCAGAGAACAGAGAGGAGAAGAGAGGGGACTTTGTTCAAGTTCCCCCGGCGCGAGGAGGTGCTGGCAGTGTTGGGCAGCGCCGGCCAAGACGCCTTACTGGCCGAAGCAGACGAAATCGTCCGTGGCAAAGTCCGTCTCTTCGGTGCCGAGCCGGTGGACCTGGTTCTCACTCCCCCCGGCCCCCTGGCACACTGGACAGCGTACGAAACCGGCAAAGCCCCCCTTCCGCATCCAATCTCGCCCTCCCAATCCTTCCCCGCCGACATCAAATTTATTTGGGAACCTGCCCGCTTCGGCTGGGCCTTTCCGCTCGGCAGAGCCTTCTACCTGACCGGCGACGAAATCTACGCCAAAACGTTCTGGCAGAACTTCGAGACATTCTCCGCCGCCAACCCGCCCTTCCTCGGCCCCAACTGGGCCAGCGCGCAGGAAGTGGCCTTGCGGTTGATAGCTTTCGTCTGGGCAGGAGAAATCTTCGCCCCCGCGGCAGCCTCCACACCCGAACGGCTTGCGAGCCTGGCCGCCTCCATCGCTACCCACGCGGCCCGCATCCCGCCGACCCTGGCCTACGCCCGCGCCCAGAACAACAATCACCTCCTCAGCGAGGCTGCCGGCCTGCTAACCGCCGGTCTGGCCCTGCGCGACCATCCCGACGCCTCGCGCTGGCGTGCCCTGGGCTGGAAATGGCTCAACCACGGCCTCCAGGCCCAAATCGACTCGTCCGGCGAATATGCCCAACACTCCACCAACTACCACCGTCTTATGCTCCAACTCGTCCTGTGGACAAACGCCCTGGTCGAAGCCTTTGACCTGCGCTGGCCGCGCCCAACGCTGGAGGCCATTCAAAGAGCAGTCCACTGGCTGCTCTCGCTGGTTGATTTCGAATCGGGACACGTCCCCAACCTGGGTGCGAACGACGGAGCCTACATCTTCCCCCTCAGCATTTGCCCGTTTTCGGACTTTCGGCCCGTGGCGCACGCCGCGGCCCGCGTCTTCCTCGACTATCACCTGCCGCCCGGCCCTTGGGACGAGATGGCCCTCTGGTTGGGCGCCCCGGCCAGGGGTCCGCACACGCTCGACCTGCCGCGTTACGTCGGCGACCAGTTATACGGCCCGCGTTCCTGGGGCTATTTCCGCACGGCACAGTTCTCCTCCCGCCCCTCTCACGCCGACCAGTTGCACCTTGACTTGTGGTGGCGCGGCCTGAACGTGGCCCAGGACGCCGGAACCTATCTCTACAACGCCGCCCCCCCCTGGGACAACGCCCTCACCACTGCCTTCGTCCACAACACGGTAACAGTCAACGGCCGCGACCAGATGACCCGCGCCGGACGTTTCCTGTACCTGGACTGGGTCAACGCCTATCGCAAAGCCCTGCCGGTGCAGGAACCGGGCGAGTTGCAGCGCGTGCGCGGCCGCTATTGGGGCAAGGACTACCGCCATACACGCACCATCAGCGTCTTTGAGGGCGATCGCTGGCGCATTGTGGATGAAATCTTGCCGCTCTCCTGGCACCCCCAGACCCTGACGGCGCGCCTGCACTGGCTTTTGCCGGATTGGGAATGGAGGGTAGAGAGAAGAGAGAAGAGAGAAGAGATTCGTCTGGCGTCGCCCCATGGAATTATCACAATGACCATCCACCATTCCCAGGCAGCGACCTCCTCCTTCTCCCTGTTCCGTGCCGGCCAGCCACTGTTGGGCACTCTGCCCCCCGACCCAACCCGCGGCTGGACATCTCCCACCTACCGCGTTAAAATCCCTGCACTCTCCCTGGCGCTCGTAGTCGAATCCGACCAGGCCATCACCTTCGCCACTGAATTCACCTTTCCCTAAACCCTTCTTCCTTCTTCCTTCTTCCTTCTTCCTTCTCCCTTCTCCCTTCCTCCCATGTCCTATCGAGCCGCTGTTATCCTCCTGAAAGACAACCAGATTGCTCTCATCGAACGTCACCGGGCGGGAACGCACTACTTCACCTTTCCGGGTGGTCACGTGGACGAGGGGGAAACCCCCGAACAGGCCGCCATTCGGGAGACCATGGAAGAACTCGGTTTGCAAGTGAACCTCAAACAACTTGTCGCTCGCCTGGAGTGGCACGGCAAACCGCAGTACTATTTCCTGGCTGAGATCACCGGCGGCACCTTTGGCACCGGCACTGGCGAGGAACTGACCACCCCTCACGCCGAAAAAGGGACCTACCACCCGGTCTGGGTGCCGCTCTCTGAACTGCTCAACCTGCCCATCAAGCCCCGCCAGATGGCCGAACTGGTCATTCGCTTCGTGCGCGAAGGCTGGCCCAAAACTCCCATCATCAGCAGCGAGTTGTCTGACTGATGCACATTTTGCTCATTCATCAGGCTTTTGCCGCCCTCGACGAACCCGGCGGAACACGCCACCACGAACTGGCGCGCTACCTTGCCGCTCATGGCCATCGCGTCACCGTCATTGCCAGCCCGGTCAGTTACCTCACCGGCGGTAAGAATCAGCCTACCCCGTCCCGCCCCGCCTCTGCCACCAGCGAGAACATCGTCATTCGCCGCGTCTGGACGTATTCGGCCATCCACAAATCCTTTGTCCACCGCGTCTTCGCCTTTTTTTCCTTCATGGCTTCCTCCTTCTGGAGCGGCCTGAGCGTCCGCCAGGTGGATGTCGTCTGGGGAACTTCGCCGCCCATCTTTCAGGGCGTCACCGCCTGGGCACTGGCACGGCTCAAGGGAGCAAAATTTCTCTTCGAAGTGCGCGATTTGTGGCCGAAATTTGCCATTGCCGTCGGCGTGTTGAAAAATCCCATCCTGATTCGACTTTCCCTCTGGCTGGAACGCTTCCTCTACCGCCACGCCGACCGGCTCATCGTCAACAGCCCCGGCTACCTCGACCATGTGACGGCGCGCGGCGCCCGGCGCGTGGACCTCATCCCAAACGGCGCCGATCCGGCCATGTTCGACCCGTTTGCCGCTGGCGAATCGTTCCGCACCCGCTACGGCCTGAGCGATAAATTCATCGTCCTCTACGCCGGCGCACATGGCCTGTCCAACGATTTGGGCATCGCTCTGGAGGCCGCCAGATTGCTGGCAGAAAGCCACCCAATGATACAGTTTGTCTTCGTGGGCGACGGGAAAGAAAAGGCCAACTTGCAGGTGCAGGCTGCTGATCTGCCGAATGTCCTGTTCCTCCCCCCCATCCCCAAGCAGGAGATGGCCGAAGCCCTGGCCGGAGCAGATGTCTGTCTGGCCATCCTCAAGCCCATCGAAGAATACAAGACCACCTACCCGAACAAAGTCTTCGACTACATGGCCGCCGGCAGGCCGATTGTGCTTGCCATTGATGGCGTCATCCGCCAGGTGGTCGAAGATGCCGGTTGTGGGGTATTTGCCCGCCCCGGCGACCCGGCCGCGCTGGTCCGGGCGGTCGAGGCGTTATACACCGACCGCGAAAAAGCCCGCCACATGGGGTTGCAAGGGCGGGCCTACCTGGAAAAACATTTCAGTCGCAGTAAGATTTCAGCCGATTTGCTGCAGATTTTGGAAGACCTGACAGGAAATCCCGGCGCCAGACCATCGGGCTAGGGTCGGGTGACAACATACGTATCTATCAACGCGCCGGTGCGGGTGTAGAAGGTGAACTGCATCTCTGTGTCGGTCGCCTGGACCAGCATTGCGCCATAGTCGCTGTTGTAGCGAAACTGCAATTCGGGAATCGGTTCGCCGAACTCGTAGATAGCTCCGCCGCCCAGGCCGTTGACGAAATGGGGAATGCCATCTACTAGCAATCTCTCGTAACTGTGGTTATGACCGGTCAAGACCGCATCGGCCCCCCAGGCCGCAAACGGCCAGCGCATCCAGGGAGAAGAGCCATGATGGCCGGAGGAATAGGGGGGCGTATGAAAATAGACAACCTGCCAGGGACTGGTCGAGGTTGTCATCTTTTCTTCGAGCCAGGCAGCCTGAACTGAGGCCACCGTCACGCCATCGGGTTCGTCTTCGAGGCTGTCGAGGGCAAAGAAGTGCACCGGCCCCCAGATGAAGTCGTAATAGCGCTCGTTGCCAGGAAGGGTGAAGTAATCCAGATACGGTTGGGCATGGGGCGTGTACCAGTCATGGTTGCCGAGAACAGGAAAGAAGCGATTTTCGTCTGCTCCGGAACCATATTTGCCGGTGTAGGGGAAGATGTAATCGTGATAGAACTGGCCGATGTGGTCATCAATGGTGTCAGCGGCCCCAAAGGGGTAGTTGTTGTCGCCGACGGTGAGGATGATGTCCGGCTGCCAGGAATGGACAAGAGCAGCCACGTCGGCCTCGGCTGCATCGCCTGAGCCGTAGTCGCCGATGACGGCAAAGCGGACCTGGAGCGGCTCGGGGCTGGGAGAGGGGGTGCCGGTCGGCACAGGGGAAGCGGTGGCAGGTAACGGGGTAGATGAAGCAGTGGGCGTGGGAACAGGCGCAGGCGGGGAAAGCGTCGGGCGGGAGGCGCAACCAGCCAGGAATCCGCTCAAGAAGAGGAAAAGAAGTAAGAGCCAGGCAGAATGTCTCACTTTTCCTCTAAAGTTTGCACAAGGAAATCAAGGAGAATTTGAATGGGTAAGGGATCAAGGTTGGGGCGCAGGAGGTAGTTGCCATGCCCGCCGCCGGTAATCTTGATGGCGCGAAAGGCCGGATTGCCGGCATTCGCAGCCTTGTCGCAAATGCCAATTTCGGCTTCATCTGCCAGGCACCAGGCCGCCGCAGGCGGCTGACTTTGGCCGAGTTGCCTGACGACCGCGGGATAGGAGAGGCCCAAATGGCCGCCGGGCGAGAGGGAAAGCGCCCCCTGGCAGGCACCGGCTTGCTGCTCATTGAGCCAGGCGCAGCCATCGGCAGCACCATCCGCGCCGATGCTGGAACCGATGGCAACAATGCGGGTTGGGTCCACGCCGGGCAGGGTGAGGGCGGTCTGCATGGCGGCCTGCGCATCCAGCAGCCAGAGGTCAGGCGTCCAATCGGGACAACCAGCATCGAAGGGGCGGCAATTGCGGAAGGAGAAGAGGAACACTCCATAGGATTGAGAAGCACTCAGCGGAGGAAACCAGGACGAATCGAGCCAGGGGATGCCGGAACGACTTTGAAATGGGTTTGCCTGACCCCGATTTTGCAACCAGACGGCAATTTCATACCAGTCGCTCAAATTGCCGCGCGCCCAGTGCATGAGGACGACCAGGGGGGCAGGGTTGACAGCCGCGGGGTAGTAGTAGCCGCTGAGAGCCTGACCGTCGGAGGCCTGGAAGGTGATTTTCTGGGGTTCAGGGGGCAGTGCGTCCAAATCCGCATGCTGCAAATCGGTCGTGGGCTGAGAAGCATCCTGCGCTGGAGGCTGGGTGGCTGTGTCTGTGGCAGGTAATTCCACTCTTAGGGCGCAAGCTGTTGGGACAAAGATGAGTGCCATGAGTAGAGGAATGAGTTTTTTCATTGAGGACTCCTTTCAGGGAGATTCTAAAGGATGTCTGCAAGGCTCAATTGAAAATCTTGAATTACAGCGCACAATTGTTTGAAAAAACTTTGTGTCCTTTGTGGTAACAAAGTTTTTTGCAGGGGATTCACTGTTGGGATTCATGGAGAGCGTAAAGGGTATGAGGTAGCACTCAACAGGGCTTCCAATTTTAGGATTCCCTCCTGGAGCGTGTCCCCCAAATAGTAGCCTGGGACCTTCTGGCGCAGCGAGGGATTGACAACGAATGCTCGCCCGCCAAAGGCGATCTTGGGTTGATCAGCCACGATCTTGATCCACTTTGGCCAGTCAGCCATGGCCAGTGCTGACTCTTCTATCGTGGCCACCAGTACGACCCAAGAGGGTTGGATTTGCGAGATGAAGTCAGCCAGATCTTGCAACGGCACATTTTGACCCAGGTAAGCGACAGGCCATCCCCGTCGGCGAAGCAAGACCCCAAAGACAAGGAGACTTCCCTCATGCCATTCATGAGGTGGACAGGCCAGAATGACCGGTCGGGAGGGACGAGTGGGTGGACCGGTAATCATCCACATCAACAAGCGATGACGCAAGTAATTAGAAGCAAAATGTTCCGTCGCTATGGAGATGTGCCCTTGTTCCCAGGCCTCTCCAATTTGTACTAACACCGGCACAATGACGTCCAGGATTATTTCTTCTGGTGAAAGGAAAGCCAGCATTTCCCCCATTAGCTGGTCGGAGAGATTTAAATCGTGTTTTTTTAGCGCTTCAAGTAAACGTTCCTGGAGTAGAAGCGGAGAGGATGTTGTTGTTTGCGTTTCTTTGGGAAAACCAGAAACAGGGAACAGCTGTCCTTGTTTTTCCAGCAGGCGCAGTGCTTCAATGGCTCGACCGGCGCTCATTCCGGCCTCTATTTGTATTTTCACCCAACGTAAGCGCACAATATCCTGTTCCGAGTAGAGGCGATGTCCACCAGCGGTACGGTGGGCCACTGGAAATCGGTAGCGCCGCTCCCAGGCGTGTAAGGTGGAAGCGGGGATTCCGGTGAGACGGGTAACAATTCCGATATTGTAGAGGGGGGTCTCTGACATTCTTTTCCGATGGATTACGAAGAAACGCCCTCAAGATTCGAAGAATTTTTTGGCTTTTGCATTCAAAGTGTACTAGATCGCACAGGTTTTGTCAAGATTATTGTATCAAATTCCTGTGCAAAATCTTGACAAAAACTCTACAATCTCTTACAATGATGCAAAACTAAAAGGAGCAATAAGAGCATGAAAATTGTGGTGATTGGTGCAGGAATTGGTGGTATCGCAATCGCTGGACGTCTTGCGAGAGCCGGCCATCAGGTGATGGTTTTTGAAAAGAACGCGACTCCCGGTGGGCGCGTCCAAGTCATTCAGAAAGATGGGTTTCGATTCGATACCGGCCCGACGCTATTTTTAATGCCCGAAGTGTACAGGGAAACATATGAAGCGCTGGGCGAAAAAATGGAAAACCATCTAGAACTTGTTTCCATTGACCCCACTTACCGCATTCATTTCCATGATGGCACGCATTTGGATTTGAGCCACAACTTGCTTTCCATGCGTGCGCAACTGGAGGCCATGGAAGCGGGGGCATTTGCAAAATTTTTGGAGTTCATGGCGGAAGGTTACAGACACTATACGCTTTCTCTGCAAAAGTTCGTTGGTCGGAACTTTTACTCGTATCTCGATTATTTCTCCCCACGGAATTTGCCCTTATTGTTTCAGCTCAAGGCTCTGACAAAGCACGCCCAAAATATCACTCGCTATTTCAGAGATCCCCGCTTGCAGGCGGCCTTTTCTTTCCAAAACATGTATCTGGGTCTTAGTCCTTACGATGCTCCTGCAACGTATTCTCTTTTGCAATATACTGAACTAGGAGAGGGAGTTTGGTTTCCAAAAGGGGGAATGTATCGGGCCATCGAGACGCTTGTCAAGATCGTCGAAGGGTTGGGGGTGCGCTTTGAGTATAACGCGCCTGTGCAGGAGATTCGGGTCAATGGCCGTCATGCAGAAGGAGTTATCCTAGAAGATGGCACGTTTGTAAAAGCAGATGTTGTGATAGCCAATGCAGATTTGCCATATGTATACTCCAGTCTGCTTCCAGATGATGGTAGTGCGGCTCAGCTAGCCCGTAAGAAATACACATCTTCTACGCTGATGTTCTACTGGGGAATCAAGGGAGAAAAGTCTTCCCGACTTTTGCATCACAATGTCTTTCTCGCCGATCATGAGTACAAAGCCTCCTTTGATCAAATTTTCAAAGAATTGACCTTGCCTCAAACCCCCTCTTTCTATGTCAATGCGCCGGCACGTACAGATTCTTCCTTTGCTCCAGCAAATGGTGATACGCTGATGATACTGGTGCCTGTCGGCCACCTGAACAACAAACAACCCCAAAATTGGGAAGCGCTGCGCACACGTGCTCGTCGTTTTGTGATTGCTAAACTGCAAGAAATTGGGGTGAAAAACTTAGAGCAACGCCTCATTGTCGAAGAGACAATTGAGCCACCGGATTATTTGCGCCACCTGAATCTCGCCAAAGGTGCTGCTTTTGGCCTAAGTCATAATTTCCTGCAGGTAGGTTACTTGCGCCCTCATAATCGCCACCCCCGTTATCAGAATCTGTATTTTGTGGGTGCCAGCACCCACCCCGGGACGGGTCTGCCAATTGTATTGCTTTCTGCAAAGTTGACTGCCGAAAGAATCTTCAAAGGATCATAATATCCTTGCCCATTACCAAAGGATGGGCATCTGTGAAGGTGTCTTATGGACAGCCATTCAAACTTCTCCTGGGAAACGCGTCTATTGAAGATGGCCTATGAGGGTCTTGATTCGCGTCACCACAGCACTGTTTCGTTTGATGATTCGCTCCTGGAGGCAGCCTATCAGTTATGTAAACGGATTACTCGCGAACACAGTCGCACTTTTTTTCTTGCTTCGTCCCTCTTACCAAAACCAAAACGTCGGGCAGCCTGGGCGCTTTATGCCTTTTGTCGGGTGACGGATGATATAGTGGACAACTCCCAAGACAATGAACGTCTGAAAAAACTCTATGCATGGCGCGAATCTATCCTTGCCCCTTATGCTCCGACTTCCAGTCTGGTTGCAGTAGCATGGATGGATACTTGCGCTCGCTTCAGCATTCCCATCAAATATGCCGATCAACTGATTGCAGGAGTTGCTGCAGATCTCGCAAAATTGCGTTATCACACTTTTGACGAACTTGCAGAATATGCTTACGGTGTCGCTTCTACGGTTGGATTGATGGTGATGCATATTATTGGTTTTTGTACACCTAGAGCCATTCATTATGCTGTCAAACTAGGCATTGCGCTGCAACTCACCAATATTTTGCGAGATGTTGCGGAAGATTGGAAAATGGGACGTCTATATCTACCTCAGGAAGAACTGGAAAACTTTGGGCTTAATGAAGCAGATCTGAGCGCCGGAAAAGTAACCCCTGCCTGGCGGGATTTTATGCGCTTTCAAATTCAACGGGTACGCCATCTGTATGCACAGGCCTGGCCTGGGATCGCTTTGCTGGAACAGGATGGTCGCTTTGCGATTGCCGCAGCAGTGGATTTATACCAGGCTATCCTTGACGATATAGAAGCCCATGACTATGACGTTTTTTCTTGCCGTGCCCACCTGTCTTCTTGGGCTAAGTTCCGTCGCCTGCCAGGTATATGGATTAAAACAAAAGCCTTGAAAAGCGAAGGCTGTGCATCATAACCAAGAAGTTTTGGGTTTTCTGTTAGTTAGCAAGAAATCATGTCCCTTGAAACCGCCCGTTACGAACTGCCCCCTGAAGGCATCACCCTGCTCGGCTATATCGTCCGCCGCATGCATAAGACGGAATGGCTTGTGAAAGCCTCCGCCGCCCTGGCCGAGAGCAAGACCCAGCAGGCTCTCGAATTCGCGGCCGTCTACGCGGTGGCAGCCTCGACCTCGTTCGGGCGGGCGTACTACCAGCCACGCTTCAACCGCGTCGGCGACCAGGTGCGCGAAGCAGACCCGGCCACCGGCGCAATCGTCACCGCCAGACTGGAAAGCGACTCGCCGCACTATCACATCACCTACGAAGCCACGTTGCCAAATGGAAGCACCTTCAAAGGCTCCGAGCGAATCACCGGCACCACCGTCGGCTTGCGCGGACTGGGCATGCCTGCCCCCTCGAAATTCAGTTTCACCGCAGGCAGTTACACCGCCGAATTCGAAGGTATTCTCACCAGTGAACTGGCGCTCTCCTTGTTTGGAGGCACCCGCATCCGCGCCTACGGCTTCCTGAGCCTGAAAGACAACTGCGGCAACACCGGCCGGCTCGAACTGAACCGGGCCGGCGACATCTCCATTCGCATCAACGACCAGCCCGAAGCAAGGTACTCGATCGCCGGGATCAACGCACAAAAATAACCCTACCCTCTTTCGTCAGAAATCTTGAGAAGACACCCATGAAAAACGCAATTATCTGGGGCGCCGCCGGCGGGATCGGCAAAGCCCTCACCCAAAAACTCGTGAACGAAAACTTCACTGTGGTCGCGGTCTCCCGCCACCCGGCCGAAATGAAAGTCATCACGCCGCACGTCATCGCCGCTGACGTGACTCAGCCCTCGCAGGTCACCGCTGCAGCGCGGATGGCAGGCGAAATGGTCCCCACCTTCGACCTTTTCCTCTACACCGCGGGGGACATCGCCTCCATCAAAGTCAGCGAGATGACCCCCGCCGACTGGAACCGCATCCTGGCCGCAAACCTGACAGGCGCCTTTCTCACTGTCCAGGCCAGCCTGCCCTTCCTCGCTCCTGAGGGGCGCATGGTCTTCCTGGGTGCCGTTCACGAGCGCCTGCGCCTGCCCGGTCTCAGCGCCTATGCCGCCGCCAAGGCAGGTCTCGAAGCCTACGTCGAAGCCCTCCGCAAGGAGACCCGCCGCAAGACCCTCGTCGTCCGCCCGGGCGCGGTGAACACTGCCTTTTGGTCAAAAGTTCCCTTCTCGATGCCCAAAAATGCCCTCCAACCCGAAGCCCTGGCAGAACTGATCTACGCTGCGATCCTGGACGGAAAAGAAGGGCTGCTGGACCTGTAACCGCAAGTGACCATGTCATCGTACCCGGGCAATCCCTGCATGCAAGGAGGAGATTGCTTCGGGCAGAAGAACACTGCCCTCGCAATGACAGTAAAAAAACAAGGAGTTATCCAATGAAAATCGCAAAACTCATTTCCCTGCTCGGCGTTCTCGCCATGACCGCTGTGTTGTTCTATGGCTTCACCGTCGGGGATTTTTCCGGCGAAGGCAGTCAACTGCTTTCCATGCCCTGGGGCATCGTCTCGCTCGTGGACCTGTACACGGGTTTCACGCTCTTCTCGATGTGGATTATCTACCGCGAGAAGTCCCTGCCCGTCGCCATCCTGTGGACGATTGCCATGATGACGCTCGGCTTCTTCACCGGTGCCCTGTATGCCTTCCTCGCCCTGCAAGCCAGCAACGGCGACTGGCGCAAATTCTGGCTGGGGAAACATGCGTAACGCGCTGCTGACCTTTTCCATCCTTCTCCTCGTCGGCGCGCTGGTGGCACTGGCGGGCAGTCAGGGCGGCGCGACGCTCGGCGGTTTCCCCGTCTTTGGGCTGGTCGTGGCCCTCGCTTTCCTCATTCAGTGGCTGGCGTTCATTCCCGCCTATCTCTTCCAGACTGAAAAATTCTACGACCTGACAGGCAGCCTCACCTACCTTTCGATCACGCTGATTGCCGTATTCTTCAGCGACGGCGCCGACGCCCGCGCCCTCCTGCTGGCGGCGCTGGTCATCGTTTGGGCGCTGCGCCTGGGGACATTTCTCTTCCGCCGCATCCGCAAGGCGGGCAAGGACGACCGCTTCGACGAGATCAAGCCCTCCTTCATCCGCTTCCTCAACGCCTGGACGATTCAAGCCCTGTGGGTGACGTTCACCGCCTCTGCCGCGCTGATTGGCATCACCACCGCGGCGCGCAAAGACCTGGACCTCTTCGCCCTGATCGGCTTCCTGGTCTGGCTGACGGGCTTCAGCATCGAGGTCATCGCCGACGCCCAAAAGAGCCGCTTCAACGCCGACCCGGCGAACCGGGGCAAGTTCATCCGCACGGGATTGTGGTCGCGCTCCCGCCATCCCAACTACTTCGGTGAAATTCTCCTGTGGGTGGGCGTTCTCATCATCACGCTGCCCGTCCTGCACGGCTGGCAGTGGATAGCGCTGATCTCCCCGCTGTTCGTCGCCTTCCTGCTCACCCGCGTCAGCGGCATCCCCCTGCTGGAGAAAAAAGCCGACGCCAGATGGGGCGAACAGCCGGAGTACGAAGAATACAAGAAGTTTGACAATGTCATCTTTTCGTATAGTTGTCATTGCGAGGAGCGTTTTTTGCGACGAAGCAATCTCCTTGCAAGCCAGGAGACTGCTTCGCTTTGCTCGCAGTGACAAAATGCGTAGAGTTTATAGAACAAGAGTTTAACTTGACATTGTCAAAGAAGAATACGCCGGTGTTGATTCCACGTCTTCTGCACTAATCTGTGTCAATCCGTGTTTATCTGTGGCAAAAAACATACTCGATAAGGAACCATGAACAACAAACGTCTCTTCTCGATTTTCTTAGTGGTCTTTGTTGACCTGCTGGGCTTCGGGCTGATTCTGCCCCTCCTGCCCTTCTACGCCGAGCAATACGGCGCCACGCCGTTCGTCACCGGCCTGCTGGTGGCCTCCTACGCGGCCGCTTCGCTCATCGGCGCGCCCATCCTGGGCCGTCTCTCTGACCGTTATGGCCGCCGCCCGATTCTGCTCGTCAGCGTCTTCGGGACACTGCTCGGTTTCCTGCTGCTTGGCTTTGCCGCGCCCCTCGGCGAGGCGCTAGCGCGCTGGCTGGCGCCCTCCGCCGCCAATGCCTTCGTCATCGGCGTCCTGTTCCTCGCCCGCATCCTTGACGGACTGACGGCGGGCAATATCACCGTCGCCCAGGCCTACATCTCGGACGTGACCGACGAGAAGAACCGCGCCAGAGGCCTCGGTCTCATCGGCGCAGCCTTCGGGCTGGGATTCATCATCGGCCCGGCCCTCGGCGGTCTGCTCAGCAAGGCTGGTTACAGCGTCCCGGCGTTTGTGGCGGCGGGCGTGGCGACCCTCAACCTGACGGCGATTGCCCTCTTCCTGCCCGAGTCGCTTTCGCTGGCGCGGCGCGAGGAGATGGCGCAAATTCAGCGTCCGCCGTTCACGCTCGGTGCGCTGCTGGTTGCCCTGCGCCGCCCCGTCGTCGGTCCCCTCCTGCACCTGCGCTTCTTCTACGGACTGGCTTTTTCGCTCTTCCAGAGCATCTTCTCGCTCTACGCCCAAGCCATCGGTCTGACCTCCGACCGCACGGGCTACGTGCTGGCCTACGTCGGCCTGCTGTCGGTCATCGTCCAGGGCGGGCTGATCGGCGTGCTGACCAAACGCTTCCGCGAGAACAGCCTCATCATCACCGGCCTGTGGGTGATGGGCTTCTCCTTCATCGGCTGGGCGCTGACCAGCAACCTGTGGACTCTACTCATCGTCCTGCTGCCGCTGGCGGTTTCGGGCGGCGTGCTGAACACCGTCATCCAGTCGGCGCTGACCAAATCGGTCGCCCGCGACGAACTGGGCGGGACGCTCGGCCTAGCAGGCGCGCTTGAATCCGTCACCCGCGTCATCGCCCCGACCGTCGGCGGATTCCTGCTCGGCACGCTGGGAGTCTGGGCGCCGGGCGTCTTCTGCGCGCTGGTGCTGCTGTGGTCGGTCTGGTTTGCCTATCGGCGCATCGTGCTGGTCAAAAAGCCGGTCGTTCCACCGGCAGCGGAGGTCGTGAATGGATAAGAAACGTCTCCCCCTGTGGGCGCGGCTGACGCTGGAACTGCTGGCGCTGCTCGTCCTGCTGGCTGGCGGCTTCGTCATTTGGGGTTCAACCCCCGCCCGCCCGATGCCGGAAGTGTACGAGCGCGTCCCCGGCCTGGACGAAATCTCCCCTGGCGAGCGCTGGCTGACCTTTGTGCCGGATGGCGGCTCCCCGACCGTCGGCCTGATCCTGTACCCCGGCGGCCGCGTGGACTTCCGCGCCTACGCCCCGACGGCGCAGGCGATTGCCGAGCAGGGCTATTTCGTGGCGCTGATGCGTATGCCGCTCAACCTGGCCGTGTTCGCTCCAGACGCCGCGGCGGAGGTCATTGCCGCCTATCCTGAAATCGCGCATTGGGCGGTGGGCGGACACTCCCTGGGCGGGGCGATGGCGGCTCATTTTGTCGCCACCCACCTCGGGTCGGTGGACGGACTCGTCCTGTGGGCGGCGTACCCCGCCTCGTCGGATGATCTCAGCCAGTCGGGGGTGCGCGTCGTCTCGATTTCGGCTTCCTTCGATGGGCTGGCCACCCCGGAGAAGATTGACGCCTCCCGTCCGCTCCTGCCAGCGGACACGGTCTGGGTCACCATCCAGGGCGGCAACCATGCCCAATTTGGCTGGTACGGTCCGCAGCCCGGCGACGACCCCGCTGCCATCTCGCGCGAGACCCAGCAAGCACAAATCATCGAAGCAACGGTTGAGTTCCTGGAGAGTTTGCAGCAAAATCCGTAGTACAGTCCGTACAATCCGTAGGACGGCCTTTCAGGCCGTCTTGGACAGGCTGGAAAGCCTGTCCTACATCAACAAAAACAGGAGGTACCATGAACAACCGCACATTTCTCACTTCCCTCTCCGACTTCCCTGCCAGCGGCAAAGCCGTCTTCAAGGTGGGTGACCATCCGGTGCTGGTGGTCAAATCGGGCAAAACCTTCTACGCCATCGCCAACAAATGCCCGCACCTCGGCTTGCCACTGACCAATGGCAAGGTGGAGGGCGAAACCATCACCTGCCCCTTCCACGGCAGCAAGTTCGACCTGAAGAGCGGCGAAAACCTGGACTGGGTGACCGGCTTCGCCGGCATGCGCGTCCCAGAATGGTCGCGCCGCCTGCTGGAGATGGGCAAACGCCCCGCGCCGGTGACCGTGTTCCAGGTCGTGGTCGAAGATGGCAAACTGTACCTCGAACAACCCGCGTAAACGCCGATGAAAGTCCACCGTCTCGTCCGCCGGCAATTCATCCCGGCGCCCATCGAACGGGTGTGGACCTACTTTGCCACCCCGGCCAACCTGAACGAGATGACCCCGCCCGATCTGGACTTTGAGATCGTCGCCGGGGGCGAGCCGCCTATGTACGAGGGGCAGATCATCGAGTACCGCGTCCGCTTCCTGCCCCTCGTCCGCTCGCTGTGGCTGACCGAAATCGCCCATGTGGACGAGGGCCGCTCCTTCGTGGACGAGCAGCGTCTCGGTCCCTACCGTTTCTGGTATCACGAACACCTCTTCGAGCCGGTAGAGGGCGGCGTGCAAATGACCGACCGCGTCACCTACGCCCTGCCCTTCGGCCCGCTCGGCGACCTGGTACATGCCCTCTGGGTGCGCCGCAAGCTGGAACACATCTTCGACTTTCGCCGCCAAAAATTAATCGAAATTTTTGGAGAATGACCATGAGCACCCCTCCCAATGTCCTTGCTCAATTCTTTGGCAAACTCCTGCCGCTCTTCCCACCGCGCAGCGAGGCCTTCCTCAAAAGCGCCACCAATCAGGATTTACAACGGGTCAACTTCCGCTACATCTTCACCGTCCAGGGAATGGTCGAAATCAGCCACATGATCGAAGATTTCGTCATGGCCAATCCCGGCGTGGCCGATTCTCACGTTTCCTTCCAGGCCTTCTCGCGTTTCGCCGACCAACAGGAGCGGTACGCTCGTCTGGCCGATGCCGTCAAGGGCTTGTGGCTGTATGGCGTCCCCGATGTCCCGCCGCCGAACCTGCGAAACACCACCAT
>Ga0209227_1001254_pt1 | contig 20019 bp, 19 predicted proteins | sample YNPBryantNP2012_FD_185815 | JGI IMG/M metagenome (GOLD analysis project Ga0209227, IMG submission 185815) | Anoxygenic and chlorotrophic microbial mat microbial communities from Yellowstone National Park, USA - YNP Bryant NP 2012 (SPAdes)... ...
TCCCCGTCAAGCTCCTCCGGGATTTGGCCGAGAGGGTGCTCGGGAAGCTGGGGCCGGGCGCGGTCATCCTCGCAGCGGAGGGGGAGAAAGTGGATCTGGTGGTGGCGGCTTCCCCCGACCTGGTGGGCCGGGGATTCGACGCGGTGGAGCTGGCCCGGAAGGCCTCCTCCCTCCTGGGTGGAGGGGCGGGCGGGCGTCCGGACATGGCCGTGGGCGGGGGTACGCGCCGCGAAGCCCTGGAGGATGCGCTGCGATCGGCGCGGGAGGAGGCCGCCTCCATCCTGAAAGATAATGATGCGTAAGCTGGGACTGGACCTGGGAGAGCGCTGCGTCGGCGTGGCCGTTTCCGATCCCACCGGCACCCTGGTCACTCCCCTTCCACCTCTCACCGGCTTCGACCGGGAAAGTTTACGCTCCTGGGTGGAGGAGTTCGTTGCCCGGGAGGGAGTAGACGAGGTGGTGGTGGGCATCCCCCGGCTGCTCTCGGGCGAGGAGGGCGAGCAGGCCCGCCGTACGAGGGAACTCGCATCCGCCCTGGGCGGGGTGCCCGGCCTGAAGGTCACTTTCTGGGACGAGCGCCTGACCACCCGGGAAGCCCGGCGGAGGCTGCGGGAAGGGAGCGGTGGGAGGCGCAGCCGCAAGAAAGACGACGATAGCGCCGCCGCCGCACTCATCCTGGATGCCTACCTGCGTGCCGCGGGGAGGGAAGATTGAGCGCGCAGTACCAGGGTGCCGGCGGCATGGGTCCCCGCGCGGCCCGGGCGGCCGCAAGGCGCGCCGCAGCCGCGAAAAAGAGAAGGCGGCTGGCTTCCCTTGCGGCGCTGCTCGTCCTGGGGTTGACCTCTCTGCTCCTCTGGCTCTTCCTGGCGCGGGACGGAGGGGACCAACCGCCCCCTCCTCCCGAGGTGATCGCCCGCCTGACCATCCCCGAGGGCTTCACCGTCAGGCAGGTGGCCAGGCGGGTGGAGGAGCTGGGGATCTGCAGCGCTGAAGATTTCATGGCGGCGGCGACCGCTGGAGACTATCAGTTGCCCATCCTCCCTGTCGAGCAGGCGGGCAACTTGGAGGGGCTGCTCTTCCCCAAGACCTACGACATCACCGAGAACATGCAGCCCCGTGACCTGGTGCGGCGGCTCCTGGATCAGTTCGCCTTGGAGGCCGCTTCCATCAACCTGGAGAGGTCCCGGGAGCTGGGCATCACCCCATATCAGGCGGTCATCGTGGCCTCCCTCATCGAGCGGGAGGTGGTGGTGGAGGAGGAGCGGCCCCTGGTGGCCGCGGTCATCTACAACCGCCTGCGGGCGGGGATGAGGTTGCAGATAGATGCCACCGTCCAGTACGCCCTGCCCCAATGGAAGGAGCGGCTTACCTACGAGGACCTCAAGGTGGATTCCCCTTACAACACCTACCTCCATGCCGGGCTGCCCCCCACTCCCATCTGCAACCCGGGTCGGCCCAGCCTGGAGGCGGCCCTGGCCCCGGCCCAGGTGGACTACCTCTACTACGTGGCCACTGGAGAGGGCGGCAGGCACTTCTTCACCGCCGACTACCAGGAGTTCCTGCGCGCCAAGAACAGGGTCAGCCCCTGACGACTCGCCCCTACTTTATGGGGAGATGCTCTCGCCCTGGGTATAAAGCCTACCTCCACCCCTGACAGCTCCGGACCGATGATCTTTTCACTGTCGGGGAAGCTCTGGCATTTCACATTTTACATAGTGAAAAAAACCATCCTCGCCCCTTGCTTGGAGCTGCTCTTCCTTTCCTTGCGCCGTGAGGTTTTAGCGGCCCCATTGGGTCAACCCCATCGCCCGCGCTTTGATGCCGTACTGTCCTGGACCACGGGTTGCTTCCCCGGCGCGGCAGGACCCGTGTCCTAGCTCCGGCCGACGCCATCTCCGCCGACCGCAGCAGAATCGGCGTTGAACCAGGACAAGGTATTACCGGATAAGCGTCAATCGGGTAGAATACTACTTGCTTCCGCGCCGGGCGGGCATCGCCTGCCGGGGGCGGGATCCAGGCAGCGGGCTGTGGCTGTGTTTCCGGCTTGCCGGGGAGAAGCGAGGATACGGGTTGGACGAGGAAGCGCTCAAGGGTAACCTGATGGCCCTGATGCGGGCACTTGCCCACGTGGACCAGGCCAGCGAAGCGGTCATCGGCAAGGCGGCCCCCACCCTCATGTACCATACTGGCAAGGATCTGGGCCGGGAGGAGGGCCGTTTCCTGGAGGTGACCGACGACCTGGAGGAGGCCTTGGCGGCCATCTTCGGGCCGCCGGGAGAGGTCTGGCACGTGGAAATATGGAAGAACGCTGAGGATGAGGACTATGTTTTCGGGGAGGGCCTGGAGATGAAGATGCGCCTGCTCTTCCGGGCTTGCCCGGTCCGCCAGGCCTGCCTGGCGACGGGAGCCAGGATGGGCGGGGTAGCCTGCCAGATAACCCACGGTTTCACCGCTGGAGCCCTGGAATGTGCCTTCGAGCGCAAGGTGGACATCCACACCGAGCATGCCGGCCCGGGGGCCTGCCTGCTGGTGTTCGAGACGAAGATGGAGTGAGAGCGTTGCCCTTTCATCTACCGCGGAGGAGAAGCGGATGAAACTGGCTGTGGTTTCCCTGAGCGGCTGCCTGGGATGCCTCTCCAACCTCCTGGAGCTGGGAGAGAGCACCTTCTCCATCCTGGGCCAGAACCAGGTGTTGTTCATGCCCTTCCTCATGGACCGCAAGGACATCTCCCCCTGCGACGTGGCCCTGGTGGAGGGAGGGGTGCGGGACCAACGCCAGCTGGAAGCGGCGGAGAGGCTGCGGGAGTCCTCGGCGAGGGTCATCGCCTTGGGCAGCTGCGCGGTGTACGGGGGGGTACCCGGCCTGGCCGATCAGTTCTCAGAATCGGGGCTCATCCGCCGCTCCTACGAGGACCATTCCTTCGAGGGCCTGCCGGAGGGACTGGGGCGCCTTTACCCCCTGGATTCCTGCATCGGTGTAGACCTGAAGATGCCCGGGTGCCCGCCGCCCCGATCCCTCGTGGAATGGGTGTTGTTGCGCCTCTCCGGCAAAGGGGAGGGGATGCCCTCGCCCCTGCCCGAGGAGGAGATCAGCGTGTGTTCGCAATGCCGCCTGGAGTGCGGAGAGGGAGGGGCGGATGGCCTCCGGACCCTGCTGGATGGACAGCCGCGCCCCGGCGAATGCCTCCTCGAGCAGGGATACGTGTGCCTGGGTCCGGTGACCAAGGGGGGGTGTGGTGCGCCCTGTCCTGGCAGGCACGGGGTCCCCTGCATGGGATGCCGGGGTCCCTCCCTGCAGGTCTTGCTGGAGGCCTCTCACGACGTTTCCCTGGACACTCTGAGGCGCCTGGGAAGGGCCCTGAGGATGAACCGGAAGGAGTTGGAGGAAGCGTTGCCGGATATCCCCCGGACCTTCTACCCCCACTGCTTCGCTGAGCCTTTGCTGCGCCGCAAGAGAAGGGGCGGCACCGCCCGCTTCTTCCGCAGGCTGGGGGAGACGGTGAGGAAGTGATGAGAGCGCAGCGACCCGGGACCGGCTCGGTCATAACGGTCAGGCATAAGGATGAAGAAGAGGAACAGGGACGAGGCAAAACATGAGGCATACGAGGCCTGAGGAATCCGAGGAGGGAAGCGGTTGCAGCGGCTGCTCATAGACCCGGTGACCCGGGTTTGCGGTGACGCCGCCCTGGAAGTGGTGCCGGGCGAGGACGGCGAGCCCGCCGGGGTGTTGCTGCGCGCCTCCGGGTTCCGCGGCTTCGAGAGGATTCTACAGGGGGCCCGCCTGGAGAACCTGGTCCCCTTGGTTTCCCGCATCTGCGGGCCCTGTTCTGTTTCCCATCAGATGGCCGCCTGCCGCGCCGTGGAGAGCGCCCTGGGCATCAGGGTCAGCGAAGCTGCCCGGAAGATGCGCGAGCTGCTCATGCTGGGCCACCTCCTCAGTGGGCATGCTCTGACCCTCACCATCCAGAGCCTGCCCGACCTCCTCTTCCCCAAGTCGGATGTGGCCGTGCGCAACATCCTCAGCATCTACCGGGTAGAGGAGGAGATAGCCCGCAAGGTCTTCTCCCTGCGCTTCCTGGGTAGCCAGATCATCCGGGCGCTGGGAGGAAACCCGGTCCACCCGCTGGGTCCGGTCCCCGGGGGGATGCTCAGGCCCCTCAAAGACGAGCAGAGGATGCAGCTGCTGGAGGCGATGACCAGGGCGGAACCCCTGGTGGAGGAAACGGCCCGCCTGCTGAGGATGTTGCTGAAGCGCAACGCGGAACTGTCGCAAGAGATGGGGGGCAGCGAGGCCTGTTTCCTGGCTTGCGGTTCCGGGGAGGGCCTGGCGCTGGAAGGAGAGGATTTCCGCTTGCTGTCGCCCGATGGCAGCGTTAGGAAGGAGGGAGGGGCGGAGGAGCTCACCGGGATGTTGAAGGAGGAGCCGCTGCCCCACACTTTCCTCAAGCAGGCCCTCACCGAGGAGGGGACGCCCTTCCGCGTGGGCCCGCTGGCGCGGTTGGCCGCGGCGAAGGGTCTGGGCACGCCCATGGCGGAGGCGGAACTGGCCGAGCTGCAGGACCAGGGCGGCTGGCCCCCCCAGCGGGCCATGCAGGCCCACGCGGCGCGCATGGTGGAGATGGTCCATGCCTGGGAGCGCATGGTGGCCCTGCTCGGCGACGGTTCGCTGACCGGCGAGGAGGTGCGCACCCCCGTTTCCCCTGCCGCGGGGAAAGGGGTGGGGATCGTGGAGGCGCCGGAGGGCCTGCTCATCTACGATCTCGAGCTGGAGGAGGACGGCAGGGTGGCCCGGCTGAACATCATCTCCCCCCTGCAATGCAACCACCGTCCCCTTCTCGAGGACCTCCTGCTGGAGGCGCGGCGTCTCTCCGCGACCCTGGAAACTGAGGAGGAGGCGCGGAACCGTTTGGAGATGATGTTCAGGGCCTATGCCCCCTGCCTGCCTTGCGGGGTGCATTGATCGTTACGCCGGAGGTCGCATGGGAACGGAAGAGTCGGCGGCGGTGCTCATCGAGATAAACGCGCGTTTCTGCCGCAGGTGCGGGGAATGTGTGGAGGCCTGTCCCCAGTCAGGGGAGCGGGAGAAGCCGGTGTTGCGGGGCGGCCGGGGTAAAGTGGCCGAGGTGGCCTTCCCGGAGAACTGCATCGCCTGCTTGAGCTGCGCGGCGACCTGCCGGGCAAGAGCCATAAGGGTGAACGGCGTGAAGCGCCCTCCTTTGGCGGTGGAGGAGCCGGAAGTGGCCTCCAAGATCAAGGGTTTATACTGAATGATGGGATATCTGGATTTTTTGGACAGGCGGAGAAACCATCCCGGTATGGGATTCCGGGGAGGTGTGGCACTTGGCAATTGTGAATAACAGAATTATAATCATTCAACAGGAGTAACATCTAATTTCTTTTTTCACGTTTGACGATACATATTATCTGGCGGGTATCAGGCGGATAGGAACGGAGTGAAGGGCCGCGGGGCGCCCGGCGGTGGGAGCGCCGGTCCTAAGAAGCGCTCGTCAGGGGAAGGAGATGGTGTGGATTGGCAGACTTGAGGAGGATACTCGAAGACCTGGTGGCCACGGGAACGGTCAGGTCCTGCCTGGTGGTGGGCCGGGACGGCTTCATCATCGAATCGGCCGGTGACGAGTCGGGGCAGCTGGAGGCGGTGGGGGCCATCGCCCCCAGCTCGCTGGGAGCCGCCGAGGTGATCGGCCTGGAGCTGGCCCAGGGCCCCATGTCCCAGGCCATGTTCGAGTTCGAGAAGGGCGCCATTCTGATGAGCGCGGTGGGGGCTGACGCCATCCTCGTCTCCATCCTGCCTCCCGGCGCCAACCTGGGGAAGGCGAGGTACGACATCCGGAAGTTCCTTCCCTCCATCGAGAAGGCCCTGTGAGCGGGCGGGGAAACCGCGGACGGGCACCCGGACCGGGCCGGGGAGACCGGCCTTGAGACCGCACGGGAGGTGCAACGGTGGCGGATAAAGTCGAGAAGATGAACTCGATCCTGAAGGAGCTGCGCTCCAGCGTGGCCGACGTCGAGGCGGCGGTGCTGCTGAGCGCCGACGCCATGGCTTTGGCCTCGGACATCGGCAACGACTCAGACGAGGACCAGATCAGCGCCATGAGCGCCTCGGTGCTGAGCCTGGGGGAACGCGCTGCCCGGGAACTGCGCCGGGGCAAGCTCGACCAGGTGTACATAAAAGGGGACCTGGGTTACCTGCTGGTGATGAGCTGCGGGACCGAGGCCATCCTGGCGGTGCTGGTGAGCCCCAACGCCAAGCTAGGAGTGCTGTTCATGGAAACGCGCAGGACCGCGGACGAACTCTCCAAACTGTTCGAGTGAGAGGTATATACTGAATAGTAGGAGGTAGTTGCTTGGCGGAATCGAGAGAGGAGCTGCTGCGAAACGCGCTGAACGAATTGATCTCGCGCTCCGCGGAAGTTGATGCCGCCGCGGTGGTGAGCATGGACGGCCTGGTGATGGCGTCGGTTCTTCCCAATACCTTGGAGGAAGACCGATTGGGGGCCATGTCCGCTGCCCTCCTGAGCCTGGGGGAACGCACCTCCGAGGAGTTGGGGAGGGGGGAGCTGGCCCAGGTCTTCGTGGAGGGAAAGGCCGGCTACGTGTTTTTGATGTCAGCGGGGGAGGACGCCGTGCTCACCGCGCTGGTGCGCAAGGGTAGCAAACTCGGACTGGTGCTCTACGATGTCAAGGGCGCGGCCAACAAGATCGCGGAGATCATCAAGCAGGAGTTCCGCATCGAATATGAGTAGGGATATTATCAGGATAGGACGTCATCGTCATGAACGGGCCTTGGGCCCGAGGGGAATGACCGGAAATGGCCCTGAAGGGTAGCCTCAAGGATTTCAGTCTCCCGGATCTGTTCCAGCTACTGAACATCAGCAAGAAGAGCGGCACCCTCAACCTGGTGAGGGGGAACGCCCGGGGTTACGTGTGCTTCCGCAACGGTGAGGTCTTCTTCGCCACCACCAACTGGAAGAGGAAGCCCCTGGGGGTCAAGCTGATGCAGGCGGGCATAGTCACCAAGGCCCAGGTCGACGAGGCCCTTGAGCTGCAGAGGACCACCGCCCGCGGACAGCGGTTGGGGCAGCTGCTCATCCGTCTGGGCTACCTAACCAAGGAGAAACTCGAGCAGTTCGTGCAGGAACAGATACAGGACGCCATCTTCGAGCTGCTGCGCTGGACCGATGGGGAATTCGATTTCCAGCCTGGTGTGGTCTTCCCGGAGGAGGACATCGGCCTCTCCATCAGCACCGAGGAGCTGATCATGGAGGGGTCGAGGCGGCTGGACGAATGGAACCGTATCGAGAAGAAGATCCCCGACCTCAACGCGGTCTTCCGGATGAAATCCATGCAGGACCGCTTGGCGGCCCAGATAAGTCTCACCCCCGAGGAGTGGATGGTTCTCACCTTCGTCGACGGGGAAAGGACCGTCAGGGACATCATCGAACTGGCGGGCATGGGCACCCTGCAGACCTGCAAGATCATCTACGGGCTCATCTCCGCCGGGCTCCTGGAGAACGTCGCCCCCGACGCGGAGGAGCGCAAGGTGGAACAGGAGCTGGAGCGCATGGCCGAGGAGCTCCGGCAGATGGAGGAGAGGGTCATCGAGCGCCCCGGCTACATCCGGCGGGAGGATCTCAAGCCCATAGGCCTGGAAGAAGAGGAGGAGAGGGAAGACGCGGGACTGCCCCGCATCGAGGAGGTGGCCCCGCCCGCGGTCGAGGAGGTGCCGGAGGAGGAACTGGCCGAGGAGGAGCTGGCCGGGGTGGATGAAGCCCTCGCCGAGGTGGAGGCGCCGCTGCTGGAGGAGGAAGAGGCAGCGCTTTCCGAGGAAGAGCGACCGGAGGTCGAGGAAACAGCTCCAGCAGCGACCATTGCACCTGTCGAGGAGATGGAAATAGCGGAAGCGGAAGAAGTGGAGGAAGCGGAAATCGCGCTGCCGGAGGAAGTGGCCGTTTCGGTGGAGGAAGTACCGGTCATCGAGGAAGTGTCCCCCTCGACGACGATGGAGGAATTGGAGATAGAGCCCCTGGAGGTGGAGATAGGGGAGGATTCCGAAGGGGAGATCCTCATTGAAGAGTTCCTCCCGGAGGGGCCTGAGGTGGCCGTGGTCGAAGCGGAGGAAACGCCTGAGGAAACGGAACCCGCAGTGGTTGTCCTTGAAGTAGGAGAGCCCGAAGCGGCGGTTATCGAGACCTTGGAAGCTGGTGAACAAGAGCCGGAGGCGCCCGAGGTAACCGTCGCCGAGGTGAAAGCGCCCGAGGTGGCCGCAGAGGAGGAGGCGCAAGAGCCTACTCCGATGGCTGAGGTGCAGGCTCCGTCTGGCTTGGAGGAAGCCGCGGAGGAAGAGGCCGTTGCGGAAGAGCTGCCAGAGCTGGAGGAGCTGGTGGCGGAGGCCGCTGAGCGTGTGGTGGAGGACAAATCGACGCGGGCTATGATTTCCGATCGCGGCGCTGGGCCTCTCGAACTCATAGCTGGCCTTCCCGCGGGAGGTGAGGCGCTGGAGGAGGAGCTCTCGCCGGAGGAGATGGTCGCCTCTCTGGAGGCGGAGATGTTGGTGGATGCGGCGGAGGAAGCACCGACGGCGCCGGTCGAAGCGGAGATCGAGGCCCTTCCAGCCGAACCGGAGGCCGGGGTTGTCCTCGAAGAGGAGGCTGCATCTCTGGAGGCGGAGATGCTGGTGGACTTCCTCGAGGAGGAGCCCGGACCCGAGGTGGCCGGGGCTGCCGTCGCCGAGGCGAAAGAGGCCGAGGTGGACGCAGCTGCAGAAGCAGTGCAGGGACCCTCTCCAGCGATCGAGGCGCAGGCTCCTTCCGGCCCGGCGGCAGTCGTGGAGAAGGCGGAAGGGGAAGAGCTCGTCGAGGAGCTGAAGAGTCGGACCCTGGAGGAGAGCGAGGAAGCCGTCCAGGAGATAAGGCTGGATGAGAGGGAGGAAGAGCTCGAGGCGCTGAAGGAAAAGATAATGTCCCTCCTGCCCGAGGGCGTCGAAATATCCGGGGAGCCCACTGCCCCGGCCGGAGAGAAAGCGGTCGAGGAGGAGGAGCGGCCGCCGCAATTCATGCAGGAGAGCATGACCAAGGAGAGCATCGAGGCCCAGGCGGCCAAGCGGGCTTACCTGGAGAAGCGGTATGGCAAAGTGGGAAGGCTGGCGGATCGCGAGCAGATAGCCGAGCTGGAGCCCGAACAGATCCCCCTCGAGTGGAGCGGTCACCTCGCCCGCATCAGCCATGCGCGCGAGGAACCCACCATCCCCCCCTCCCTGGTGGAGAGGGCGACGGCAGAGACCGGGGAGAAGGCCCCGGAGAGGCCCGCGGGCAGGGGCATAGACCCCACCAAGATACTGGGTGCCGCCTTCCGTAGCGGGGAGCTGCGGGACGAGGAAAGAGCCACGCTGGGAATCGATGAGCACGTGGTGGACCTGACCTCCCTACGGGAGGGGGCCGGACCCACGGCGGTCATCGAGCCCCCGGCACCCGGCCCGGTGGAGGCGGTGGAGGCAGCGGAGGTCGCGGGCCCGGAGCTCGACCTTCTGGCCGAGGTGGAGGAGCTGGTGGAAGAGGTACCCCCGGAGCCGGCGCTGTCCGGACCGGTGGCGGGTGAGGATGTTGCTGCCCCCTCCCCCGCCTCCCCCTTAGACCTCCTAAGCACGGTGGAACCATCTGTGGAGGAGGCCCTGGACCCGGTGGCGGCCCTGGAGGCGGAGATGCTGGTGGAGGCCTCACCGGGCGACCTCGATTCACTTTCCACGGCCGCTCCGGTGAAGGAAGCGGTGGATATCATTACCGAGGTGCCTGTGCCGCAGGCGGAGACGGAGGCTCCGCGCCCGGCGGTGGATCAGACCTTCCTGCGCATAGAGGAACTGGAACTGGACATGCTGGAGGATGTGGTGGAGGAACCCCGGGTGACCGTGGAGGAAGGTCGTCCGGCAGAGACCGCACCTCAGCCCTCCCCCGAAGAAGTCCCGGAGATGCTGGAGCCGGTGTCGGTGGAGGCCGGGGTTACCACCGCATCGAGGCCCATCGGCCCTGTTGGCGTGGAGGAGCTTGAGGCGGACATGCTCGAAGACTTCACCCCTCAGTTCGAGGCCACGCCGCAGGTGGCTCCGGAGGCGGCCGGGGCATCGGCGGGCGAGCTGGATCTGGAAGCCGCGGAACTGGAGGCGGAGGTCTTCGGTCAAGAGGAAGCGGCTCTGGAAGAAGACATCCTCACCGATATCGAGGCGATCGAGAAGGAATTGGAGGTTGAAGAAGAGGGTTCTGTCGCTCCCGCCTCCGAGCTTGATGTCCTGGAAAAGATCATCGAGGCCCCCACTCCCGCCGCCCCCGAGCCCGCCGCGCCTCCCGCCCCCGAGCCCGCTCCCGCCTCCGAGCTTGATGTCCTGGAAAAGATCATCGAGGCCCCCACTCCCGCCGCCCCCGAGCCCGCCGCGCCTCCCGCCGCGGTGCAGAGGACTCGTGAGGCTGCACGGGAGGAGATGGGAGCCGGAGCAGCTGCTGTCGCCACCCCGCCACCTGAGGCGCCCGCGCCCCCGGCGCCTTCCCCTGCGGCGGAAGGAACAGCGAAGGCGGTAGTAGAAGAAAAGGGAAGAGGACCGGCAGCGGAGGCCGCACCACCGCCTCCGGCCGAAGACATCTTCGATGGATCCTTCGCGCTGGAGAGGGAACTGGCCGAGCTGACCGGGGCGGGAGCCCCGGCGGCCACCAAGAAGATAAAGATACCGGTCAAGCAGGCCAAGCAGGCCAAGGAAGGAGAGAAGCCCATGCAGCAGGAGGGCAAGCCGGTCCCCAAGGTGAAAAGGGACAAGACGGTGACCAAGGGCATCGTCATGCGCATCATCGACGGCATCAAGAGGCTGTGAGCACGGGAGGATAATTGCGCTCGTTCAAGATCGTGGTGACCGGCCCGTTCAGCGCCGGCAAAACCACCTTCATCAAGACGATATCCGAGATAGCCATAGTCTCCACCGAGAGAGCAATCTCCGACCATACTCGCTCCATCAAGCAGGAGACCACGGTGGCCATGGACTTCGGCCGCATCACCATCTCCAAGGACATCGTCCTCTACCTCTTCGGGACCCCCGGGCAGGAGCGCTTCGACTTCATGTGGCAGATACTCTCCGAGGGCATGCTGGGGTACATCGTCATGATCGATGCCAGCCGCGAGGAGACTTTCCCGGAGGCCCGGCGCATCCTGGAGTTCTTCGCCACGCTCTCCGACTCCCCCTACGTCATCGGGGCCACCCGCCTGCCCGACAACGACAAGGACGCCGCCATACAGAAGATACGCAAGGAACTCAATCTGGACGGCGAGATCCAGATAATCTCCTGCAACGCCTTCGAGAAGGAGGACGTCAAGAAGGTGCTACTGGGCCTGCTCTACGACATCCTCAAGACCCTGGACAAGTGACCCACCCCTTCAATCGGGGTCAGGCACCAAAACTTCAATTTTTTTCTCTTCAAAGGTGGATGGTGGAAGTGTGCCGTCGTCTATTCTTTCCCGGATCGGCAGACACGGATGGAAGAAAACGGGTCGTTTTCAGAGCGGTCCTTCAGATCCCACGAATAATCCCGTGGAACCGGGTGCGGTTCAGGTCTATGTCCATGTCGATATTTTTCTCCTTCCGAGCAAATATCCCGGAAACTTCGTTAGTCCGATGCTGCAGCTGGAGCGGTCCGGAAGTGGGGACGCCACCTGGAGAAGCTATAAAGCTATAATATGGGGCCGTTGAAGCTAATCCTCCCCGCGGCGGGCTGCCGCGCGGCGGAGCGGAAGGTGGTCGGCGTACATGGAAATAAACGGAAGCACCGTGCTCACTGGCCTCGTCGCCGCGGACCCGGTTCCCTCGCCTTCCCCGGCCATGCACAACGCTGCTTTCCGGAAGGCCGGCCTGAACTGGTGCTACCTCCCGCTGCGGGTTAAGGAGGGGGAGCTTGCGGCGGCGCTGGCGGGTCTTAAGGCCCTCTCCTTCCGGGGCGCCAACGTGACCATCCCCCATAAGCTGGCTGCCGCCTACCTGGTGGATGAGCTCCGGGGGGACGCCCAGCTCCTCGGTTCCGTCAACACCCTGCTCTTCGAACCATCCGGGGTCACTGGGGAGAACACCGATGCCCGGGGTTTGCAGCGCGCCTTAGAGGAGATAGGAGCCCCGGATCCAGGGCCTCTCTTCCTCATCGGGGCAGGGGGCGCCGCTCGAGCCGCGGCTTTGGCCGCCTCCCGCCTGGGCTGCCGCATACTCTATATTTTCAACCGCAGCGGGGACAGGGCGGAGGAGCTCAGCAGGGTGGTCAAGGAAGCAGGGCTCTTTGACGAAATATACATCCAGGAGTATAACGAGGTTGGAGCGCAGGCCCTGGCGGTTTGTACCTGTGTGATCAACTCCACTCCGCTGGCCCAAACGGAGGCAGCTGAGCTGCCTCTGGATTACCGGCTTTTCCGGGAGGGCCAGCTGGCGGTGGACCTCAACTACCGCCGACCCCGTTCCGCTTTCCTCGCGACAGCGGAGGCGGGTGGGGCACGGGCTGTCAGCGGCCGCGGGATGTTGCTCTTTCAGGCGGCCGAGTCCTTCCGCATATGGACGGGTGTCGAGCCCTCCCTGGAGGACATGCGGAGGGCAATGGAGGAGACTCTAGATAGGCGGGATGGTCGGTGAGGCCCTTAAGGTTCCTCACAAGGATCCCGGAACATGGAGGCGGTGGGATTGCAGAAGCCCAGGCAGGACCGGCTGGGGCAGATTCTGCTGCAGCATAAGATAATCACCGAGGAGCAGCTGGCCGAGGCGCTGGAAAAGCAGCAGGCCACTGGAAAGTCCCTGGGCCGTGTGCTCATCGAGCTGAACATGGTCAGCGAGGGGGCGCTCACCGCCATCCTCGCCCAGCAGATCGGGCTCAAGTACGTGGACCTGGGCAACTTCCAGGTGGACATCTCCGCCGCCTCCCTCATCGACGCGGACACCGCCCGTAAGTACACGGTGTTGCCCATCGGGTTCGATGACGGCAAGCTCATGGTGGCCATGGCCGACCCCACCAACGTCTTCGCCCTGGACGATATCCGCATCATGACCGGCCTGGAAGTGGAGCCGGTGGTCAGCACCAAGGACGACATCACCGGGGCCATCAACCGCTACTGCCGCACCGAGGAGCATATAGACCTGGGGGAACTGGGGGACGTGGAGGAGTTGCCGGAGGACGAGGAGGCGGCAGCGGACGACGCCCCCATCGTCAGGTATGTGAACCTGCTCATCACCGAGGCGGTGGAGGAGCGGGCCAGCGACATCCACATCGAGCCGATGGAGAACGACGTGCGCATCCGTTACCGAATCGACGGCGTGCTCCACGAGATCAGGCGCTCCCCCAAGAAGCTGCACCCCGGGGTGGTGGCCAGGATCAAGGTCATGGCGGACATGAACATAGCGGAGAAGCGGCTTCCCCAGGACGGCCGGGCGGCATTGGAGATAAGAGGACGCCAGATTGACCTTCGCGTGGCCTCCCTGCCCACCATCCACGGGGAGAAGGTGGTGCTGCGCATCCTGGACAAGAGCGCCTCTTTGATGAGCTTAGGAGAGCTGGGCTTCACCCCCGATTCCTTGGAGGCCTATCGGGAGAGCTTCATCAAGCCCTACGGGACCATCCTGGTCACCGGGCCCACCGGTTCGGGCAAGACCACCACCCTCTACGCCACCCTCAACGTCCTCAACGACATCGGCAAGAACATCCTCACTGTGGAGGACCCCGTGGAGTACCGCCTCCCCCTCATCAACCAGGTGCAGGTCCACTACAAGGCGGGACTCACCTTCGCGGCGGCCCTGCGCTCCTTCCTGCGATGCGACCCCGACATCATCATGGTGGGGGAGATCCGCGACCCTGAGTCGGCCCAGATCGCCATCGAGTCCGCCCTCACCGGACACCTGGTCCTCTCCACCCTGCACACCAACGACGCTCCCAGCGCACTCACCCGCCTCTTGGAGATGGGCATCGAACCTTTCCTCATCGCCTCGGCGGTGGACTGCGTGTCCGCGCAGCGCCTGGCCCGCAAGCTCTGCGAGCGCTGTAAGCAGCCCTACGAGCCTGAACGGAAATACCTGGAGGAGATCGGCTTTCCCCTGGACGAGGACACCGTGTTCTACCGACCGGTCGGCTGCCCCGCCTGCAACAACACCGGCTTCCGGGGCCGCATCGGCATCTTCGAGGTCCTCAAGGTCAGCGAGGAGATCGAGCGGCTGGTGGCCCGCAACGCCCCCCACGTGGAGATAGCCGAGCAGGCGAGGAAAGAAGGCATGAAAACCTTGAGGGAGGACGGATTCATCAAGGTGAGGATGGGGATCACCTCACTGGACGAGGTGCTCAGGGTGATCATGTGACCTGGCTCAGCGCCGATTGCTGGAGCCGATTATGGTATCCTTTTCAATTGTGAATGGAGGCACTGAGAAAGCCGATCGGCAGCGAGGGCGCGGGGGCGCCCCGCTGGCGGGAGGCCGCAAGTACGCGCCACTGGTAGGCCGCAAGGAAAGAGGAGGTTGACCTTGACCACCACCAAGAAGAAGGTAGACATCAACGAGCTCCTCGAGGAGGTGCTGGTGCGGGGCGCCTCCGACCTTCACATCACCGTGGGGGCGCCGCCGGTCATGCGCATCAACGGGGTACTGCAGCGCATCGAGGAGTATCCCCGCCTCACCGGCAACGACACCCGGGAGATGATCTACAGCATCCTCACCGCGCGGCAGCGAGAGCAGCTTGAGGCCAACCTGGAATACGACCTCTCCTACTCGGTCCCCGGGAGCGCCCGCTTCCGGGTCAATGCCTATTTCCAGCGCAACAGTCTGGGGGCTGCCTTCCGCATTATCCCCTACCGTATCAAGACGGTGGAGGAGCTCAACCTCCCACCGGTCATCAAGGAGCTGACCAAGCTGCCCCGTGGTTTCATCCTGGTCACCGGGCCCACCGGCCAGGGCAAGTCCACCACCCTGGCGGCCGTCATCGACCTCATCAACGAGACACGCAACGACCACATCATTACCGTGGAGGACCCAATCGAGTTCCTGCACGTCCATAAACGCTGCATCGTCAACCAGCGCGAGGTGGGAGCGGACACTCATTCCTTCGCCAACGCCCTCAAGTACGTGCTGCGCCAAGACCCCGACGTCATCCTGGTGGGGGAGATGCGCGACCTGGAGACCATCTCCACCGCGCTCACCGCGGCGGAGACCGGGCACCTGGTCTTCGCCACCCTGCACACCCAGGACGCCCCCCAGACCATCGACCGCATCATCGACGTCTTCCCCACCTACCAGCAGCAGCAGGTGCGCCTGCAGCTGGCCAGCACCATCCAGGCCATCATCACCCAGCAGCTGCTGCCCACGCGGGACGGCAAGGGCCGGGTGCCGGCGGTGGAGATAATGATCGCCACATCAGCCATCCGCAACATGATCCGCGAGGCCAAGACCCACCAGATCTACTCGGCCATGCAGGCGGGCGGCCAGCAGTACGGGATGCAGACCATGGACCATTCCATCGCCGCTCTCTACAAGAACGGCATCATCTCCTACGACGTGGCCATGGCCCGCTGCCAGAACCGCGACGAGATGCAGCGGCTCATCGGCTGAAGACCCGGAGGTAAACAGGATAGATGGCCCCGGCTGCGCTGGAAGTCCTCTCCCTGAGCAAGAGCTACCGGTCCGGCCTGCGCCGGCCGCCGCGCCGTGCCCTGGAGGGCCTCAGCTTCGCCATACCCGAGGGGGCGGTGATGGGCCTGCTCGGCCCCAACGGGGCAGGTAAGACCACCACTCTCAAGATCATCATGGACTTCATCCCACCCGATGCCGGGGAGGTACGCATCCTCGGCCGTCCCTGGAGGGACGCGGAGGCGCGCCGCCAGGTGGGGTTCCTCCCCGAGCAGCCCTACTTCCAATACTACCTCACTCCCCGCGGCTTATTGCGGCACTTCGGCCGGCTCCTGGGCATACCGCGCGATAAGGCGGAAGCGCGCATCGCCCACCTGCTCAATCTGGTGGGCCTGGGGGAGGAAGGCGATCTCCAGCTCTCCCGCTTCTCCCGGGGCATGCTGCAGCGCTTGGGCATAGCGCAGGCCCTACTCAACCGCCCCCGCTTGCTGGTCCTGGATGAGCCCTCGGGGGGGCTGGACCCCCTGGGCATGGTGGAGGTGCGAAAGATATTACAAGATGTAAAATCGCAGGGCACCACCATCCTCTTCAGCTCCCACCAGCTCTCCGAGGTGGAGGAGGTCTGCGATCACCTCTGCATCATCGACCGGGGGCGCGAGGTGGCCCAGGGCTCCATGCAAGAGCTGCTGGGCAGGGAAGAGAGCTATGAAGTGACCTTGAAAGAGAGGTTGGAGGCCTCCCTGCCCGGGGGGGAGGAGCTGAGCTGGGAATGGGTTTTGCCTGGCCGCAGGGTCCGGTTCCCCGCCCGGATGCTCAACGATTCCTTGCAAGTGCTGGCTCGCGGTGGGGCGGTGGTGGAGGAGGTACGCCCGGTGCATCTGACTCTGGAGGAGTTCTTCCTGCGCAAGGTGGAGGGAGGCGGCGCCGGATGAGGGTAGGCGCCTTCTCCGCCGTCGCCCTGGGAGTGGTGCGTGACGCCCTGCACCAGAAAATCTTCTACGTGCTGGTGGCGGTGGCCCTGGCAATGTTCATGATGGTGCCCGCCCTACCCAGCGCCCAGGTGGGGGTGCAGCTGGACCTGCTGCGCGACGGTTTCCTAGGGCTCATCTCCTTGATGGGTTTCCTGCTGGCGGTGATCCTGGCGGCCGGGGTGGTCCACCGCGACCTGGAGCGGCGCACCGCCTACTTCGTCCTCTCCAAGCCGTTGACCCGACGCCTCTACTACCTGGCAAAGTTCGCCGGAGTGATGCTCATCGTGGCTCTGGCCCTGGCCTTCTCCTGGCTGGTGGGCCTGCTCTTCATCTACGCCAAGTTCGGCGTCTTCAACCCCGGGCTGGGGAAGGCCCTCTTCACCGTCTTCCTCGAGTGCGCCATCCTGGCCTCTCTCACCCTCCTCCTCTCGGTGCACGCCTCCCCGGTGGTTTCCTGCTTCGGCACCCTCCTTTTCTATGTGGTCTGCCACCTCAAGGGAGAATACCTTTCCGAGGCCATGGCCGACACGTCCCGTAACCTCTTGCTGCGGGGGATGAGCGGGTTCTTTTACTATATCCTTCCCAACTTGGGCTTCTTCAACATCAACGAGACGGTGGCCCACGGCGAGCGCTCCTTCCCGGTGGGGGCCGCCGACCTGCTGGCCATGCTGGTCCTGGCCGCTTCCTTCACCGCCGCGTTTCTCGTGGTTGGAGTCGAGCTCTTCCGCAGGAGGGAGATTTGAGGCGCCTGAGGCGGTGGGCCCTGCCGCTCGCCCTGGTGGTCGCCCTATTGGCCGCGGGGACCCTTACCCAGGCCTCCCTGCGCTCCTCGCGGTCCGGGGCGGGGGAGGATGGGGAGGCGGGCGGGTTGGCCCGGGTTGATTTCCTCGACTTCCTGGGGGGGGTGAGGCAGTTCGTCGCCTACAGCCTGTGGGTGAGGGGAGACCGCATCCACCACGGCTACTACGGGACCATCACCAAGGAGGCCGAGCTCATCCCCTACTACGAGCTCATCACCCTATTCGACCCCCACAGCGTAGATGCCTACTACGTGGCCGCGGAGACCATCTACATGTCCGGACAACCCGAGGAGGCCATCCGCTTCACCCTGCAGGGCATAGAGAACAACCCCGACTCCGGCGACCTCCACGCCAGCCTGGCCGACCTCTACATCCGCGAGGGCCGGTACGAGGAGGCGCGGCAGGAGTACCTAAAGGCCCTGGGGCTGGAGCTGCGCCTGGTGGACGAGGACTTCGTCATGGAAGGGGTGATCGCTGCCAGCAAAGCCACCGGAGACGCGGAGGGGGCGGCGGAGGCGGGCCGCCGGCTCCTCGGGCTCTACCGGATGCGCCTGGCCGACCCCTCCATCGACGATGCGCTGCGGGCCTGGCTCATCCGCCGGGTCAACGACCTGGCCGAGGAGCTCACCGCTTCCGGAGAAGCCGACCGTAGGTAGCTCAGAGAAGAGCCCCGATGGGAGAGGAGTACCCGGAAGGTTGACAAATCTGATGTTTCTGTTGTAAAAGTTAATTAAAGTTCAAGGTTCCCGAGGACGAAATATTATCGAGTGAGCAGTCTATGAGGAGAGGAGCGCGCAGATGGCCCAGACCTTCACTTACCGGGTCAGGGACCGCCAGGGGAAGATAATCACCGGCACCCTCGAGGGCGACAGCGAGGCCAGCGTATCCCAGCGGCTGCGCCAGATGGGATACTTCGTCATCGGCATAACCGAGGAGAAGCAGTCCCTGGCCAAGAAGGAGCTACACATCCTCAAGCCCAAGGTCAAGCCGAAGGACGTGACCGTGTTCACCCGCCAGTTCGCCACCATGATCAACGCCGGACTCCCCCTGGTGAAGTGCCTGAGCATCCTTTCCGAGCAGACCGAGAACGCCATACTGGCCGAGCAGATCACCGACATCCAGCACGAGGTGGAGATGGGGCGCTCCCTCTCCGAGGCTCTGGCCAAGCACCCCGAGACCTTCAAGCAGCTCTACACCAGCATGGTCAGGGCCGGCGAGATCGGCGGCGTGCTCGACGACGTGCTCCTGCGCATCGCGGTGACCCTGGAGAACGAGAACGAGATCCGCAGGCGTATCAAGTCGGCCATGACCTACCCCACCGCCATGTTCTTCATCGCCATCCTACTGCTCATGGTGATGCTAATCTTCGTGGTTCCCACCTTTGAGAACATGTTCAAGCAGATGGGGGCCAAGCTGCCTTTCCTCACCACCATCATCATGGGCATCAGCCACTTCATGGCCAGCTGGAAGGGGGCCCTACTCATAGCAGCAGTCATCGGGGGCATCATCGCCCTGCGCCGCTGGATCAAGACCGAGGGCGGGCGCCGCAAGTTCGATGCCTTCAAGCTGAAGCTGCCGGTTTTCGGCAACCTCCTGCACAAGATGTCCATGTCCCGTTTCTCCCGCACCTTGGGGACCCTGGTGTCCTCGGGCGTGCCCATCCTGCAAGCCCTGGAGATAACCTCTGACACCGTGGGCAACAAGATCGTCGCCGACGCCGTGGACAACGTGCGCATCGGGGTCAAGGAGGGCGAGTCCATCGCCCGGCCCCTGAGCCAGAGCAAGCTCTTCCCGCCCATGGTCACCCAGATGCTGGCCATTGGGGAGGAGACCGGGGCTCTGGACACCATGCTCAATAAAGTGGCGGAGTTCTACGACTCCGAGGTGGCGGCCAGCGTGGAAGCACTCACCTCCCTGCTGGAGCCCCTGCTAATGGTCTTCCTGGGAGCCACCGTGGGCATCGTGGTCATCGCCCTGTACATGCCCATCTTCTCCCTCATCCAGCAGTTCTCTAAATGATCCAGGACCGGGGGGCGACGCAATGTAGCTCCGGTCAGGGGCTTTCCGCATGACATCCGCAAGAATCAGTATGGCGACAAGAAGAGGAATTCGGCGCGAGGATGAGGTTATCGCGGGAAGGACGTCCGATTGTGTCAATTGTCACCACCCTACCCCTAAAGTCCCGGTCGGCCGCTGACGATAATCAAATCGGAAAGAAGAATCTTGGGTTGCCGGGAAAGGAGGTGAGAAGGGAATGCGGAAGGAAGGAGGATTCACCCTCATCGAGCTGATGATCGTCGTTCTTATCATCGGCATCCTTGTCGCCATCGCGGTGCCCGTGTTCATGTCTTCGCGGGGCAACGCGGAGCAGAAGTCCTGCTTCGCCAACCAGCGTACGGTGGACTCCGCGGTGATGCAGTACTCCGCGGCCAACAACGGCTCGTATCCGACCGGGCTGAACGACCTCGTCCCCACCTGGATCAAGGAGACGCCGGAGTGCCAGGCCCAGGGTGCCACCTACACCTGGGAAGCGGGCCCGCCGCCGCAAATCACCTGCTCCGTGCACGGTCGCTACGACGACTGATGGCTCGAGGCGGAAGCTGAGTATCGGGGGGGG
>Ga0209227_1001256_pt1 | contig 20004 bp, 16 predicted proteins | sample YNPBryantNP2012_FD_185815 | JGI IMG/M metagenome (GOLD analysis project Ga0209227, IMG submission 185815) | Anoxygenic and chlorotrophic microbial mat microbial communities from Yellowstone National Park, USA - YNP Bryant NP 2012 (SPAdes)... ...
GGTCGGTTTCCCACAACAGCAACGCACCGGCGTCCGAGGTCAGCGCGCCGCCGTCGAACCGTGCCACCACTTGCCGCGAAAAATGGCTTTAAACTCGAGGCTGTCTTGGCTACACTCTGTCATAGGGAAGCTGGCGCCTCTCTGGTTTAAAACATTTGCTCTCACAAACGTTTATGCCAGAGTTCGCGGCTTCCCGCCAACCCCTGTGTGAGAAATGGCGGTTAGTTGGATGCCAGGGCGGCGACTTGACGACACGGGCTAGAGAGTCTCCCTGGCAGTCTCCCTTGCACATCTGACGTGGGTTTTTAAGTGATTGAAAACAAATGGCGGGCCCGGAGGGACTCGAACCCCCGACCTGCTGGTTCGAAGCCAGACGCTCTATCCGGCTGAGCTACGGGCCCGCTCCGCCCTCATTGTAACAATCCGGACTGCTGCACCCGGGCTGGAAGCAAATCGGCGTACACGTAGCCTTCGCGCTCGACAACCTCTCCTCTGACCACGGGAACCGGTTGGCGAAACATCGGGCCGTCGAAAGCGAACGTGTGGAATTCGCCATTCTCGCCACAGGGGTCGATTTGCGCCGGCAGACTATGCACCACGGCCGCGCCCAGTTCGGCGCCCGCCAGGGCGGGATCGAGCTTCGCCGCATCCAGGGATGTGATGACGGCGCGAAGCCCCGCGGCCAGCATCTCACGGATCAGCCCGGCCGGATCGTCTCCCCACAGGGGGAACAACGCTTCCATTCGCGTCTCCGCCAGGCGGCTCTCGCGATAGGCGCGGACATCAGCCAGATGGATGTCTCCAAAGACAACCGCTTCGACGCCGCAATCGCGCAGGCGCACGCAAGCAGCGGCCATGCGGCGCTCATATTCTTCGTTTGTGCACGGCCACGGCACTTCCACGGCAAACAGGGGGAGGCCGGCGGCCTGCGCCTGCAAATCGGCCAGCTCCCGCCGTACGCCGTGCATGGAGACCCGCTGGAACCGCTCGTTGATCGTGGTGAGAAGCCCGGCCACCTCCACGTCGGCCCGGGCCCGGACGCGGTGAAGCGCCCACGCGCAGTCCTTGCCTGTCGACCAGGAGATGACGGCCCGCTTGCGGCTCCGGCTCATGAGGCCGCAAGGACCTCCTCCCAGCCCTTCGTGGCGGCGGCGGCCTGCTCCCAGTCCTCTTCCCGCGTGCGCTCGAACAGCAGCCGGAGCCGTTCGGACTCCGCGCCATGCAGCCGCAGGGCGCGGGCGATGGCCGGATGCCGGTCGAAGTCGGGCGCCACGAGAAACATCAGCGTGACAAACGCCGTCACCGATTCCGGCTGCACGAACTTCTGCGCATGGGCGCGCGCGATGCCGGCAATCACACGGCGCCGCACCTCTTCATCCCCCAGCTCGGCGATCAGCTCCGGCTGCTCCTCGCTCAGGTGCGTGATGATGTGGTCGACCAGTTCTTCCGGCGGAGAGCTCATCCTTCCCCCATGGTAGCGGGCGCGCCGGTAAGGGAAACGCCCCACATTTTGATCGCGGGGAATCTCAACAAAACGGCTTGCTCCGCCGATGAATGGCTTGATGCACCGTCGCGTCCGGTGTCCAGGCTGGTTCCTTTTCGGGGTTGCCGTGTGCCTTCCGCTGGCCGCGCAGCAGTATCCTTTCCAGCTTTTCGACTTCGACAGCGGCCTGAACAACCTGGCGGTGGAAAGCATCTTCCAGGACCACGAAGGGTTCCTGTGGGTGGGCACGCAGAACGGTCTGTTCCGGTATGACGGGCGCAGCTTCGTGGAGTTTGGCCGGAAGGACCTGGCCCCGGGCGCCTTCATCATGTCGATGCACCAGACGTCGGACGGGACCCTTTGGCTGGGAACATCCAAGGGCCTCTACCGCTCCACCGCCAACGGCTTTGTCCCGGTACCCTTGCTGGGCGCGGGAGACCAACGGGTCAACGGCAAGAGCGGCCTGGCTTCCGACGCTGCCGGAAGGCTGTATGTAGCAACGCGCGAAGGGCTGGCCATCGGCCAGCGGAAAGGCGGAGGGGACTGGGTCTTCAAGATCGTGGCGCGCCATGACGGCGCCGGGCCGCGAGCGAAGGCAGTGGCGGGCATCGCTGTCAGGCGCAGCGGACGTGTCATTTTCGGCTGCGCCATGGACTTGTGTGAACTGGACGACAGGGACCAGGTTCGTCTCTTTGCCGCTCAGCCTTCGGCCGGACAGGGTCCGTGGAGCTTTCTTTTCGAGGATCTCAAAGGGAACCTTTACGTCCGCAGCGCCAGACTCGTCGAAGTGCTGCGCCCGGGAGCGACGAGATTCGAACGGTTGCAGGCGCCGATGGATTTGCAGAGCCCCTGGGTGCCGCAAATGGGCGGAGACTACTCCGGCAGGATCCTGATCCCGGTGTTCGGGGGACTCGCCATTCTGGAGGAGGGCAAGTGGCAGCTCGTGGGGAAGGCAAACGGGCTGCCGGGCGACTCCGTCTCGAGCGTTTACATGGACCGCGAGGGCTCGGTGTGGCTGGGCATGAACGGGCGCGGCCTGGCGAGGTGGGTGGGCTACGGCGAATGGGAAAGCTACACGAGCGCAGAAGGACTGGCCAACGAAACGGTCTGGCAAATCGTGGTGGATCTCAATCGCAGGATCTGGGTCGGAACCGGGGAGGGGGTGTTCCGGGCCGAGCGCCTGGGCAACGTGTACCGTTTCCGGCGCGCGCCGGAGTTTCCGAAAGGCGCCGTCGTCGCCATGACTCTGGGCAAGGACGGCGCCCTGTGGGCGGCGGCTGGCGGCCGGATCTTTCGCCGCGACGCCAAATCCGGCTCGTTGCGGTCCTGGCAAATTCCCGGGATGGAGCCCGGCAGCCTGATCATGCGCCTTTGCGCGAGCCGCGACGGCCGAATTTACGCCGCCATCAGCGCGCACCCCAGTCTGGTAGCGGTGGATGACAGGGGCAGGTTTTCCGCGATCCCGCCTCCGTCAGACCAGCCCCTGCACGGTCTTATGGTCGCCGAGGCCCCGAACGGCGACCTCTGGTTCGGGGCGGAGGAGGGGCTGTTCCGATTCTCGGGCGGCAGATGGATCCGTTACTCCAAAGCCGACGGGCTTCTCAGCAACTCGGTGCACGGCATCAGCTTCGGCCCTGCCGGAGAGATATGGATCGTTTACAATTTGCCCGCCGGATTGACGCGGGGGCTTCCTGACAAGAACGGGCGGCTTCAGTTTCAGCACGTCACCATCGCCGACGGGCTGCCGTCGGAACTGATCTACTTCGCCCGGTTTGACGCCCTTGGCAATCTGTGGGCCGGCACCGACCGGGGCGTCGCAGTGTACGACGGAAAAGTCTGGGTTCCCTACCGCCGGGGAGACGGCCTGATCTGGGACGACTGCAACACGGATGCGTTTGCCGCAGAGCCGGACGGCACGGTGTGGATCGGAACCAGCGGGGGCCTTTCGCGGTACAAGGAAGCGACGGGCAAGCCTTCGCCCGGCACGCCGCGGACGGTGATCACCTCGGTCCGTCTCGGCCGACAGTCGTTCTCGCCCGGCGAGCGGGCCGAGGTGCGGCACGTGGACAACACGCTCACCGCCCGGTTTGCCGTGTTGCGTTTTGCCAAGCCCTCCGCGCAGCGCTATCTTTACCGCCTGTCGGGGCTCTCCGAGGCCTGGAAAGAGACGCGTCTGCCGGAGATTCAGTTTCCGGATCTGCCGCCCGGACGGTACCGCCTCGAAGTGCGCGGCTTTGACGGATCCCGCTACTGGAGCGACAGCCCCGCGGTGTTCGAGTTCCGGATCCAGCCTCCCTGGTGGGCGCATCCGCTGTTCCGCCTGGGCATGATTGTTCTCCTCCTTTCCGGCACGAGACTCTACCTCCGGCAATCCAGGATCCGGCATGAACGCGAAAAGGCCCGCCTGGAGCAGGCCGTGGAAGAAAGAACGCGGCAGCTGCGGATCGAGAAAGAGCGCAGCGAAAGAGCCAACCGGCTGAAGGACGAGTTTCTGGCAAACATCTCCCACGAGATCCGCACTCCGATGAACGGCATCCTGGGGATGACCGAGCTGGCCCTCTCGACCGAATTGACAGCCGAACAGCGCGAGTATCTGGAAACGGTCAAACTCTCGGCCGACCGCTTGCTGCATCTGTTGAACGACATCCTCGACCTTTCGAAGATCGAGGCCGGCTACATGGAGATTCATGAGGAGCGGTTCTCCCCGAAAACGGTCGTCGAGCACGCCATGGCTGCTGTGTCTTCCAAAGCCCGGGAAAAAGGCTTGCAGCTGTCAGCACAAGTTGACGCGAGCGTACCGCCCGTGGTGGCCGGCGATGAACAGAGGGTTTTTCAGGTCCTGCTGAACCTGCTGAACAACGCAGTGAAATTCACCGAGCGCGGCGGGGTGTCCGTCAAAGTCGAGGCCGAACCGGCCGACAATGGCCGGCTCCGGCTGCGCTTCGAAGTTCGCGACACCGGCATCGGGATCCCGAGGGAACACCAACAAGCCATCTTTGAAGCCTTCCGGCAGGCCGATGGGTCCATCACGCGGCGCTTCGGAGGGACGGGTCTCGGGCTTGCCATCTCTTCCCGGCTGGCGAAGTTGATGGGCGGCGGAATCCGGGTGGAAAGCGAGCCGGGGCAGGGATCAACCTTCACTCTCGAAATCCTGGTCGGCGCCTGCGCGGAAAGCGGCGTCGAGCCGAAGCCGTCGCCCGCGGCAGCCGAGGAACCGGCGTCGGCGGGGCCGGCCGTGCAGGCCTTGCAGTCGCGGCCGGCGGGCAGAAAACTTCGCATCTTGCTGGCCGAAGACAACCTGGTGAACCGGCGGCTGGTGGAGTTGTTGATGAGCCGGCAAGGCCACGAGGTCGTCAGCGTCGAAGACGGCAAGAAGGCCGTCGAGCTGGCGCAACGGGAGCATTTCGACGTCATCCTGATGGATGTCCAGATGCCGGAGATGGACGGATTGGAGGCCACGCGCCAGATCCGTCAGCTCGAGCAGGCGCTTGGCGGCGCGCGCCGGCCGATCCTCGCTCTCACCGCGAACGCCATGCGCGGCGATCAGGAGGTTTGCCTGAACGCGGGCATGGACGGCTACATCGCCAAGCCGTTCGAGGCGGAGAAGCTGCTGCGAGCAATCAACGAGGTTGCGCGCCTGGCGGCCGAACACAGCAACCCGTAAGTCTGTGCGCAACAGCCGCGCCGTGTCCCCCGATCCGGCATGCCAACCCGGATTCGGACGCACAGGTCGCCATCTCGCTAGAATCGGACTATGCGCACACCGCTGATCGCCGGCAACTGGAAAATGTACAAGACGCCGGCTGAAACAAAGGAATTCTTCGTTCGTTTCCTGCCGCTGGTGGAGAAGTCGACGCACGCCGACATCGCCATCTGCCCGCCGTTCATCGACATCCCGGCCGCCGTGGAAGCCGCCGCGGGGAGCCGCGTCGGCATCGGCGGGCAGAACTGTTTCTGGCAGAACAAGGAGGGGGCGTTCACTGGCGAGGTGACCGCGGCCATGCTCAAGGCCGCCGGCTGCCAGTACGTCATCATCGGGCACAGCGAGCGCAGGCAATACTTCGGCGAGACGGATGAGACCGTACTCAAGCGCACGCGCGCGGCTCTTGAGGCCGGGCTGACGCCGATTGTCTGTGTTGGCGAGCTGCTGGAGGAACGGGAGGCCGGCCGCACGAACGATGTCCTGCGCCGGCAATTCGAGGGTGGCATTGCCGGGCTGTCCGCCGGGGAATTCGCCCGCATCGTCATCGCCTACGAACCGGTTTGGGCCATCGGCACGGGCAAGGTGGCCACTCCGGAAACCGCCGAGGACGCGCACCGGTTCCTTCGCAGTCTTGCGGAGGCGAAGTACGGCAAGCCGGCCGCGGATGCGTTGCGCATTCTTTACGGTGGCAGCGTGAAGCCGGACAACGTTCGCGGCCTGATGGCGCAGCCGGACCTGGACGGCGCACTTGTCGGCGGCGCATCGCTCAAGCCCGAAGATTTCGCCGCAATCGTCAACTTCTGACTCGATCGCCTCTCACGGCGGCCGGCAACCGGCGCCGCCGGGAATGGCCGCCGGGATGCAGGCGAGGATGCCCGGGCCGGATCATCCCCTGCCCGCAGACAGGGAACCGTCCCCACGCCGAGCGGACTGCCTCGCCGCCGGAGGAGCGGCCGATCGCCTGAGCGCAAACAGGGAGGCATCCTTGCCCTTCCGGAAGCCTCCGATGAGCTTTTGGCCAGATCATTGCTTGCCTTGCGCAGACCGCGGAGCCTTCCGCGGCGTCCGCTGATGCAGGCCGCGACCCGGCCCGCGCTGCGTTCCCGCTGTTCTTCGGGTGCACCCCGGTTGAGCGGCTGCGGGACGGTCCTTGGATCCGAGCCGTCTCCGGGGCGCCCGTTTGTCCTGGGCGCCGCAACTGTGGGGATAACGAGAGCATGCGCTTCAGCATTCCCAACCTCTGCCCTTTTTTCCCGCAGCCCCGCAGTCTGTGCTTGTCGGCTGGCCCACCGACAGGCTGCAATGCCGGGATTCAGACCCGCAGGCCCGCTTGCCGCTCCGTCACGTTCCGGTCGCGACCTTGTGGCTCTCCCGGTCCGCAGGCGTCTCAGTCCCGGCGTGCACCGGAACGCGCCGCCACCTGACAGGCCACCCGGGTGAAGGCTGCTCCGTCACGGCGGCGAAGGCCAGTACAAGTGCACGAACGCCGCCACCGTCTCACCCGCCTGCCGGTCTTCGGCGAGAATCGTTTCAAACAGGGGCGGATCGAAATAAGCCGCTGTCAGAGGCGCTGCCGCCAGCACGACCAGTTGCACCGGCAGCCGCGCCACCACCCGGTTCTGGATCACCTCCCGGATCAGGATCGTTTCCTGATGCGTGCCGACGGAAAGGCCAACCGGATTGACATTCGCGGTAACCAGCGCCGGCGCCGATCCCGTCGTGCCGGATAGTTGCAACCACGCAGCGCCGGTTTCCTTTTCGAGAATCCAGGGCACGGCCGAACCGAGAATCTGAAACTGCTTGCCCGCGGGCGCAGGGCTGCCGTTCACCCACGAGAAAGACAAACCCGGCGGGGGCTGAGAGGCTCCGCCGCCAGTCACGGTTACGGATACGGGAAACCCCATTTGTTCGAGCGCTGCCTTTTGAATCGTGGCCGTGTTGCCCGCATGGTCGCTCACGGTCACGAACCGCACTTCCCAGACGCCGCCTTCCGAGTTCTGCGGAAACAGACCGCTACAGGCCATCGATGCGTTCAGAATGCCAGACGAAAGCACGCCGGTTGCGCAGTCTACCCGCTGCCCGCCGCTCGGGCTGAACATGGCAACCACCGCCTGCTTGACGCCCGTCCCCGCGTCCGTCGCCTGCACCACCCCGCTGATCGGCGCCGCACCCGCAGCAGTGTTCACCGAAAGCGGGGACAGGCTGAGCCCGGTGAGAGCCGGCGGCGAGGCGTCGGTCGCCGACGTCACTTGCAGCGCCGTCGGAAGACCGAGCGCCGTCAGCTCGGCGGTGGAATATAGGCGCATATTGTCCACGCGGTCCCGCAGTTCCACGAACTGCACCCGCCACTGGCCCGATTCCGCGCCGGGCGCGAACGTCGCGCTACAGGTGTAAGTCCCGTTGAGCGGCGTGCCGGAAGGCGGATCCCCGGGCGTGCCGTAACAATCCACCCGCTGCTGACCTGAGGGGCTGTAGAACGCGATGTAGGCAAGATAGAGGCCCGAAAGATTGTCTGTCGCCGAGATCGAGCCGGTGAGCGTGGCCGCGGAGCCGCTGATCACAATCGAAGCAGGCGAGAAACTGTAGCTGGTCAGAGCGGGAGCGGCCGTGTCGCTGGTGCCGGTCAGATCCAGCGTTGTCGGGTAGCCCATCGCCGACAACTGTGCTTTCGTATAGACAGCCGTGTTGCCTGCCTTGTCGGAAATCGAGAGGAACTGAAGCAGCCATTGCCCGGTTTCCGTATACCGCGGGAAGACGCCCGCGCAGGTGAACGTCCCCGAGGTGAGCGTCCCGCTATAGGAGCCGGCGCTGCTGTGGCAGTCCACCCGCCGGTTGCCGGACGGGCTGTAAAACGCCAGGAAAGCCGCATGCAGCCCGGCCGAGTTGTCGGTCGCCTGAATGGTTCCCGTGAGCGTCGTGTCGCCCGAAGACACGCTGAAGGAGGATGGGGCGTACGTGTAGCCCGTCAATACCGGCGGCGTCGTGTCCTGGGCAAGGCAGGCGCCCGGGCAGACGGAGAACACCCCGATGAGGGGGAGCCAGAACCCGCGGCGGAATCGCAAGCCGCGGGGGAGGATAGGCCGCGACATGCGCATTCCTGCCATTCAGTGCCTTTGGCGCGGCAAAAATCTCAACGATTCTCACGCGCCCTGCGCCCATCGCCAGAATTGTCACCCGGCAAGCCCTGCCTGCGCTCGCCACACAGTCGCCGTCCCGGCGGAAGCCAGCCGGTAGGCCGTCCCGCAGGCCACGAACGCCGCCTGCCCGGCCGCCAAGGCTAGCTCGCAGCCGTCGGCCCGCAACGCCACGCTGCCCTCCAATGCCAGCAGGATCTCCGGCCCCGCCGCCACGCGCGGGATCTCCGCGTCCGCGCGCACGTCGATCCGGCTCAGCCGGAACTCCTCGGCCGGCGCAGGATACAGCACTTCGCCGTCCCCGCACGGCGCCCCCTCCAGGAGCTCGCACGGGCCGTCCTCAAACCGGACAATGCGCAACAGCTCGGCCACGTCGACATGCTTCGGCGTCAGCCCGCCCCGCAGCACGTTGTCCGAGTTGGCCATCAGCTCCACGGTCGCGCCTTCCAGATAGGCATGCAGGACGCCCGCAGGCTGGAACGTGCCCTGCCCGCGGCGCAGCCGGACGAGATTCAGCAGGAAGATGGAAAAGATGCCGCGGTCGCGGCGCCCGCCGGGCAGCGGGAACTCCCGCGCCGCGCGCAAAGCCCAGTACTCCGGCGTGTCTTTCGGTGGCGCAGGGCCTTGCTCGAGCCTCTCGATCAGTGCATCCAGAAGCTCGTCCACCCGCTCCTGGGGCAGATGCATGATATGCGTGTACAGCTCCCGCAACAGCGCCTGGCGCGCCACCGCATTCGAGCCGGCCTCGCGCAGCCGCAGGCCGAAGTCGGGCGCGACCGCCCGCGCTTCCGGCGCAGCCTCGAGCCATGCCGCAATCTGTTCCAGCGGCCGGAAGCCGTGCAGCATCCAGAATTCGCCGAGCGCGGCATGGATCTCCGGCTTCGGGTTCCGGTCGCGGTAATTGCGGTGCGGCGCATGAATCGGGATACCCAAAGCGTTTTCCCGTTCGAAGCCCTCGCGCGCCTGCTCCGCCGAAGGGTGCACCTGGATGGAAAGCATCTTGCGCGCGTCGAGCACCTTGAGCAGGAAAGGCAGCGCCGCGCCGAAACGCTGCGCCACCCGCGCTCCCAGCCAATGCAGAGGTTCCAAGGCAATCAGCCGGTCCAGCGCGATGTCGCCTTGCGGCGTCCCGGCCGTGGCCGGGGCCTTGGGATGCGCGCCGTACCAAAGCTCCGCCCAGGGCCGCCCTTCGGGATTCGCGACCCCCAGCAGCCCCGGCAGCAGCTCCGTTCCGCCCCACTCATAGTGCTGCACGGCCGGGCGGATCTTCACCACGCGCAGTTCAGACATCCAGCTCCCTCTCCAGCCGCCGCAGGATTCCGTCGGGTTCGCGCACTCCCACGGCGGCGATGGCGTCGGCGCGCTCCTGCGTGTCCGCCACCGCGTAAATGCGGAACTCGTCGGCGTTGCCCGAAGGGCGCAGGTGCGCGATGTCGCCGTTGGAGAACCGGATGCGCAACCCGTCGGTGGAATCGAGCCGCTCCACCTCGCCGAAGCCGTCTTCGGCGCGGAAGAAGCGCCGCAACGTCTCCAGGATTCCCGGCAGATCGCTGCCGTCGCTGGCTTGCGGCGTCAACCGCTCGAGGATCCGCAGCGCCCGCTCCCGCGGAAACTCCCTGAGCAGAGCCGAGCGGCCGAAACGCCGCGGCAGCCGGTCGAACAGCGCCGCCGGAGGCGCGCCTGCCCGTGCCGCCGCCTCCAGCACCGTGAGCAGCGGCAGAAAGGCGTCGCGCGTGGGCAGGGCGTCGAGCAGCGCCCCGTCGCGCTCGATCGCGCTGGCCGTAAGAAAGCCGCCGTTGGCCTCCCAGCCCACCACACGCTTCCGCCCTTTCGCCAGCGCCCGCTGCATGCCGGCGATCACATAGGGCGAGCCGATCTTCGTCTTCGGCTCGAGCACCGCCGCCAGCGGCGAGCGGTCGATCGCATCGTTGCAGCTGACCGGGACCACCACGGCGTCCGCGCCAAGCTCCTGCGCCACAACCATGCCGAGCAGGTCGCCGGGATGGAAGCGCACGCGCCCCGCCGTCACGCTCACAAACAGCGGGCGGTCGCTGTCGCCGTCGGTGGAAACCACCGCGGCCACAGGGCCCCGGGCCGCCTCGATTTCCGAAACCAGCCGCTGGAGCTCTTCCAGCAGATCCGCGCCGATGTTTTCCGTGTCCACCGGGATGAACGTCTCGCTCCGGCCGGCGGGAATCGCCTCCGCGCCCAGGGCTTCCAGCACCTCCGCCAGCAGGTCGCGCCCCACCGCCGAATGCTGGTAGACGATCACGCGCTGCCCGCGCAGCGGTTCTCCGCGGAAGAAATCGAGGTAGCGCCGCTTGTAGGCGCCGGCCGCTTCGGGCGAAATCTCCGGCAGCGGCTCGTGGCCGCTGCGCAGCATGCCGCGCTCATCGAAGCGCGAGCGTTCGAACGGCTCGTTGTAGACTGCGGCGCGGATGCGCGCCACATGCTCGTTGACCGGCGCCTCATGCTCCTTCAGCAGCTCGCCCGCGCTCGTGTTCAGCTTGTAGCCGTTGCGGTCGAACGGGATGTGGCTGCCGGTCACCATGATGCTGGCGCGGCGCCGGCCGAAGCCGTAATAAGCCAGCGCCGGCGTCGGAACGAACCCCTGGAAAACCGGCGTGAAACCGGCGTCGCGAATGGCCGCGCACACCGCCTGCACGATCTCGCCGCGGCCGCCCTGTTCCTCCACGAACCGCACCGAGGACGGGCGCAAATCGGCGGCGACGAACACATCCTCGCCGGGCTCGATCCCGCCCTGCTGTTTCGGCACGGTCTTCAGCCACTCGAGCTCCCCTCGCACGTTGATCCAGATCTCAAGCTGCGTCAGATCGACGACGCGCCCGCGCCTGCCCGATGTGCCGAACCGCAGCTCCACCGGCTCGTAAGCCAGATGCTCCCGCAGCGTCCGCTTCATGGCGCAACCCTCCTCGTGCCCGTCCGATCTTCAGCATAGCGGAGCGCCGCCGCCCGGCTTCAGTTCCTGCCGCCGGCGGCACCGGCCTTGCCGGGGAGCCGCCCCACGCAAAGCCACGCTCCCGCCGCCACTGCGGCAGGAAACAGCGCCATCAGCCCCGCCGGATACCACCATTGAATCCGGCCGAGCGTTGTGACCGCGTAAACGACCCCCAGCGTCTCCCCCCAGAGGACCAAATACAGCGCGTGCCGCCATGGCCTTTCGGGCGCGAGCCGCGCTGTGAGCCAGCCGCCCGCTGCCGACCAGATCAATCCGGTGCACAGCGTCAGCGCCGTCAGCCAGTCCGGCGGAATCATGCCCGCCCCGTATTGCCCCGGGAAGAGGCGAACCAGCACCGCGTCGGTCGCCAAAACCAGCGCCTGGATCGCCGCCCACCCTGCCAACACCGCCAGCAAACTGCGCCACATCAAACCAAGTCTAACCGAGCCGCGCGCAGCGTTCGGACTGCTGTGTGGACGAATGCCGGCGACATAGGCTTCGCCGCCACTGGCTCTCCGCGCCCGCGTCCGTCAGGCCCGGTGATCCGCACGGCTCGCCCGCGCTATCCGGCGCCAGAGCCGGGAGGCTGTCAGGCAACTCGCCCCCGGCGTCCGCCTCAGGCCCGCCGCATCGCGAGAACTTCCGCCTCGCCGGCCTGTAGCTCCTCCACGCGCTTCGTGATGCGCGGGTGCGTCGAGAAGAGATCGTTCAGGAACGCGAAGAACCCTTCCACCTCCCGCTCCTGGGCAAGGAACGACGCAAGGTTCAGGCTCGGCGCCAGTGCGCGGCTGCCGCAGGCCAGTGCTGCCAGCCCCCGGATGGCTGCGTCCTTGCTTCCGGCCAGCCACATCCCTACCCGGTCTGCTGTCAGCTCGCAGGCGCGCGAGTAGGCGGCGCCGAGAAACGGCACGACCAGGCCCGGCGCAAGGAACAGGCCTCTCCAGGGACTCGTGTGGCCCATCGCATGGTGCCCCAGCTCATGCCCGAGCACCGAACCGAGCTCGTCGAGCGACCCGGTGGAAAGCAGAAGATCCACAAGACCGGACATCAGCAGGATATATTTGCCCCGGAGCCGCCGGACGGCCAGGGCGTTCACCAGCCCGTCCGAATTCACAATATAGACCTCCGGCGCCCGCGAGAGCCCGAGGCGGCGGCAATAGTCCGTAACCATTGTGTGAATTTCCGGAAACTGCGCCTCGCTGACTTTTACGGCGTTGCCAAGCAATTGCGCGCGGAAAAACTGCTCGGCCAGCCACCAGATGATGGCCAGCGGGATAATCAACAGCCAGCCCACCAGCAGCACGATCCAGATCAGAAACAGCCACGCCACCCCGGCGGCCAGCGCCGCCAGCGCGAAATAGGCCGACTCTTTCGGGTGCCGCAACGACGGTGGCAGCATAAAGCCAGCCGCGGGAGCGGCCGTCCCGGGGCCATGGCCAGGCCAGGACTGCGCCACCGGGGCAGCCGGCCCGCCCCCGTCGGCTGCGGGTCCGCCCCAATGCGCCGGCGCCCCGCCGCCCCATGCCTGCGGAAGGGCGGCGCCGCACCAGCGGCAGAACGGCTCGCCGCCAGGCGTCTCTCTTCTGCATGCGGGACAGAGAATCACGGGCGCCTCCGTTACATTCAGCGTCTATCACGGATTACGTCAAAAATCAAATGGAAAGACACCGCCATTTTGCCCGAATTTTTCTGTCCTCATTTGGGGATATTTCGCCCGCCCGGCGAGCACCGCCAGCAAACTGCGTCACATCACGCCCGCGATATCGCAACAAAACAACAGCCCGCCGCAGCACAGGCCCGGATACAGCTCACCGGGGTTGCGGCCCGCCCGGCGCACGTTTGCCGGCCGCCAGCCAGCACCCGGCGGCGATGGCGAAGGGCCATGCCGCCAGCAGCCCGACCTGATACCACCACTGGATCCGTCCCCACGTCATCACGGCGGAAAGCACGCCCATCAGCTCGCCCCACAGGGTCAGATACAGCGCGTGGCGCCAGGGGCGGGCACCAGCCAGCTTCACGGTGATCCATCCGCCCAACACCGAATAGAGTGTGGAGGTGGCCAGGCTCAACGCCGAAAGCCTGTCCGGCGGGATCTTGCCCGCCACATATTCAGACGGGAACATCTTGCCGAGGACGAAGTCAGTCAGCACAACCAGAACGCCGACCGCCGCCCAGCCTGCCAGCACGGAAAGGATGCTTCTGAGCATTGGCTGAGTATAACAGCCGCTTTCTCCCACCCCGGGTTTTGGCATCCGTCGCCGTTCTGGCGCATCATGGCAGGTATGGCGGAACTCAAGGAAGGATCCAGGGCCCCCGATTTCACGCTCCTGAACGATGCCGGCGAGAAGGTCAAGCTGTCCTCCTTCGCCGACAGGACCGTGGTTCTTTATTTCTACCCGCGCGCGGACACGCCCGGCTGCACGAAGGAAGCATGCAGCTTCCGCGACCACCACGCCGAAATCCTCGCGCGCGGCGCCGTCGTGCTGGGCGTCTCGCCGGACGACGCGCCGGCGCTCGCCAGATTCAAACAGAAATACAACCTGCCGTTCCCGCTCCTGGCCGACCCCGATCACAAGGTGGCCGAAAAGTACGGCGTGTGGGTCGAGAAGAACATGTACGGCAAAAAGACCATGGGGATCGAGCGCAGCACCTTCATCATCCACAAGGGCAAAATTGCGAAAATTTTTCGCAAGGTAAAGGTGGACGGCCACACCGAACAGGTGCTTGCTGCGCTCGGCGCGCTCGGCGACTGAGGGCGCCTCAGCTCTCCTTCAGCTCGACAATCGTGGCGCCCGCGCCGCCCTCGGCCGGCGATGCCGGATAGAACTTCTCCACGTGCGGATGCGCGCGGCACAGCTCCTCCACCGCGCGCTTCAGCACGCCCATGCCGTGCCCGTGAATGACGCGCACGCGCGTCACGCCGGCCAGAAACGCCTCGTCCAGAAACTTGTCCACCGCCTCGCGCGCCTCGTCGGCCGTTTTGCCGATCAGGTTGATTTCGCGCGTGAGCGTGTCCCAACGCGGGCCGGCGCTCAGCGTGACGCCGGCGGGCAGCTTCGCGCCTCCCGGGGCGGGAGGCAGGACTTCCAGCACGTCCTCCGCGCACACCTGCATCCGCAGGAAGCCGACATCCACCTCCAGCCTGCCATCCTCAAGCACCTTTCTCACATGCGCCGGCTGGCTCACGTCGCGGAGCCGCACGCGCGCGCCTTCGCGCAGCTGGCGCGGCTCCGCCGCCGGTTTCCTCTCGCCCTTGTCCTGCAACTTCTGGACGGACTCCTCGAATTCGCGCCTCACCCGCGCCGCCTGCCGGAGCGCCTTCTCGGCCTGCCGGCGCTGCTCGGCCGCGGCGAGCACGCTCTCGATCAGCTCCCGGGCCTGCCGGTCGAATTGCCTGCGCGCCTCATCGGCGGCCTGCTCGATCTCGCGCAGCCGCGCCTGCTCGCGCCGGCTCATCTTCTCGAGCAGCTGCCGCTCGCGCTCCTCGAGCTCGGCCCGCCTGCGCTCCAGCTCCTCCACGCGGGCCGACACTTCGGCGAGCTTCGCCTCCAGCTGCCGCAGCAGTTCGTTCATCTGGCGGTCGCGCTCGGTCATGGCAGCGCGGGCGCGCTCGATGAGCCGCGCCGGAAGCCCGAGCCGCGCGGCGATGTCCAGCCCGGCGCTCTTGCCCGGCAGCCCGACGTGCATGCGATAGGTGGGCTCGAGCGTCTGCTCGTCGAAGCCCATGGCGGCGTTCAGCACGCCCGGCGTGGCCGCGCCGAAAACCTTCAGCGCAGGCAGGTGCGTGGAGACGAGGGTGAAGGCGCCGCGCCGGTGGATGTCCTCGAGCACGGCCACGCCCAGCGCGCCGCCTTCGTCGGGGTCGGTGGCGCGGCCGAGCTCGTCGAGCAGCACCAGCGATCCGGAGCCGGCCAGCGCGAGAATCTCCCTGATCCGCTCGATGTGCGCGCCGAAGCTCGACAGGCTCTGTTCGATGCTCTGGTTGTCGCCGATATCGGCCAGCACGTCGTCGAACCACGGCAGCACGGCCTGCGACGCCGGCGCCGGCACGCCGCTTTGCGCCATCAGCGCCAGCAGGCCCGCGCACTTCAGGGCGACGGTCTTGCCGCCGGTGTTCGGCCCGCTGACGAGCAGCGTGCGCCGCCCCGGTTCCAGCTCGAAGGCGAGCGGCACCACGCGGCGCCGCTGCCGCCTCAGGATGTCTTCGAGCAACGGGTGGCGCGCGCCGGAAAGAAGAAACCGCGGCGCCTCGTCCGGCGCAAATTCCGGAATCGTGCAGCCGAACTCGCCGGCGAAGCGCGCCTTGGCGAAGGTGAAGTCCAGCTCCGCCAGCGCCTCCGCGGCCGCGCGCACCTCGCCGGCATGCTGCCGCAGCACGCCGGTGAGTTCGCGCAGGATGCGGTGCACTTCGCGCTGCTCCTCCTCGGCGAGCCGCACCAGCTCGTTGTTCAGCTCGATGGTCTCCAGCGGCTCGAGAAACAGCGTGTGGCCGCTGCCGCTGGCGCCGTGCACGACGCCCGGCAGCTTGCGGCGCGCGCCAGGCACGACGGGGACGACGAAGCGTTCGTTGCGGATGGTGATGAACTCTTCCTGTAGCAGCCCGTCCTCGTGGTGCGCGCGCAGGAAGCGTTCGAGCGATTCCGTGATCAGCCGCCGCTGGCGCTCGATGTCGCGGCGCAGCCGCGCCAGCTCGGGGCTGGCATCGTCGGCCACCGTGCCGTCGGACAGGATCTTGCCCTGGATTTCCCTCAGCGTATGGCGGAAGTCGCCAATTCGCGCCGCGGCGGCAGCCAGGCGCGGGTACTGCGCGGCCAGCGGGGCCAGCGCCTGCCTGGCCTCGGCCGCCCGCTCCAGCAGCACGGCGAGGGCGTGAATCTCCTCCGGCTCGAGCACCGCGCCCTCAATGCGGAGCTTCGCCTCCGCGGCGGCCGTGTCCGGCAGCCCTGCAAAGCGCAGCGGCACGGGCGCCGCCTTGCGCCCCGCAGACGGCTGGTCGCAGGCCCGCAGCCACTGCATCGCTTCGGCCGTTGCGGCCAGCGCCGCCTCGGCGGCGCGGCGGTCCGGCAGCGGCCCCATCTGCCCGAGCAGCCGCAATCCGCCGGGAGATTCGACGTAGCGGCCGAGCAGCGCACGCAGCCCCTCGTATTCGAGCAGTTCGAGGCTCCGCGCGTTCATCCGCCCATCTCCCGCCAGATGCCGAGCGCTTTTTCAATCACCGGCGGCGTGCCCGGAGCGATTCGATATTCGTTGAGCGCGTCCAGCTCCACCCAGCGCGCGTCGGCCACGTCGCTGCCATGGCGCAGCATTCCGCCCGCGGGGCGGCACAGGTAGTCGATGATGACGTAGTGATACTCGGGGCGGCCCTGGCCGTCGTCGATGATCCGTTCAAAAATGGCCGCCACCGTAAGCGGCTCGACGACGAGTCCCGTCTCCTCCATCACCTCGCGCCGCACCGCCCGGTCGAGCCGTTCGCCGGCTTCCACCAGGCCGCCGGGCAGCGTCCACCAGCCTTTCAGCGGCTCCTGCCCGCGCTCGATGAGCAGCACGCGCGAGCCTTCGAAGATGACCGCCCCCACGCCCAGCAGCGGGCGTGAAGGATAACGGCGGGGCGTCGCGGGCTCGTTCATGGCTCCCGCTGCTGCGCCGCGCCGCGCGCCACGTGAAAGATCGCATTCCGCGCCGAGACGAAGATGTCAACGCCCGCAGAATGCACCGCCACATTGACGGCCCTTTCCGGGATGCGGATTTTCTCGAGCAGCCGGCCCTTCGGCGAGTAGATCTCCAGATGCTCGCCTGCCGCCACCAGCAGGTTGCCGTCCGGCGCGGTGCGGATGCCGAGCGGAATGCCGCCGGTGCGCGGGACGAGGATGCGCGGGTTCGAGGCCGCGCCCGCGCGGTTCAGGTCGAAGGCGCGCACGGCGCGCTCGTCGGCGAAGGTGACGTACAGCGTGCGCTCGTCCGGGGAAAGGGCGATTCCCGCCGGGCGGGTCTCGCCCCGCCACACGGCTTCCAGGCCTCCCTTCGGAGCGATGTGAAACACGCCGTGGAAGGGCAGCTGGCGGCGATCCTCGGCAGAGCCGAACGCCGGATCGGTGAAATAGATGTGGCCGTTCGAGCGGATGGCGAGGTCGTTGGGGCCGTTCAGCGGCTTGCCCTCGTACTGATCCGCGAGCACCGTCGCCTGGCCGTCCGTCTCGATGCGCACCAGGCGCCGCGCGGCCGTCTCGCAGACCACCAGCCGGCCCTTCGAATCGAATGCCAGCCCGGCGGCGCCGCCCGATGGCGCGCGCGCGACGGCCAGCGGTTTTCCGAAGACGAGCCGCAGGATGCGATCGGCGGGCGGATCGGCCACCAGCAGCGAGCCGCCCGCTTCCATGGCGATGCCGTCGGCGTAGCGGAAGCCCCCCGCGACACGCTCAATCCGGTGCTGCGGCGTCTGCTGCCCCGAACAGAGCAGGCTGATGGCGACAACGGCGAAGCCGGCGCGGTTCACGTTCCCATTGTAGGCGCTCACCCGTATTCAAAGCCCGCCAGCGCGAACACAAACTCCGGCCGCTCCGGCACGGGCGGGCCGAGCCGCATGCGCACCAGCCGGCGCACCGGCTGGAAGCCCAGGCTGGCGGCGAGTTCCACCGCTGCCGGGTTGGCTTCAGGCACGTCCCAAAAAGCGGGGCCGCGGATGCCGCAGTGCAGTATGATCTCCCGCGCCTCGTCCGCCGTGCGCGCCGTGACCGGGCCGATGTAGGCAGCCACGCGGCCCGGCCGGGCGCAACCGGTCCGCTCCAGCAGGCGCCGACGGTCTGCCCCGAAGGCCAGCCGATCCAGTTCGAAGTCGAACCGCGGCGGCCAGGCCTCCCCCCTGTCCAGTTCGCCGGCGCGCCGCTCCACTGCGTACTCGGCCACGAAACCGAAACGCTCATACACGGGCCGGCCCATTTCCGTGGCGTCGAGCCGCACGGTGGCGATGCCGCGCTCGCCGCAATAGCGCAGGCAGCGCTCCATCAGGAGGGTGGCGAAGCCGCGGCCGCGGTACTCGGGCAAGGTCAGCACCATGCCGATCCAGCCGAGCTCCCGGCCGTAGGTGATCACTGTGGCGGATGCAACGATGCGCTCGTCCTGTTCGATCCCGAAGCAACCCTCAGGCTCCAGCTCGAGCAGCCGGAGCCAGTCGGCTTCGGTCTGGTTCCACCCGGCCGAGGCAGACAGCCGCAGCAGGTCAGGCAAACGGGATGGTGTGAGCCGGCCAAGCATCAGGGGCCCCCATTATGATACTGACATTTTTACGTGTCAAGTCATTTCAACCGGTAACCGAACGGCGCCCCGTTGAGTCACGAAGGAGGTGACTGAACGGGGGCTGAGTTTCCGTCCGGCAACCGGGGCGGTTTCCTTGCGGTGGATGATTTTGAGCAGCTCGTTCAGACGCTGCTCGATCTGTTTCCGCAGCAGGACGGGATTCAGGCTTGCGTAGCGTTGTTCCAGGCTCTGGCGGGCCATCGTGCTGAGCTGGCCCGAAGCCAGCAGACGCTGGCAGGGCGTGGCCGGCACATCGTAGCGGCGATGGACTTTGCTGCCGGTCCGGGTCTTCGACTCCAGCCGCATCACCGGCTGGAAGTAGTTCCGCCACAGGCTCCAGACCCGGTACAGATCCTTCAGCAGGCGGTATTGCAGTTCGCCGCTGAGCCGGTGGTAGCCCACCAGCTTGCGCACATGCGTCCAGTTCTTCTGCTCCACCCAGCAGTTGTCGTTCTTCTTCAGCGGCCGCGAGCGCGACACCGCGATCTGGTTCTGGCGGCAGTAGTCCAGCAGCAGGCGGTTGATGACCGAGCTGTCGTTGTCGGGATGGATCTCGCGCAGCCGGAAGGGCAAGCGGCGGCGAATGGCATCCAGGGCGCAGCGCGTGCTGTGTTGGGTGCGGTCGATCACCGGCTCGCCCTCCCACCAGTTCGACGCGATGTCGACCGTGGACAGGGTCCACAGGAAACTGCCGGCGGTGGACTGGCCGCAGTGGGCGACGAAGTCCAGTTGCAGGTTGCCGACCTGGCGGCGGTCCCATTCGTCGGCCACCTTCAGCGGGATCTGCTCCAGCAGCAGGCGCCGCATGGAGCTGCTGCGGTGCGGCCCCAGGCGCAGTTGGCGGCGTTGTGGCGCAAGCAGGCGGTCGGCCGTTTTCGCCGACACCTTCACCAGCTTGGCGGCAACCTCGTCGGAACAATTCCAGAAGCCGCGCTGCCGCAGGCGGGGCACCTGCTCGCGCAACAGCGCCACCAGGCGCTGCCCGCACGGGTAATCAAATAGCGTCCACAACTCGACCAAGGCGGCGCAGACGACGGCGTCATAGGTTCGCCGGCGCTTGCCGGCGGGGCGGCGTACGAGCGTGGCCGGACAGGCCAGCTTGCGGATGATCACCTTGCGCGCCAGGCCGGTGCGCTTGGCCGCCTCGTCCAGCAGACGGCTCTTGGTCGATTTCGGTGCCAGGCAGTACTCCTCGCGCAGGTCACGCAAATACTGGTTGCGAGCTTCGGCGTCCATAACCGCAGTGTCACCTCGGCCGTGCCGGCGGACCAAAGCCTGCCCTTCCCGCTTGTCAGAGGGGCGTTTCCCCGCGGCGCGGCCGGGCCCCGTCAAGGGCGAGCGCCCCGAGCCGGAGGGCACCCTTGACGGGTGGCCGCGCCGCTCATCATGCCGCTCGGCGGGAAGGGCAGGCGCCATCCGGCTACGGTTACTT
>Ga0209227_1001261_pt1 | contig 19990 bp, 20 predicted proteins | sample YNPBryantNP2012_FD_185815 | JGI IMG/M metagenome (GOLD analysis project Ga0209227, IMG submission 185815) | Anoxygenic and chlorotrophic microbial mat microbial communities from Yellowstone National Park, USA - YNP Bryant NP 2012 (SPAdes)... ...
GGGTGACGATGAGGGTGCGTTCGGCGGGCCGGAAGGGGGCCTGGGCCTCAAAGACCCGCACGGGCGCGCCCCGCCGCGCCAGGTGATAGGCGGCAAAGAGGCCGGATGTGGAGGCGCCGATAATCGGATAAGGGTTCATAGGAATTAACAATTAAAAAATTAACAATGGGCGAATGGGCAACGATGATGAACTTCTGCAGTCTTCGGTGCGCCGTGAAACCGGAGACAGGGACATCTCACCGTCCCCGAAGCATCACGGTGTCCAGCCGTCGCCGATGAAACCTGTGCAATTCTGCTACGTCGTGCTGATCACGCCAGGTGCTGATTCCAGGCCACTGGTGTACAGTGGGGTGATATGGGTACGGCGGATCAGAATAGCGTTGCTTTCTTCGGAGAGGGTCTTATAGTTGCTGTAACGGGCATCGCGATAGTCCCGAATGCGGCCAGCCTCAATGGCCGATTTGATCTCCAGAACGCCGTCGGCAACAGTGTGACGGGGACTAAAATTCAGGTGCTTACGGATTTTCGCGAAGGAAACCCGGTAGTTGCGCCGGTCCGCATCCTCGCCCTGGCGGATGACTTCCACATCGGGGATGAGTTCTTTAATAATGTCACCCAGTTGGGCGACCTGATAGTTCTGGTCATCGGAGCCGGCGTTGAAGATCTGGCCTTTGACAGCATGGAGAGGGGCTTCCAGGCACTTCAGGATGGCCTCGGCAGCATCGTCCACGTGAATGAACGGGCGCCACTGGTCGCCGCCGAAGATTGTGATGCGCTTGTCGCAAACGGCGCGAGCGGTCAGGAGGTTGATGACCAGGTCAAAGCGAGGGCGGGGGGAGAGGCCATAGACCGTGGCGAAGCGCAGGATGACTGGGGCGAAGCGGTCGTCGTTCAGGGCCAGGAGCACGTGCTCGGACTCTATTTTGGTGCGGGCGTAGAGGGAGACGGGGTTGAGGGCCGAGCGCTCATCCAGCAATTGGTCGCTGGCGCCGTAGACGCTGCAGGTGGAAGCGAAGATGAAGCGCTGGATGCCAAAGCCCCGGGCCACCTCGGCAATCATGCGGGTGGCGGCCAGGTTGATCTCCAGAGTGAGTTTCTCGTCCAGGGCACAGGCGGGATCGCCCACCAGGGCACCCAGATGGACCACTGCATCGGCATACTGCATCGCGCGCACTACGGCTTCAACGTTCCGCATATCATCGTGGATGAGTTCAAAGCCCGGACGACCATAAAGTTCACGAATGCTCTCATCGCCATAGAGCAGGGCATCCAGGACGGTGACGGTGTAACCACGGTCCAGGAGTTTCCGCACCAGGACCGAGCCGATGTATCCGGCGCCGCCGATGACCAGGACATGGCGGATGGTGCGTTTCTCGGGCTTGCCCCATATCTTCGCTTCAGCCCAGACCATGCGCCTCCAGAGCGCAGCCGCAATTCTCAGCCCGCCCACGAGCAGTAACGTGAGCGACCAGCCACCCAGCAGGGCAATCCGTGGAAAGGGAGTCAGAAAAGGGATGAAATAGGAGAGAAAACCAAATATGAGATAACTCAAACTAACTGCCTGAAGGATGATCAACGCTTTATAACGGCTCCGGTAGGCGCGGCCGTAAGTATAAAAGCCGCTCAAGTAAAAGACAACCAGGCAGATGAGGGTCAATAGCCATGCAGAGTTGCGATAGGCGCGGATGGACTCCTGCCATATGGCGGTGTAGAAAGCGGCCGAAATCCCCGGTTCGCCACTCTTCGTAATGAAGAGGAAAAAGAAGCGTAAGAGGAGGGCCGCCACCAATGCAAGGTTGATCATCCCGGCGTCGGCAATCATGCGTTCAACCACTTCAAGAATGAAACGCCTGGGCAGTCGCATCATAATCCTCCTACCTTCGGTGCCTGGAAATAACATCCTTCACAGCGTGGATGACATCCCGAACGTCGTCCTCGGTCATTCTGGGAAAAAGCGGCAGCGAAACGATCCGCTCGTAGAGCCGTTCGGCCACAGGGCAATCGCCCACCCGGTAGCCCAGGGCCTCCTGATAGTAGGGATGCAGGTGGACCGGGATGAAGTGGACGCTGGTACCGATGTTCAAGGCTTTCAGTTCCTCAATAAACTGCGCCCGGTCAATGGTCAGGTGCTCCAGGTTCAGCCGGATGACGTAGAGATGATAGGTGTGGGTCCGATCAGGATGGATAATGGGCCTCTCTACCTCAGGCAAGTCAGCAAAACCCTCATCGTACATTCGGGAATATCGCTGGCGGATGGCGATAAAGTCGTCCAATTTGCGCAGTTGGTGGATGCCCAGGGCGGCCTGGATGTCGGTCATGTTGTACTTATAGCCGGGCAGGAGCACTTCATAATACCAGGAACCGGTGCTGGTGTAGCGTTTCCAGGCATCGCGGCTCATGCCATGCAGGCTGAGCAGGCGCATGCGTTCGGCCAGTTCGTCATCCGCAGTGGTGATCATGCCCCCTTCGCCAGTGGTCATATTCTTGGTGGCGTAGAAGGAGAAGCAGGTCACAATTCGCAGGTCGCATGTCGCAGGTCGCAGAGGAGCAGAGGAGCGGGGGAGCAGGGAGTCGGAACCGATTTTGTGACCGTGGTAGGCCGCGCCGACAGCGTGGGCGGCGTCTTCCACGACGGGAAGGTTGTAGCGGACGGCGAGGGAGTAGATGGCGTCCAAATCGCAGGGCTGGCCGCCGTAGTGGACAGGTATGATGGCTCTGGTTCTGGATGTGATGGCCCGCTCAATGGCTTCCGGGGTAACGTTGAAATCCTCGCCCACGTCCACCAGCACGGGACGGGCACCCAGGTGGACGACAACGTTGGCGGTGGAGCAGAAGGTGAGGGTCGGCACGATGACTTCATCCCCATGGCCGATACCCAAGGCGGCGAGTGCAATGTGCAGGCCGGCGGTGCAGGAGTTGACGGCGATGGCGTGCTTTGAGCCGATGTACTCCCGAAACTCTTCTTCAAACCGCTTGGTCTTCGGGCCGGTGGTGATCCAGCCAGACCTGAGGCTATCAGTGACTTCGGCAATTTCTTCTTCGCCAATAGATGGGGCAGAAAAAGGTAAGAAAGTTTGCCGCATTGCTTTATCCTCCGTCCTTCTGAGCTACTATCACCATCCGGTATCGACGCTTTAGGGCTTTACCCAAAAAGATATCCATTATTTTAGCCGCATCTTCCATCAAGCCACCTCTAAACGACATCTCACTCGCCACGCTATATTGCCAGCTAATTCTAAGAATAAATCCACTGCGGGCCAGAAGCTGTCGAAGGGAAGACATCGAAAAATACAATGGATGACCCACAAAAACTCGTCTGGCAGGTTTCTGCAATAAACCAATGCCTAATCTGTGCATCCAAATCGAAAGGGAATGCAAGACACTTTCCCTATTCGGAGTTGATAATATGAGTATGCCCCTGGGCGACAAAATCCGATTGATTTGTTTCAATCCATCTAAAGGCCAAGCTAAATGTTCGATCACATCCCACATAGTTACAACATCAAAAACGCTATCCCGAAAACCGGCGCTTTGAATATCTCCCATCACAATATCCAAACCTTTTGCTCGAGCCCTTTGTGCCAGGAAATGTGACACTTCAAGGCCCAAAACCACTTTCCAGTTTCCGTTAAGCTTTACCCACTGAAGGAATCTCCCCCCCCCCGCACCCGACATCCAATAGAGATAAGGCTTCAGGATACAATGTGCGAGCTACAGAGATTGCCTTACTGAACCTGTGAGTCTCCGCTCTTGTGGGTGGCGAGTTAAGATAACCAGGAGCAAAAGCAGAAACATAATCCTCTTGCTGATGAGAATGCAGCAAGTCATCTAAAGAAGATGGCTGCAGTAACTTTTCAATGTACCATAGGCCACATCCCCTGCATTCAAACACTGTGAACCAGGGCAGAGAAATAACCTGGCGATCCAATGTCGGATCATTCTCACAACCACATACAGGGTTCATTCATCTCTCCTGAAGAATGGCTGGACCAAAGAATCGCCCTTTTTCTTGATCCATTTCCTCAACGACAAGCTGCTCGCCACCAGCCGAAACCCGCAGGATTCGTACAGGCGCGATGCGGGGATGTTGCGCAGTTGGGTGCCTACTTCTACGATGTCCACACCCTGGTCACGAAACCAGTCCAGGGCGCCGTAGGTAAGCGCCCTAGCTACGCCCCGGCCTCGAGCATCAGCAATGGTAGCGACCAGAACTATGGTGCCAATGGTCAGGCCCAGGTATTCGGTGGTCTGGCGCGGTTAGTTACGAACTTGGTCCGGGTAGTCCTCTGGGTAATACACGCCTTTGCGCAGCAATACGAGGACGGCGGTCTTGAGCAAGATTTCAAGATCAAATCTCAGGGAACGGTGATCTACATAGTATGCATCCCATTCGGCCCGCTGCCGCCAAGAGAGAAGGTTCCGGCCGTGGATCAAAGCCAAGTTAGCCATGCCGGGCTTTACCTCCAGCTTGCGCTTCAGCAGGTCATCGTAGAGTTCCAGGTCGGCAACCTGGTCCGGACGTGGCCCTACCAGACTCATGTCGCCCTTGAGCACATTGATGAGCTGCGGAATCTCGTCCAGGGTAAACTCACGCAGAAAACGGCCGATTCGCGTGAGCCTGAGGTCGTTGGCCCCCACAAAGTAAGAGCCATCCGGATTGCGCACGACAGGCGCGTTGTGCTTCATGGTGCGGAACTTGTACATAGTGAAGGGGATGCCGCCCCTACCAAGGCGCTTCTGGCGAAAGAGCACCGGGCCTGGGGAGTCTATCTTGATCAATATGGCGATCAGAACTAGTAACGGCGAAAGGACAACCAGAGCCAGGATTGCCACTGTGATGTCAAGCAGCCGTTTAGCCACTGGGTAGAGACTAAAGCGCGCCATGGCGTTCCAGCGCCTCCTGTAAGCGGGCTGCCGAGGTGAGCAGCGGGATTTCCTCGCTCGAAAACCGCACGCCGAACGCTGCTTCTATCTCCAAAATCAGGTTCAAATGCGCCAGGGAATCCCATGCTTCGGTGTTTTCCTGGCTTGTCTCCGGCGTGATGCTGCCTGGGTTCAGTTTCAAGGCGCGGTTCATGGCCTCCACGAGACGTCTATCCAGCATGTGCGCCCTCCGCAGCAGGGACGATTTCGAACCACTCAGGGATCTCAACTCGCTGTCGCTCCAAGTCTAGCTCCCATAACTGCCCCTCCTGGCGCTGCTCTACAAGCCGAAATCCGAGACGCGGATAGAGATCCGCGACAGGCGCGTTCTTGGCCGTTGGCCTGTACTCGCCGATCAATTTCTTTGCCCCCTTGGCTCGCAAGGCATCGCAGGCGAAACCGAGAAACGCGTTTTCCACCGTGCGCCCCATGACGCGACAGCTCAGCAGAAAGGTGTCCACTAACCAGGTTTCCTTTGCCAATGCGCGCAAAATCAGTACACCGACGATGCCATTGCTTCCGAAACGATCAGTCAGCTCCAGCCAATAAACCAGGGACTCTGGGCTGTTCACCAACTCAGCAATCTCGGCCTCTGTGTACCGCCGCGTGGTCAGGTTGAACTGATTGGTCTTCTGCGTGAGTTGAGCGATGCGTGGAATGGTGAAGGAGTCGGCCACACCGATAGTGGCCCGCATTTCCAGTGAGCGGTAGAAGTCTTCCAGGGACGTGGCTGTGGCTTGGAGTTTGCGGCGCTGAGCCTGCGCACGGTATAGCTCACCACGTCGGCGGTCTTCCTCAGTAATGGCCAGCTTGTGGAAGTGGCTGACTTCCAACTCAAGAAGTGCTATCTTGAAATCGCTGGGGTCATCGGGCCACTCCGGGACGTACACTTCCGGCAGGGCTTCCCGTACCCAGGCCCGTTCCACTGGATTGTCGTCCACGAAGACCAGGCTGTCCAAGCCAATGTTGAGCTCTTCAGCGATGGCGCGCAGGTTCGTCGCCTTGTCCTCCCAGTTGATGCGCATGGCGGCAAAATGGTCCTCCCGGAGCCGCATGGCCGGGTGGCTGCGAAGCACTTCCAACGCATCGGCTGGGTTGTTCTTACTACAGATGGCGAGCAATATGCCCTTTCGGTACAGGTTGAGCAGTTCCATCTGAAACTCCACGTAAGCGAGGCCGATCCCCTCCTCTCCAAGCTGAATGCCAGCCATCCCCTCCTCGCCGACGATACCGCCCCACAGGGTGTTATCCAGGTCCAACACCAGGCACTTTCGCATCTGGCCCAGCCGACCCGCTATCGTAGCGGCGTAACGCTCAGCCAGGGACTGGATGGCCTCTCGGCTCCAGCGCATACGGGCCAGGTACCACAACCTTGGGTCGCGCCAGCGGGCAAATCCCAGCCACGCAACGAGGGATTCCACGTCTACGACGACCACAGAGGGGCTGCGATGTGCCAGTCGAGCCAGGCCCGCATTGTACTCGCTGATCACGTCACGGACAGAGCAGTCTGAGTTGTATTCGAGGCCGACCAGGGTGTTGAGCGGCGGAATAGTGACCGTGTTCAAGAGCAGGGTCGCCTGGGGGAGTCGTTTGCCAAGATGTGTGATCAGGGCCTCCAGTTCATCAATGCGGGAGTGGACCAGTTGCTGCCGGCGATCCGCGTCCAGATCAAAGGGGTTTTCAAGCACCTCTGGAAAGAGGTCCTCGCCATCCAGGTACAGCAGCACCATATCGGGAGCGAAATCGTACAGCGCCGAGTCAGGGTCCAGGATGGCCTGGCGATATTGGCCAAATCCACCTACCCAGAAATCGGCTTGAAAGCCTCTTTCGTTCAAAGCATTCGCCAGGGGCGTTTGCAGCAACTCGATGGTGCAGTTGGCAAGCAGGGCGATGCACAGTCTTCGCTGCGGATGGACGGTATGCGCTTGGGTGGTCATGGTGAAGGAGCCTCCACGAACTCGACCAAACCGATGTCTCGAAAGAACAGAAAGGCGATCCGTCGCCCGTTAAACGCCACAGCCGGGACGGGACCGCCGATACAGATGGCACCTTTGGTCTGTGCATGCTCCACGGCGGCAGTGATGTCCTCCACCTCGAAGCAGAGATGGTTGAGGCCGCCGCCTTTCTCCAGGAACCGACTCACGGGGGAGTCATCGTCCAAGGGTTGAATGAGTTCAAGGCTAACCTCACGGCCATCGCCCCAGAACTGCACCTGTACCCGCTGTATAGGATCGGTTACAATCGCTGACAGTGGCTGGAGCCCGAACTGTTCGGCGTAGCGCGTGCCATGGCGCTCTATGTCATCCACCACAATGCCGACGTGATGCAGTCTCATGACGCCTCTCCGGGTGAGGGGCGGCGGCTGATCACGCGTGCCGGAGCCCCGAAAACCGTTGAATAAGGGGGTACGTCTTCGGTGACAACCGAGCCAGCACCCACCAGGCTCCATTCTCCTACCGTCTTGTGGGGCAGGATGATCGAGCCAGCCCCTAGGAAAGCACCTGTTTTGACCTTAACTCTCCCATTGATGATAGTGCCCGGGGCGATGAAAACACAATCTCCAATGGTGGACTCGTGGGCGATGACAACCCGGAAGCTGATCAGGCAGTGGCGGCCGATCTTGACGAGTGGGCCGATGATACACCCTTCTTGGATGATGGTCCCCAGACCAACCTCAGCGTAGCGAAGGTCCACCATAGGGTGTACGAGCGTGGCGAAGCGGGTGACGCCTATGTCCTCCAGCTTGCGGGACACCTTCTGGCGTGTGAGCATATCCCGGGCTACGTTGTTGATCACCCAGCAGTCCTGGTAGGTGTCTTTCAACATGGTCGTAGGGCCCAGCACCGGGTAGCCCATAAATTCGGTTCCGTGCTTGGCCAGGTCATCGTCCAGGAAGCCGATGATGTCAAAGCCATCCGTACAAGCCTGGTTGATAGCATCCACTAACTTTACCACTTCAGGGGCCGTAGCTCCAATGATGATCAATGACTTTTTATCTGGCATGGTCACACCCCGTTGCGCAGGAGGCAGCCGACGCGGGTGACCCGAGGGTCATCCTCAGCGTTGAAAGTGGAGCCATCCGGGTTTCGGATGTCCGGCGCATTCACGTACATGGTGCGGAACTTGTAGCAGGTAAAGGGCTTGCCGTCCTTGCCCACGCGGGTCTGGCGGAAGAGGGCAGGGCCTTTGGAATCCAGTTTGATGAGCAGGGCGATGAAGAGAAACAAGGGCAAAAATAGGAAAAGCGCAAGCAGCGATAGGATGATGTCTATGAGGCGTTTGACGATTCTTAGATATGTCTTCATAGCCCTGCTGCCCTTATCAAAATTTCCTCAACCTGAATCAGGCATTTCTGACGTGAAAAGCGCTCTCTTCCGGATAACGACGAGCCTTTTCTGCCATCCGTTCCAACCATTGGATTACCAGCGGGATAACACAGCACTTCCGACCCAAAACAAGTGAACAATCAGGACTGCCATCATATTGGACACATGTAATAACTCTACTTTCCGCTAACTTTGCGGGCACCCCTATATATGGTCAAAAAGCCGAAAAATCGGTTATATACACCATATATAGGCCTCCCATATATGGCCTGAAGTGGCAATTTTTCGGTAAATAGGCCATATATGGGGATAGGCTGTAAGTTAGCGGAACCTAAAGAATAAAGCATTTCTCTCAACTATAGCACGATAAGACGATGCACACTCACCGTGTGATGTGCGCATCATCAACGACTTTCTCCAGAATGCTAATCAATTTCGGTACACAAATCTTGCGAGAAAAGTTTTGCTCCGCATAGTAGCGTGCCCTTTGACCCATTTGGATAAGTTCGTCCCGCATTCGAAGTAGCTCACGAATTTTTGCTGCCATTACCTCTGGGTCTTCTGGTTTAACACAGAAACCACACCTAGCATGATGAATGACTTTTGCGGTATCGGAATCCTCGTCTACCGCTGCAAGCACAGGCTTGGCGGATAACATATATGCAATGAGTTTGGATGGCACGGATGTAAGCGCTGCTGACCTGTGCATCGGTAACACCATCAAATCAGCAGCAGCTTGAACTTCGGGCACTTGATGTCGAAGCAGGGGGTAAAAGAACCTTACATTAGACAGACCATAACGTTCAGCAAGAGACTCACAAGCCAGCCGGTTGCTACCATCACCGACGATCAAGAAAAGAACATCATTGCAATCTTTTAGTTGTGCGGCAGCGTTGATTATTGTCTGGACATCCGCCGCAGCTCCAACATTCCCAGCATACATGATCACAAACGTATCCTCAGAAATTCCATAGGCCTTCCTGAAACTACCCATCCTCGGGCCAGGTTTGATTTCATCAGTATCCATCCAGTTGTATACTACATGAATCCTGTCTCGTGGCACCTTCCGAACTGTGTGATAAAACTCGGCAAAGCTTTCTGAGATTGTAATTAAGGCTGCTGAGCGACGAGCTATAGAACCGTCAATATACTTCAGAATCCAAGGCACTGGCCCCCAGTGTGGCAGCTTGCCAAGTTGAATGGCTGCCTCTGGATGGATATCCTGAATGTTGAGAACCACTGGTACATTACGAATGTAGAAAAGAAAAGTAACCAACCCCATTGCAACAATTGGCCAGGTGTTTACGTACACCACATCCGGCCTGAGTGGCAGAGAATTAACTGTTGAGGTTAAGCCGAAGGATAAATTCTCCAAGAATCGGCTCAACGCCGTGGGTTTCGCAGAAATCAGCGAGAAAGTACGGATAAGCCTATATCCGGATTTAGCGGTTACTTCTACTCTCCGGAAAGTCTGGCTGTACCCAGGATACAGTTTACCCCCTGGCTTACTTGGAAAGGATGTGATAACTGTAACATGATGCCCAGCATTAACAAGCCCCACGGCCAACTGCTCGCTGGTAACAGCCGACGTAACTGGCTCAGGTGGAAAAACAGCACTTACAATCAATACATTCATAATTGCCCATTCCGTTTAAGCAAGTCATAATATGCTCTGACCATCTCCTCAAGGATTTGGGGAAGACTGCGCGTAATTTGCCACTGGGGATAATGAGTTTTGAACTTCGCCATGTTGCTGATGTAGCAGATGTGATCACCAATCCGGTTGGACTCCGTATATCTCCATTTGAGTTTACATCCACTCAGTTCCTCAACAGCCGAAATTGCTTCAAGAACGGAGATGGAGTTTGCTCTTCCCCCACCAAGGTTGTATACTTCACCTGATTTTGGATTTGCAATAAAGGCATCAAATGCTTGAATAACGTCGTAGCTGTGAATCTGGTCACGCACTTGCTTTCCCTTGTAGCCATATACAGTATAAGTCCCGCCCGTCAGAGCAACCTTGACCAAGTAAGAGAGGAAACCATGGAGTTCCACTCCAGAATGAGCCGGACCAGTCAAGCAACCCCCGCGGAATATACCCACTTTAAGGCCATAATAGCGTCCATACTCTTGCGCCATAATATCCGCTGCCACCTTTGAGGCGCCGAATATTGAGTGTAGACAGCGATCTATACGGCATTCTTCCGTAATACCATCCCGGTCCTCTGGTCTCGCATAATCGTAGCGCGTAGGTAATTCAACCAACGGAAGCTCATTTGGTACATCCCCATAAACCTTGTTAGTGCTCATATGAATGAACACAGCATCAGGACAGAACTGGCGAGTAGCTTCTAGCAAATTAAGCGTCCCAAGAGCGTTTACCTCAAAATCAATCAAGGGAATTTCGCGTGCTTTATCGTGCGATGGCTGGGCTGCGCAATGTATAATCACATCAAATCGGTGCTCTCGGAACAGAGCGAAAATTCGGTCGCGATCTCGAATGTCAATATCGTAAGGAATAAAATGGGATGTCACTCGTCTGAGTCGCTCCAGATTCCAACGGGTATCACCCTCCGGACCAAAGAAGACAGCTCGCATATTGTTGTCTACGCCAACGACGATGTGACCCAGTTTGTCATACCACTCTACAGCCTCGGATCCAATCAAGCCACTGCTTCCTGTAACAAGAACCTTCATGCCAAGCCTCCTCAAAAATAGTTGGCGGTTAGTAGCTACCTACCACCCTCTGTTGCGTTGATTGTCAGGCGCGGGGACCATCCATGAATGAGCCACGAATACACGAATGATGGCGCTATTCGTGCATTCGTGAAACATTCGTGGACGGCTCGTCCCGCCCAACAGAACCAGGGTGGGTAATTACGGCGGTTAGTTGAAAAATGACATCCATGCCTTGCATCGCCATCCGGGCAATGCCTGGCTCCCGCAAGTCGGCCTGGATGAACTCCACGGTGCCCTGCGCCAGATGCTGCTGGATATTCTCCGGCTTGCCGCTGGAGAGGTCATCTACGATGCGAACTTTTGCACCCCGTTCAACCAGGGCATCTACCAGGTGGGAGCCGATGAAGGATGCTCCGCCGGTGACCAAAACGTTGCGACCTTGCCACATCTTCTCCACCTCCTGAGTAATTTTGAATAGTGTTTATCAGTAATACATGGATGCAACACTTTTGTATATAGCAACTGCTTGTTGGGCAGCCTCTTGCCACGAAAAGCGCTTCAGGTTTTCCTTGCCTTTCCTTACAAGCGCTTTTCGTATTTCAGAACTCAAAAGAACTCTCCGAATCACTTGGACCAGATTCTCCACCGACTGGGGATTATAGTATATTGCTCCATCTCCTGCAATCTCTGGCAACGCGCCTGCTGAAGAACAAACCACAGGGACTCCCGCATGTTGGGCTTCCAGGACGGGAAGCCCGAATCCCTCATACAATGAAGGGAAAACGAAAATCTCGGCATGGCTCAGTAACGGCCATATATGAGCCCGCGGTATGTATCCAGTTGCAAATAAACGACCTCTCAATTGGCAATGCTCCTCTATCGCAGTCAAATTCACATCAGGCGGCAAGTGGCCAATCAGCACAAGACTGTGCTCAAATTCCTGGCCCAGCACTGCAAAAGCCTTGATTAGGGTAATGATATTCTTGTGCACCGCCTTCCCGCCAAACGCTATCAGGTAAGGCTCTTGAATACTGTACAATTGTTTTATCTCCGGCCAATCAAGCATCGGATCGTCATCTACAAGTGGGGCCTCATGTATGACGGTAATCTTGCTTGCGGGTAATCTCAACGTCTCGAGAATCCTGCGCTTAGAAAAGTCAGAAACAGTTATAACGATCTGGGCCCTTTTGGCAGCAAGCGTGACAAATAGCCGCAACACAGTTCGTCGCCAGGCTGGCATGGACTCCAAATCTATGAAGTTTGCATCATGAACGGTCAGAACAGAAGGGCATGGAGTAAGCACTGGTCCTATATAGCCTAAAGAATGCAGAATATCTATCCCGTATTGCCGTAAAAGCAAGGGAAGTCTAATTTGTTCGTACAGATACCGCTGAACGCGATTAAGTCCTGTTATCGGACAGAGTACTCGCGTAAAATTAGGGCTTGCTGGTAAAGGCCACCCGGCTGCTGCGCGGTTGACAAAGAGGAAGAATTCATCATCAGAAGCAATTTGCGCCAATCCTCTCAGTAACCCTGCCGCATAAGTTTCGGTTCCTCCCACTATGCCTGGAATCAAATACAGCAGATTGATCCCGACGCGCATCGCAACCCCTGGGCTATGGATTTACGGCCAGATCAACTGAGCAGATCGCGATTCCTTGACCATCAGCGAAACAACTGTGGTCAAAGGAGATTCTCGGTGTTACCCCCTTCGTTTCAGGTGTAAGGGGCCACCACAATTCAACATCAAACCTGCCCTTGATCTCATAACGCGGAGCGACCTCGCCAAGATACTTTCCCTGCTCTCCCCAGAAGACCAACCTTGGGTAAATACAACTCTCAGCATCTTCCCCTGTGACGACTCCTTTCAGACGATACCGTACTACGGAGCCGGTAATCGGCATGGTTAGATACTCAATATAGTTATCGCCGTTTTCCTTAGGGGTTACATCGCGAATGGTGAAAGGTACCCGGCGCGCGATCTCTACATTTATAGTCCATTTACGGACCAATGGACTCAAAAAGACCATATCCGCCCTGAGGTAACGCCCTTCCAGGTCGTTGGTATAGCGCCAGATCGGAGTGTCCGAGATGCTTTGCCCATCTGTTTGCTCGCCAAGAGAAAGCATTTGTCCGACGCACCAATCACACCATTTCGCCTCAGCGTCACAAATCAGTTGCGCCGCCAATGACGCCACGCGATCTCGCCGGTTCAAGAGGTACCAAACGCTCATTTGCTGGATAAGTGTGCCGTCTACTCCCGCAAGTCTCTGCAGGGCGTGATCCGCCTGCCCCTGGCAGATGTCATACCGGGCACGCAGGATAGCATCTCTTCGCTTGCTCTCCCCGTCAACAAAGCGAAATGGCAAGCGTGTATACATACCGAGAGCAAAGCGCTCTTGATCGTGACATGCTTCTTGTGCCGTCCCCTGGGATATCGTCCGTTCAACCAGGGATACAGCATCCGCATCTTTATGAGAACCCATACCGTACCAAATACTGCCGATCGTATTACCTGGGGTTACTACTCCAGATAACACGATGATGAGATTATAAACAAATGAACTTCCTAAGCCCGGAAGGGTTACTACGACCATCCCCACTGTTAGGAGAATCATAAATGTCTTCAATATCTTACGCAATCGCTGATGCATAGAACTCGTTCTCTTTACTTATGGGCTCTACCCGATATCCTAGCTCATGAAGAAACGAGAGGACTTCCCCAAGCAGCTGATCTGAATGTACTGAAATGAAAAGATATGGCTTACATCAAGATTTCCCGTGCCCCTTGCAGCACTCGCAATTCGGCGCCTTCCACGTCTATCTTCAATATCCTCGGACATATCGATAGCTTTTTGCACAAATCATCAATACTGATCATTGGCACAGGCATTATTTTCAAAGCTGCATCAACTGGAGTTTAGAGTTCATTTTTCGCCGGACTTGACAAGATTGGGAATCTGCCGATGATTGGGCAGTATGATGACAGAACCTTTACAACTTCTACAGACGTTTCGCCAGAAACTGATTGGCGTTTTCTCGCGCCGCGCCGACGCCCTGTTCGAGTTGATCGACGCGCTCTTGTTGACGCTCGATCCCCGCTCACCTGTCGAGTTGAGCGCCAGCCCGGCGTTTCGCCGCCGGTTCTCGATGGTCTACGACGCGCTGCGCCACGGGCAGGTCGAACCGGAATTGGCGCGTGAACTCCTCGCCACGGCGGAACCGGCTGATGCGATTACGGTGGCGGGCTATGCCGTCTATGCGATAGACAGCACGATACACCCTCGTCCAGATGCAGAGACCTTGCCTGATCGAGGCAAAGTCTACTCGGCCAGCAAAGAGGGCACCGTGCCTGGCCACCAGTACAGTTGGCTTGGTCGGCTGATTGCTCAAGGGCAATCCTGGTTCGCTCCACGCGACGTCGAGCGGGTCGCCACCAGTACCACACCGGCGACGGTGGCTGCCGAGCAGGTCAGACGCCTGGCGTTGACCCTGCTTGCCGGCGTGCTGGCCGTCATCGTGGCGGACAGCCACTACGCCAAGCACGTGTTTCTGGCCGTCTTTGTCACTCTGCCGAATCTGTGCGTGCTGGTGCGGTTGGCCTGCAATCGGGTGCTGTATGGCCCGCCGCCCCCCGTGACCGGCCCCCGCCGTCGTGGACGCCCCAAGCTACACGGGAACAAGTTCCGGCTCAAGGCGCCACCGGAGCCGGAGCGTCAAGCCACCTGGTCATTTGGCAAGGCGATGGTGCGTCTCAGCGCCTGGACACAGTTGCATTTCAAGGACTTGCCCGCATTGGTCGGGATGGTCATGCGGGTGGAGTTCTTGACGGCAAGCGGGGAGGCGATGTACAAACGCCCACTCTGGCTGTTCTGGAGCGGTCCCAGCAATGTGCCCCTGGAGGCCTTGTGTCTGATGTACTTGCTGCGGTTTGGCATCGAGCACTTCTTCCGCTTCGCCAAACGCCGCATGGGGCTACTGATTGCCCAGACGCCAGACCTGGCGGCATCCATGAACTGGGTGTGGGTGGTGACCTTCGCGTACGCCCAACTGCTGCTGGCCCGCACGCTGGTGACGGCCCAGCCGCGTCCTTGGGACCCCAAGTCACGACGCACTTCACCGTCGCTGACACCCGGTCAGGTGCGTCAGGCCTGGCTGACATTTTCGCACGGGTTGGGCACACCGGCCCGGCCGCCCAGACCCAGCGGAAAATCGCCAGGACGCACACCGGGATTCCATCCTGCGCCCCGGCAGAGGTTTCCAGTTATCTCCAAGAAGCAAAAACGGCCATCCGCCGCCTCTGCGTAGGCCCTATACCTGGAGAATTGTGAAGGTTCAACCGGCTCAGATTCACCTGAGCCTGTTTAGCGCTCTAAAGTCCAGCATCAACACTATCGGCGGAACTCAAAATCTTTCCTTCAGCAGGGTTTCTTCCCGGCTGGAATAAAGCGAGGCCTGAAAGATCTGCACAGGCAGCAGGAATAACTACCACGTTGCTGCATCGGTTTATCTTTATATGGATAGATAATAGAAACAGGTTACGAGGTAAAGGTTCAATAGCGTAAACCTTCCCTTTCTCCCCCACCTGTTTGCTGGCCAAGATTGTGTAAAAGCCCACATTTGCGCCGATATCAACAAATACATCGCCTGGCTTTAAAATACTCGCGATTGCTTCCACTTGTGCAGGCTCTACCCTGTGAAAATAGACACTGGCTCCCCCCCCCCGGACCAGCAAGAGAACCGAGAACGAACCACGTTCCACGCAGTGGCCCGCGCAGTACCGGCAATGGTATATAAGGGAGTCTACCTGCAATAAACCGGCCTATCCGGCGTATGATTCGCGGCCCCACGCCTTCCCCGGTAATCATTTTGACCTTAATACCCTCTCACGAATGGCTAAAGCCCGCTCAATCATCTCCCGCCAGAGGCGGTAGTTCAGGTCAAGATTGTAATGGTTATAGTATATGCGCTGCCCTGTTTCGGCGATTTGCTTATACTCGCCTGTTTGGAGAGCCCAGGCGATCCTCTCTACGAGTTCTTTCATTGTCACAGCATTTATGGCCCCGCGGTCTGCAACAGCCTCCACTCCTTCCATTTGGGAAAGAAGACAGGCCAGGCATAAACCCGATGAAAGGACATTCACAACACGGTTCTTGATCCCTGCACCACCAATATCCGGTATGACCACAATCTTTGCCGACCTGATGCGACCAGACTCATCCTCCAGCCGTGGCGAATACTCTATCTGCATCATCAGGTCCTTGCCGATAATTATCTCTGCTTCTTTTTGGGGTACCTTACCTATCAATATTTTGCTGGCCGACGCCAACTGGCCGTTTCTCTGTGCATGCATCAGGAATTCTTGCGCTCCTCGTGCACAGGACGGTATAGTCAAGTCTCCCCAGATAAGAATATCCCAACGGGAGTTGAAATCTCTGATCAGCCCTGGATTGAGCAGGTCAACATTAGGAACCACGTGATAGCGAGCCAGGGGGTTTACCCTTTCCAGCAAAACTCGGTCACGATGCGTTATCACATGAATCAAAAGAAACCAATGGTAGAATTTTTTCTCATAATGGAGTGCAAGCAAATATTGGATATATTTCCTGATCTTTGCTGGTGATGGCTTCTGGATTTTGTAGTGTGAAAGGAACATATCAGACATGCAGTCATGAGGGCTGAGAATAGCATTAGCACCATATCTAACCCCTAAAGGGGCCAATATGATGTCGTCAAATATAACCAATCTATCCAGCGATGACCAGCGTAACTCGGATAACTTTACATCAAGTAGTTCGCCATCAAATAACAAACTTGACTGAAACCACCAACGCACAAGCCCTTGATACCAGCGCGCCCTCGGTCGTAGAGGTAGGATATGCATAGATATTGGCTGTCCCCCCCAATATTGTTGCAACGTTGCTTTGTACTCTTCTGCCAAGGTTGGATTGACAAACGTGACAAGGTCAATATCGGCCTGAGTAGATAGTGCCTGCAGTCCGCATAGGGTTTTACTTGTAATCCCAGAAAATGGGGGGACCGGAGGGCGCGCGGCTACCCAAACAATGCGCGGCAATCCATACGGAAAAGCAGACAGTTCTGACAAACCTTTCATCAGGCATTATGTCCTTGTAGGCCTGTTCCTTTATATCATTCAGGTCTCTTCTATGTCCAGGCCCAATCCTATGTGCTCCAGTATGTCCTGCAAACGCCGCTCCCATGAACACTCTCGGGCAGCCTCTCTAACATGCTCCTTTTGATCCCTCGGCATTGCGAGCGCAGCCCTAATCCCCACTTCAAACTCATCCACAGTCTTTGCCAGGAAAATCGGGAGAGATTCTCGCTCCAGTTCCGGCCAGCGAAGACAGACTGCAGGTAAACCGGAGGCCAGGTATTCGTAAACCTTGATTGGAGATACCCCTTGCACCAGATCGGTATCTTTAAATGGGACTATTCCCACATCGCTCTTAGTGAGTAATGCAGGCAGTTTATCATACTCAACGGGCCCTATAATAAAGATGTTTTTCGGGTAAGTGCCTACTGAAGGCACCTCTCTTTGCCAGTTCCCTGCAATGATAAATGAGCAATCGGGCAGCCGACTGGCCAGTTCAATTACCAAATCAAAGTCAAACCATTCAGCGATGGCACCCACATAAACCACGCGTGGTGGCCGAATACCTTTCACAATTTCCAGTTCCTCCCCAGCATAATTTGCAAAGTGTTCAAAATCCACCCCGTTTGGCACCACTTTTATCTCTATATCAGGAAAGAAAGACGAAAATACTCGCCGCACATGCTCAGAACACGCAAACACGCCATCAGCAACAGCCAGGGTTTCTCTCATGAGAGGGTGGAAGTTCTCATATCCGTAAGCAGAATAGTCGTCAATAATCCGTACGACCAACTTGTGGTAAGGAACGGCCCTTTTCAGCAACCAATCCTGGTTCCCATGAAGCCAAAGCAAATCAACTTTCCTGATGCCGAGCCCATTGAGTACCGAGCGGATGCTTGGCACATATAATGCCCAGGCGATCCGGTTCACAATCGGAAGAAAGCGTAAACTGGTGGGCAAAGCATGAGCCAGACAATAATTGACAATGCCATCATCTACTTGCTGCCCTCGTTTTCGCCACAAATCAATGTATTTCCGATCAATGCCGGGATTCGGGAGTACCAAACGCCACAGGTTAAAACTCGCCGATAGCAGAATCACCTGCCAGCCATGGCGGGAGAAGACCTTTGCATATTGGTGTCCGCCGTATCGGGCATATGGAGAATACAGATGGGGTTCAGAAATAAATACTGCCAGGCTTCTTTGTTCTTTACGTAACATCTGGGCCTTGATTCTCCTGTAGCGTAGCCGGTCCCAAATAGCGCTTTAATTCAGGTTCTCGCTTTTTAACAAACTTTCGGCTAAAGCGACCGTAATTCAGACTTTTCACGACAAAAAGGCTCGCTATCATAGCAAGGTTTGCAACCACAAGGGCACCAAATAAATTCCAAAAGGTATGCCTCATGCCCAAGAGAGCCCAAGTATATACCTGCGCTAAAAGTCCCCAAAATGCTGGAGAGGTAGAGTACAGTCTCTCTAACCAGCTTGCTACAATTCCATAAAATAGTGGTATTATGATTAACCCTATATACCCAAAATAGAACAATGCCTCCGCAATTGGGGTGAGCAAGACAATTGTGCCAATTCTCTCAATAGGGGCGCCATAATAATGCTCCGTCATCTCCCAATTGGGGTCTATTGTAGGCTTGGAAGTCCAAAGCATTCTTGGGATCGGCAAATAAACAAGCCGCAAGATGTAATTTATTCCAGTTTCAAACGAGGGTGGCCGCGAGTGCATTGCAAAATCAATCCCTTTCCCTCCATAAGCGAAATCCATTTCCAAGGCACGGACCAAGCGTTCGGGAATGGAGCCAGTTGCTTGGATCCCAGACCGTCCTGCAAGCAAATAATCGGCAACCAAGAGACCGCCGACGAAAAGTATACCAACAAGCGCAAGGTGTCTTAATCGTAACCGCCGTTTAGATTTCAGCCATATGGTTACTATGATCCCGCCCACCAAAAAGATTCCGGACCGCGCTCCTCCTGAGGTGGCCATATAACCCAGGATATATAGGAAAATAAAGAATAGGGTCATTTTTGGATAATATCCCCACACAATCCCGACTGATAAAAGCCAGAAGCCAGTGAGTTGCCTCTGAACAGCAAGTAACGCTGCTTGCACGCCCGATAGATTCTGCTGGGTATATAGCCACTCGACAAGGCGTGATGAACGTGCTGCAATTCCATAACTTGCCCATATATTGGACAGCATTTCTGTGATTGACTGGCCGCTTGCAAGAGCAGTTGCTAAGGGTAGCGAACTGTATATCCCGAAAAAAACAATTGCCCATAGTATCAATCCTGATTTACGGCGTAACAACTCCCCCAAACGGGCGAAGTTTGCCTCATCAAGGGGAATCCTTCGGCCGTAATATTCACCCACTAAAAGGAAAAAATAAAAGATTAGCACCATCAATATGGCCTGCCATGTTCCTGTCAATTGCATATACTCCAGCCCTAATGCAATGTACAATAAAGTACCAATGAGGTTGACTGTACTAACTGAGATCGGTCGCCATGGCAGGACTCTGGTCCAAGCCAATCTCATTATAAGCAATAACAATAGAGTTAACGCGAAAGTCATCTTCTTTTTACTCCGACCACATTCTTGAACATCATCTTTGTCCATCCGGTTCAGGTAACCGAGAAGCGTGGACAGTTACTGTCCGGGTTTCTTCAGCCAAAGAACGGCGATTGCGATAAACGCCTTTGACAACCATGACCTGCTCTCTGACTTCACAGGTTCGCGATACTCTGAAAAGTCTTTGTTTTTGAATTATCTACATTATAAGCAGAGAAATTGGGAGATTTCCTTCTTACCACTATTGATCTTCGCCTTGCCATAGTAACATCTTTTGTATAGAATATATCCCACCTATCACAGGTAGGGAGGATGGTAGGATGCGGCCCAAAGGGAGTGCAGAAGCTCTGGAAATGCGCCGGATGATCG
>Ga0209227_1001264_pt1 | contig 19965 bp, 12 predicted proteins | sample YNPBryantNP2012_FD_185815 | JGI IMG/M metagenome (GOLD analysis project Ga0209227, IMG submission 185815) | Anoxygenic and chlorotrophic microbial mat microbial communities from Yellowstone National Park, USA - YNP Bryant NP 2012 (SPAdes)... ...
CTGCTCGAGCCTCGAGAGTCGCTCGCAGGCGGCGACAAGGACCGCCTCGGCCGGCGCCTCGGCGTGCATCCCCAACTGTCGGCGCAACCTCTCCAACGCCTCCGTCATCTGTGTCACCTCCTCGGCCTGCTCGGCCGGATTCGCATCCCCGCACGGGGCCGCGCGACCCTCCGTTTTCGCCCCGGGCCCGTCCCTCGTCGCCCCGCGGGATCGGGCCGCGCCACCGGCAGGAGGATCCCCCCCGGCCCGGTTCACGATCGCCCGCATGCCCGCGATCGCCGGCTTGTTTGTGAGCGCCACCGAATGGATCGCTACGAGCCGACGGTCGGACTTCCGAACGATGGCCACCGGTGAGAGATACCGGTACTGGCGCGCCGCCAGCTGCGCCCGGGCCGGCTCAGTCCACTGCACCTCGGCCCACAGTCCCGCCGGCCCGCCGTCCTCGGCGCGGTCCGGCTGCGCTCGACTCCCTTCGCCCTGCCCCTCCTGCCCCTGCCCGTCGCTGCCCGGCCCGGCCGCGTCTCCTCGAGGAACGCGAAGGACCAGCCGACGGATCCACCCCGCCGCCGGCGCCTGGCCTGTCGGCGACGCGTACTCTCCGCCCAATGTCTGGTGCTCGTAGTCGATCGGGATGTCGGTCCCGTGTGCCTCGAACGCCTCGATGGCCAGACGACCGGCCTCCTCGTCCACGATGAAACGATCCCCGGCGCCCTCGACGACGCCCCAGGGAACGATCAGTACCCATCGCGGCACGTCGCCCAGATCAGTCGCCCCGCACAAGGCGACCCGATGCTCGAACTCGCTCGTGTCCGGAATCTCCGCGCCGTCCTTCTGCGGGTTCACCCCTTCCCTCTGCACGCCCATGGATCCACCTCCCAGCCGACAGAGGCCTCCGCACCGACACCGCCTCACCTGCCAAGCCCCCTGCGGGGCGTGAGGACCTCTTCGCCGTCGGAGGCCTGCGGAATGCCCAGCGTCTCGTGCGCCCACCGGACCGGCACCCGCATCCCCAGATCGTTCACCGCCGCCGCCACCACCGCCGAGAGTTCCCGCAGGTCGCGCGGCCGCTCCAGCTTCCGGCGGAAGTACGGGACCGGCACGGCCCGGCCGAACCTCAGCTCGACCAGCGGCCGCAGCACGTCGCGACGGATCGTGCGCCCCTCCTTGCGGATGTCGTCCTCCCGGAGGTCGAGCCGGACCTGGTTGTGGATCTGGGCCGTACTGAGGGTGCCCGTCTGCCCGGCGGTCTCCGTCGTGAGCGTCTGCCCGAGCCACGCCTTGCTCAGCTCGCGGTTGAGGAAGTCGCAGATCGCCTCGAACGGAGGCGGCGGCGTGCCGCGGTTCGACTCGATCACTTCCAGCTCGACGGCCTTGCTGAAGATGCCCGCGGCGTCCGCGCCGAGCGATCGGAGCATCTCGAGAAGCTCGCGCTTCTCCTCCGGGCTGGCGGACGGCTCGTACCGCGCGATCCGCACGGGCATCCCGAAGACCTCCGCGAAGACGAGCCAGTCCTTCAGCGCGAAGTGCTTGCCGAGATACGCCAGCGCCGAAACCCGCAGCAGCCCGCCTCGCATCGGATGGCCCGATGCCGCGTGCGGCGCGTGCACGACGAACTTGTAGAGCGGCAGCCCGATGCCACGGACAGGCTCCTGCCGCGTCAGCACCCGAACCCGCCCGAACTCGTCGAAGACCAGTCGTCCGAAATCGACCGGAACCACCTCCACCAGCCGGTGTCCGCGTCCGCCCACGTCCCACACCAGCTCGGCCACCGCGATGTTCCGCCCGATCGCCAGCGCGAGGTGCTGGAGCGACTCGTCCCAGCCTGCGACGGCAGCAAGCGACTCGCGACAGTAGGCCGCCGCCTCGTCGGCCGCCTGCCGGTCCACGCCCTCGGTGACCTCCGCAGCCGACACGACCTGCCAGTCCAGTCCCGTCAGGCCCAGCCGGCGGGTGTTGGCGACGCTGTGAAGGTGCGCGTCCTTCTCCTCCATCTGCTCGAACAGCTGAAGGGCGGCCTCCGGCGAGCCGCGGTCCGCCTCCCGCAGAATGGCCACGAGCCGCTGCGGCGTCAGGCCGTCGGCCGGGTAGTCGCGCCAGGCGTCCTCCTTGCGCGGGTGGACGATCCTCCCGGGCCGCGGGCGTCCTGCCGCGGCCGCCGCCGATCTGCCCCCTACCGCATTCACGATCCGATCGATGAGTCGCATCCCCGTGACCTCGAAGCCGGTCGTCGGCGTCCCGCGGCCGCCGTACCGTGCGCGGCCGGTCGCCGAACAACCTCACCAGATCCCCTTCCGCGCAAACCGCGCCGGCGCCACTCGGATCGCCTCGACCGGTCCGCCCCGGCGGCCCTCCGCCGCCCGCACGGCCAACGCCAGCGCCCAAAACCGGTCCGCGTGCGAGTCCGCGCCCGAACCCACGACGAAGCGCCCCGCCCCGCCTGCCGTCACGTCCCAGCGGACCGAGTGCAGATCATTGCGGATCGCCTCGTCCACCGGGATGCGCACGGTCCGGTCCTCAATGCGGCGCTTCAGCGCGCCGGCCGCGCGCTCCTTGACGCTCGACGTGAAGGTCACCGGCTCGACGCGCGAACGGCCGCAGACCTCCTGCACCGCCTCGGCCAGCGCCATGCCCACGCCGGTGGCATCGATGCAGCACCGCCGCACACACGCACACTGCACGATCTGGCAGAGGGCCTCGAACTGCTCGCGAAAGGGGGCGTTGCGCATCTCACGGATCCCCGCCGTCCACAGCACCGGGCCGGTCCATCCTCCGTCGCCGGTCTGGTGCCCGGCGGGCCCCGCCTCCGGATCGTCGGCCGAGGGCGTCTGAGCCGCGCGCTCCACCAACACCCAGATGACCGTCAGGTCGCGCCGGCGTGCCACGTCCGCACCGACGAAGGCCGGCTCGCGGCAGGCGCACAGCTCATCGAGCCGCAGCTCCGCATCCAGATGGCCGTCTTCGCAGGCTGCGATCTGCTCGTAGGTCAGGAACGCGCCAACCTCGTCGAGGAACTCGCAGAGGAACTCCTGCCGGAAGAGCGCCTCGTCGTTCATCGACCGGCGCACCTCATCCGCATCGAGGGCCAGCCCCTGCCCGATGGCGTCGTAGAGCGTCACCGTGGTCCGGCGGAACTGCTCGTTGTCGCGCAGGCGCGCGAAGATGTTTGAGCAGCCCTTCGGGGTGCTCGCGACGTCCAGCTCGCCGTCGCCCCGCAGGATCGTCGGGAAGACGGCCGCCCAGATCTCGCGGTCGTCGCGGTGCATCGCGAACTCGTCCAGGAATACGTCGCCCGTGAAGCCCCGCACGGTCTGCGGATTGGCGGGCAGACCGATGATCCGGACGCCGTTGGGCAGGCGCACCTCCAGGTGCCGCAGCTCCAGTCCGCCGCCCGCCGGGACCGAGAGCGCCTCGCATCCGATCGCCAGCGCGCGGCAGTGCTGCTGGGCCTTGAGCATCAGCTCCCGGCTTTGCCGCTCCCCTGCCGACAGGAAGATCTGATTGCGACGGCGAGCCAGCCCGCGCAGTATGCGCCGCAGGGACTTCGTGAAGCTCTTGCCGATCTGGCGAGACCAGCACGACCAGTTGAACCTTGCATCAGACTCGACGTCGGCCCGCTGGTATGGCAGCAGGTCGATGATCGGACGGACCTCGGCGGGCACGCTTACGCCCTGCCGCGCGTCAGCGCCCCGCCCATCGCCACCGGCGTTCCGCCGAAGCCCCGCCTCGGCCCGGCCGACCCAATCGCCATCAGACCCTGCCATGCGCCAACATGGAACGCACGCGCCGCTCCGCCGATCCGGGAGGCACGGAGCACCCGCGTGCGCCCGGTCCGAGCGTGGGCTGGAGCCGATCGACGCGAGATTAAGTTAGCGAACACAAACAAATAAAGTTTTCCGATCGAGGCCAAGACGACATTGGCCTGCGCCGCGATGGCACGCCGTGAGCCGGTCCTGCGGCCGCTGGGTTTCGCCGGTCGGCCATACATAAGAGCCAGCGAAGCCGTGAGTTGGAGCTATAGGACAGTGGCAATCGATAACTCAGAGCCAGCGACTTCATCACAGCAGCGATAACCGCCGTTGGCGACGTCCCCTTCGGGCCAAATGCCCTCCCGACCGTTTCCACGCCGAGCTCTGCCTGAATGCCGCGATCAAGCGGCGTGCTAGTCGGCATCGAGCCACGCTGCAACGTCAGCAGCCTCGGTGGCATGCGAACACAGAACGAGCGAGCCATGCTTAGGTCAGCTTTGCTTCAGGCCGCCTCGATAGGAAGGCCCATGCTGGAGACTCGCATCACCCGGCACCGCCCACTGCTACTGCTGTGCCAGGCGAATCAGGTAGCCTTCCGAGGGGTCGGTCGTCGGCCACTCGATAGCTAGTGGGATGATCCTGGTGGGGAGGGCTCGTGTGGCAGGCGTGCCCGGGGAGAATACGGCGGGACTGCGTCGTCGAGATCCGGGCATCCGCTGGACAAGGATAGGGCGGAAAGACTGGGCGCGATTCAGGCGGGCGTCGGGGTACGTTCCACGTGGAACGGCCCCGCATCTCACGAGTTCGCCGATCGCGACGTTCCACGTGAAACCGCTTGCACAAGCGGGTGCAGGCGAGTAACATCAGGCCCACACCTTGCGCCAGGGAGGGCCTATCGATGGCCAGCACCACACCTAACAGACGTCTTGGACGGGGATTGGCATCACTGATTCAGAGTCCAGAGACCGCCGCGATCCAGCATCTGGCCGCAGAGGCATCGGCCGGGCATCCGGCATCACCATCCGGCGTCAGGATGCTTCCATGCGCTCAGATACGCCCGAACCGGTTCCAGCCACGTTCTGACGTGTCAGAGGCCGAGATCGACGCGTTGGCCGAATCCGTCCGCAAGACCGGGGTCCTCCAGCCCATCCTGGTGCGGCCAGATGGGCACGGATTCGAGATCATTGCCGGCGAGCGGCGGTGGCGCGCGGCCGAACGCGCTGGCCTGGCCCATATTCCGGCGATCGTCCGAGACGCATCGGACCAAGAGATGATCGAGATTGCCCTCGTGGAGAATATCTTCCGCGAGGATCTTAATGCGATCGACCGGGCGTGCGCTTACAAAAGGTATTGCGAGCACTTCGGTATGAGCGCCGAAGAGGTCGCTTCGCGGCTGGGCGAGGATCGTACCACCGTGACCAACTACCTTCGGCTACTCGAGTTGCCTCCATCCGTTCAAGACATGGTCAGGGATGGCCGCCTGTCGATGGGACACGCCAGGGCCCTAGCTGGACTCGACGACCAGGCAAGGATCGAGAAGCTGGCTAAGATTGCATCCACTAACTTTTTCTCGGTGCGCGCCCTCGAGGAGCTGGTACGAAAGGAAAAGGCCGGCAGTCTTCCAGGGCCTGCCGCGGTGACCCCGGCCAAGCGACCTCACGTGCGGAGTCTGGAGCAGCAACTCATGGGGGTCTTGAACACAAAGGTCGAGATCCTCGAATCGCGGCGCAAGGGCGTCGGGCGGATCGTCATCCACTACTACAGCCTCGACGATTTCGACCGCGTCGCGCAGCGGCTCGGCCTCGAGCCCCAGTAGCCCCTCCGAGGGTGTCCCATCGTGACCAGGTCCGGACCGATTCGACGGTGGATCATCGACGGCGACAACCTCCGACACGCGTGGCCGACTCACGCGGGCGCGGCGCTTGGCCGCGTGGCGCTGTGCGAGGCTCTGCGGCACTGGGTGCGTCGCGCGGGCGTCCGCGTGACTGTTGTCTTCGACGGCCCCGCGCCCCGCCGAGAACTCGAGCGACAGATCCGCCACGGAGAGGCGGAGGTCATCTTCAGCGGACCGCGAAGCGCCGACGAAGTCATCGAGGACCTGATCGAACAGGCGCCGTCGGCGGCCAACCTGGTGGTCGTCAGCAGCGACCATGCGGTCCGCGCGGCGGCCCGGCGCCGAAGGGCGCAGGCTATAAAATCACATGATTTTGTAATAAACGGGATGGCGCCCAGCGGCGCGCCGCGCCGGCGACCCGCCGCAGAGCCGGTCGAACCGGACAGCGCCGGGCACAACGGCGAAGGCGACGCGGCGCACTGGCTGCGCGAGTTCGGTCTGGACGCAGAGGGGCCGGAGGACGTGACAGACATGATGGGGTAGGGATGCGCGCGGCGGTCGCAGGCCCCATCTGCGGCGGCGCTTGCGAAGCGGCGCCGGTCGCTCGGGCAACCGGAAGGGTCGAGCGGTGTCAGTGGAAGGCCGGGGGACTACAATGGCCCGGTGCGCGGCTGCGCGCCACAACCGGGGCAGGTGCGGGGACCGCCGGGTTGCGAGCGTCGCAGAAGGGCGGCGCCCTGCGAGTGCAGGGGGGGCCCGGCCGCGAGTTGCAACGGAGGCCAGTATGAGCATATCGCGTGGCTTTGACAGCGCGCGTGCGAGCCGGCGCGAGTTCCTGTTGGGGGCGGCGGCCGGGCTTGTTGCCGCCGGTCATGCGCGCGGCGCCGATACGGTCACTCAATCGGCCGCCGGGTTCCGGTTCGTTCACCTGGCGGACATCCACGTGCAGCCGGAGCAGAAGGGCGCCGAGGGGTTCCGCCAATGCCTGGCGCACGTGCATGCGCTTGCGCCCCGGCCGGACTTCATACTGACCGGGGGCGACCTCGTGATGGACGCGCTGAACGTACCGGAGGAGCGGGCCAAGGCGCTCTACGACCTGTTTGTGTCCATCTGTCGCGACAGCGACATCCCGATTCGCCACTGCATCGGCAACCACGAGGTCTTCGGGTGGGAGTCGCAGGGGCGGATCTCGCCGCGGCACGCCCTCTACGGCAAGAAGATGGCGCAGGAGCGGCTGGGCCTCGAACGGCTCTGCTACAGCTTCGACCACAAGGGCTGGCACTTCTGCATCCTTGACGACATCCTGCCTCGCGAGGGCGGGTACGACGCGGGGCTGGCAGCGGAGGATCTCGATTGGCTGGCGCGGGATCTCAAGGCGGCGGGGGACCGGCCGAAGGTCGTGTGCGCGCACATCCCATTCGTCAGCGTGGCGGCGCTGCGCGACGTGAACGGGCCGATGACCGGCACGGTGCCGCTGCCGGTGCCCAAGTCGGTGCGCAACCCGGGGCCGATCCTGCGCTTGTTCCGCGAGCACCGGGTGCAGCTGGCACTCACCGGCCACCTGCACGACCTCGAGACGTGCCGCTACGAGCACACGACCTACGTCGGCCAAGGTGCGGTCTCGGGCGCGTGGTGGAACGGTCCACGCAACCTCACGGTGGAGGGGTACGGCATCATTGACGTGCGCCCGGACGGCACGTTCGAACATCGGTACCAGTCGTACGGCTGGCAGGCCAAGCCTCAGAAGGCCTGAGACGCTCAGATGCAAATAGGGTGTCGACTGCTATGGCGGCTTGCTGGGCCGCGCGGTACAATATGCACGGTTGTTCGAGTGGCGCGCAATTTGTGACTTAAGCTCTTTACTGATAGCAGGTTATGGCGCGCCACCGGCGCGTCGGTCGGTTCGGGGACCGCTTCGAGCCCGCCCTTGGCGGCGGGTCCGCGCGGAAGGCCTCCGCATGGTCAGCGAGACGCTCTGGAGCGACATCCTTGCGCACGTGAGAAGCCGCTACCCGGAGCTGGCTCGGGGGTGGTTTCCGCAACTCATGCCCGTGGCTATGCAGCATGGCGTGCTCGAGGTCCAGGCAGGCACGCGGAGTCAGCATCAGTACCTGGCGCAGCACTGCCTGACGGCGTTCACGGAAGCGGCCCAAGCCGTCACGCGGCGGCTGGTGTCCGTTCGCTTTCTGCCGCCAGCGCCCGGCAGTGAGGTGGCGGAGGAGCCGCTGGCCTTCGAGGTCGAGACCGGCACGCTGCACCTGAACCCCGAGTACACGTTCGAAAACTTCGTCGTGGGCCCGTGCAACAGGCTGGCGCACGCGGCGTCGGTGGCCGTGGCGGAGTCGCCCGGCACCACGTACAACCCGCTGTTCGTCCACGGCAACGTGGGACTGGGCAAGACGCACCTGCTGCAAGCGGCGTGCCACCGGATCCGGGAGAACCAGCCGGAGGCCAAGATCCTGTACTTCTCCTGCGAGACGTTCACGAACCACTTCATCGAGGCCATCGAGCGCGGAGCGCTGCATCAGTTTCGCTACCGGTACCGGTACGCCGACGTGCTTGTGATTGACGATGTGCAGTTCCTGGGGGCCCGCGAACGCAGCCAAGAGGAGTTCTTCCACACGTTCAACACGCTCTTCCAGGCGCAGAAGCAGATCGTGCTGTCGGCCGACACACCTCCCAAGGAGATCGCCGGCATCGAGGACCGACTCATCAGCCGGTTCGGCTGGGGCCTAGTCGTGCGCATCGACCGCCCATGCCTGGAGACGCGTATCGCCATCGTCCAGAAGAAGGCCAAGATGAAGTGCCTGAGCCTCCCGGACGAAGTGAGCTACTACATTGCCTCCGTGATCGATTCTAACACGCGCGAGCTGGAGGGGGCGATCAATAAGGTCAACGCCGTGGCTCAGCAGTACGGCGGGCGAATCGATCTCGAGATTGCGCGGCTGGCCTTGGGCGATGACACTGCGGCGCGGCGGACCGAGGTATCGGTGCCGCAGATCCTCGACACGGTCGTGCGCCACTTCAACGTGCGACTGTCCGACCTCCAGGGCAAGAAACGGAGCAAGTCGATCGCCTTCGCCCGGCAACTCTGCATGTACCTGGCGCGCGAGTTGACGCCGCTGAGCCTTGAGGAGATCGGCAAGTGCCTCGGCGGCCGCGACCACACGACCGTGCTGCACGCGACCCGACTCATCCGCCAAGCCCGGGCTTCGGACCCGGAACTTGACCGGACGCTTACCCGGCTGACCGAGGAGCTGCGACAGCGGTGAGCACGCAAATGCGACAGCAAGGCGTGGATAACATGTCAGCCGCCGGCCGCAAGGCCCGGCACCGCGAGGGCAGGTTCCGGCCGCCGCGGCAGCTACAAGCGAACCCGGGCGGGCGCCAACAGGTTATCCACGGGCCCGCCGCACATAGGGCCGCCGCAAGCCCTTGTCCTTCAGCCCCTTATGGACACGGCCCTGAGACAATTCACAAATGCCACAGGTCCTACGGGGGCTGGTGCTTTTCCTCTCGTTCGCTGATACTCTATGCTGCGGGTCCCTTGGAGGAGGTATCTGAGCATGCGCGTCATTGCGAATCGCAATGCCTTGGCTGAAGGCATCAGCGTGGCTGGCAGCGTGGTGGCGAGCCGCTCGCCCAAGCCGGTTCTACAGTGCGTGAAGCTCAGCGGAACCAAGGACGGGCTGATGATGACAGCGACCGACTTGGAGGTGGGGCTGCGGTACCTGGTCTCGCAGGTGGAGGTGTCGGCACCGGGCGAGGCCGTGGTTCCCGCGGACAAGCTGGCGCAGATCGTCCGCGAGTCGGCGGATGAGACGCTCGAGCTGGAGGCGGATGCGGAGCGATGCCACATTCGAGGGCGCGACAGCCACTTTGAGGTGTACGCGCGGGATCCGCGCGACTTCCCACCTGTGGCGGGCTTGGAGGGGGCCGCAGACGTTGAGGTGGAAGCGGGGGTGCTGCGGAAGCTGATTGAGCGGACGCTGTACGCGGCGGCGAAGGAGAACACGCGGTACGCCCTGAACGGGGTTCTGTGGGAGCGCAAGGCGAAGAGGCTCCAACTGGTGGCGACGGACGGCAGGCGACTGGCCAAGGCCGTGGGGCCGGTGACGAAGGGGGCTGCGGGGGACGGGACGGTGATTGCGCCGGCGAAGGCGATGTCGGTGGTGCTGCGCCTGCTGAGCGACCCGCAGGCTTCGGTCGGGGTGAAGTTCCTGCCGAACCAGCTTGTGGTGTCGGTGGGGCCGGCGACGGTGGCGTCGGTGCTGGTCGAGGGGGCGTTTCCGGATTACGAGCGGGTGATCCCCACGGACAATGACAAGAAGGTGGAGCTGGACACGCAGGAGTTCTACAGCGCGGTTCGGCGGGCGGCCCTGCTGACGAGCGAGCAGTCCAAGGGGATCCGGCTGTCGTTCAGCCGCGGGGGTCTGGTCCTTACGAGTCGTGCGCCCGACCAGGGCGAGGCGACGGTGAGCATGACGGTGGACTACGGCTACGAACCGCTTGAGATCGGGTTCAATCCGGCGTTCCTGACCGATGCCCTGAAGATCATCGACAGTCCGACGTTCGTGATGGAGCTTCGGGAGCCGAATCGACCGGGGCTTATGCGCAGCGGTCAGGATTTCGTGTACGTGGTCATGCCGGTGAGTCTGTCATGAGCGGGCGATCCCGGAGGCCGCGGATTGACGGCGGGCAGTTGGGGTGGGTGCACCGCAACCGGCAGACCAACCCGGGCGCGGAGCGCATCGGTGCGGTTCTCCGGCAGTTGATGACGCGGGCACCGCTGAAGGTGCCGGCCTGGCGCGCCAGGATCGCCGGGGCGCTGGACGGGGTGCAGGACGAGGTCTTGGCGGGCCACACCTGGCTGGGGGGCTTCCGCGCCGGCGTGGTTACGCTGTGCGTGGACGACCCGGCGCTTATCGGTGCGTTGCGGATGCAGTGGCACCGGCGCCTGGTAGAGACGCTGTCGGCGCGCCTCCCCGATCTGGGCATCGTGGACGTGCGGTTCCGACTGGCGGATGCACCGAGGCCCGCAGCGGGGCCTGAGGCCTGAGGGCACGCAGGAAGGTATGAGCGAGGGATTGCAGGACGGATCGGTACTCGGGAACCCGGCGGGCGCGGGGCCGCTCGGTCAGGAGCAGCCCGAGCCAGTGCAGCCGGGGCGGGGCGTCGGGGCAGGGGCCGCGCCCGACGGCGAGGCGCCGGGCATCACGGCGGCGGAGGAGGGGGCCGGGCGACCGGCCGCCGACGATGTGTACGACGAGAGCAAGATCCGGGTGCTTGAGGGGCTGGAGGCGGTCCGGAAGCGCCCGGCGATGTACATCGGGGACACGGGGATCGCCGGCCTGCACCACCTGGTGTACGAGGTGGTGGACAACGCCATCGACGAGGCAATGGCCGGGTACTGCCGGAACATCTCGGTGCGGCTGAATGCCGACGGCAGTTGTACGGTCACCGACGACGGGCGGGGATTCCCGGTGGGCCCGATGAAGCACGAGAACCCGCAGCTCAACGGCAAGCCGGCCGTCGAGGTCTGCATGACCGTGCTCCATGCGGGGGGTAAGTTCGACCGGGACAGCTACAAGGTATCGGGGGGGCTGCACGGGGTCGGGGTGAGCGTCGTCAACGCGCTGTCCGAGTGGCTGGTGGTGGACGTGTGGCGGGACGGCAAGCGTCACCGCATGCGCTTCGAGCGCGGGGTAACCGTCGGGGCGCTGAGGGTCTTGGGCGAGAGCAACAAGACCGGCACGAGCGTGACCTTCAAGCCGGACCCGGAGATCTTCGCCGATACGGCCTTTCGGTACGAGACGCTCGCGACGCGGATGCGCGAGCTGGCGTATCTGAACGAGGGCGTGCGGATCCGGATTGTGGACGAGCGCACCGGCAAGGAGGACGAGTACTGCTATTCGGACGGCCTTCGGGAGTTCGTGCGTCACCTGAACGAAGGAAAGGAGCCGCTGCACCGGAACGTCATCTGCTTCCACGCCGTGGATGAGGAGCAGCGCCTCGTGTGCGACGTGGCGCTCCAGTACAACACCGGCTATACGGAGACGGTCCTGGCGTTTGCGAACAACATTCACAACATCGACGGCGGCACGCACCTGTCGGGCTTCCGCAGTGCCCTGACGCGGACGATGAACGCGTACGCCCGCAAGGAGGGTCTGCTCAAAGGTGATCTGGCCCCGACGGGGGAAGACCTGCGCGAGGGGCTGACCGCCGTGATCTCGGTGAAGGTGCCGGAACCTCAGTTCGAGGCACAGACGAAGGTTCGGCTGATGAACCCGGAGGTCGGGTCCTTCGTCGAGCAGACCGTCAACGAGCAGCTCGGCAACTTCCTCGAGGAGAACCCGACCGAGGCCAAGCGGATCGTCCTGAAGGGCGTGCAGGCCGCGCAGGCCCGCGAGGCGGCGCGGAAGGCACGGGAGCTGGCGCGCAAGACGGCCATGTCCTCGGGCGGCATGCCGGACAAGCTCAAGGACTGCTCGAGTCGCGACCGCGACGGGACGGAGCTGTACCTGGTGGAGGGCGAGTCGGCGGGCGGCTCGGCCAAGCAGGGGCGCGACAGCCACTTCCAGGCGATTCTCTACCTCAAGGGCAAGATCCTCAACGTCGAGAAGGCCCGCGTCGACAAGATGCTCAGCCACGACGAGATCAAGGCGATTATCGCGGCGGTCGGCTGCGGCGTCGGGACGGAGGAGTTCGACGTGGAGAAGCGGCGGTACGGCAAGATCATCCTGATGACCGACGCCGACGTGGACGGCAGCCACATCCGGACGCTTCTGCTGACGTTCTTCTTCCGGCACATGCGGCCGCTGATCGACCGCGGTCTGATGTACGTGGCGCAGCCGCCGCTGTATCAGATCCGGCGCGGGAAGCGCTCGGAGTACGTGCTGAACGACGCCGTGCTGAACGCGAAGTTGACGGAATGGGGGCTCGACGGGACGACCCTGGAGGTCCGCAATGCGGACGGCTCCGTAGCGCGGCAGCTCCGCGACGAGGAGTTGCGGAGGCTCATCCGGCTTCTGGAGCAGATTGAGGCGCAGCGACGGGTGCTCCGGCGGCGGGGCGTGGAGCTCGAGCTGCTGTGCCAGCGCCACAGGGACCCGGACAGCGGGGCGTTTCCGATCTGGAGGGCGGCGGTGTACCGGCCCGGCGAGGACAGGCCGGTGGAGTACTTCGGCTACACCGACGAGCAGTTCGGCGAGCTGTGCGCCCAGGAGCGGGCCGCGCGCGGCGAGGTCGAAGTGGTCGACGCGGGAGGTCTGGGGGCGGATGCCGGCAACGGTCACGGGGCGCCGCACCGCATCGTGCGCTACGATTTGAGCGAGGGCCGGGCCCTCGAGCAGCTCTTCCGGCAGCTCGGCCAGATGGGCTTTTCGGTGGACGACTTCTTCATGATGCGGCAGGAGCAGGTGACGGGCGAGCTCACGCCGGCCAAGTTCGTGCTCGTCAACGGGGAGTCGCACACGAAGGAGCTGAACAACGTCGCCGAAGTGCCGGAGGGCGTTCGGGAGATCGGGTCGCGCGGGATCGAGGTGAAGCGTTTCAAGGGCCTGGGAGAGATGAATCCCGAGCAGCTCTGGGAAACGACGATGGATCCGGCCCGGCGGACGCTCCGCAAGGTGGTCATCAGCGAGGAGCCGGAGGACGCCGAGCAGCTCGAGATCGACTCGCGCGAGGCGGATCGGGTCTTCTCGATCCTCATGGGGGATGACGTGGAGGCCCGGCGGCAGTTCATCGAGGCCAACGCGATCCACGTGAAGAACCTCGACATCTGAGCGGCCCCGAGGCGGTGCTGTGCGGCCGGCAGCGCCAGCGCGCAAGGCCCGGTCGGCCCGGTGTCGGCAGGAGTCCGTCATGATTGCACACATGCTGGCCGCGGCGGCTGCCCTGGCTGCCGGTGGGGCGGGTGGCCGGCCGGCCGTGGCCGCGACGGCGCAGACCGTCCCGGCGGCGGAACGGCGCGCTCACGATGGCACCCACATACCGGCCTTCGACTCGCGGGCGGTGCGGAGGGCGCGGCCGTTCGTGCTGACGACGCCGGCCCGCGTCGAGCTGGCCCGCAGGCGCATCAAGGATCCGGCCTATGCGGCGGTGTTCGACGCGCTGGCGCGCGAGGCGCAGGCGGCCCTTGATCTGAGGCTTGAGCCGTTCGCGACGCAGTGGTGGGAGACGATTCGGGACAAGCCCTGGGCCGAGACGTACGCCCCGATCTTCGAGCACACGTGGCTGGAGCCGGGGCGCTTCGCGACGCCGCTGGAAGCACTGGCGCGTTACGGCGTCATCACGGCCGATCGGCGCTCGCTGGAAAAGGCGCGGCAGATCCTCGTGCACCTGGCGGGGTTTTCCTTCGAGCCGGAGCATTACGACGTCGGGATGAACTACAGCGTCTGGGGCGTGCGCGCGCTGCGGGCGTATGAGTTGCTCCACGATGAAATGTCTGCGGCGGAGCGTGCGCGCCTGGACGATTTCTTCACGCGGCTCGGCCGGGCTGTTCTCAGGAACGACGCGTACTGGGTGGAGAACCGGGTCGGCGGAGGGATCAACAACCACCTGGCCTGGCACAAGATGATGCTTGGGCTGCTCGGCTTGTTCTACGAGCAGGAAGAGCTTGTGCAGTACGCCCTGCGGGGCCCGAGGGGCCTGGTTGAGTTGCTGGAGCTGGGGCTGGTGGATGACGGGCTGTGGTGCGAAGGGAGCCTCGTCTACCACTTCGCCGCCGTCGGCCCAATGGTGGTCTTCGCGGATGCGCTGCGCAACGCCGGGCATCCCTTCGATCTGTACACGGCGGTGCTGGCCGACGGGCGGACGCTCCGCCAGCCCCTGGAGGCGATGTTCGGTGTGCTCCTGCCGGACAGGGTGATCCCACCCGTCGGGGACACTTACGGGGCCCGGGCGCGCCTGGCGGACAATCCGATCTATGAATACGCCTGGGGCGCTTACGGCGATGTGCGGTACGCGTGGCTGCTGCGGCGGGCCGGGCGCCGGCACGTCGAGGCGCTGTTTTCGCCCCCGTTGCCCGACAAGGCAGACGGGCCGGCGGTCGGCACGCGGCTCTACCCCGAGCACGGCTATGCGTTCCTGCGGTCCGCCGGCGGGCCCGGTTACTGGGAGGGCGAGGGGTGGTGCGCCATGCTGACGTACGACCGCAGCGGCGTTCACTCCCACGCCGACAAGCTGAGCCTGATGCTGTTCGGAGCCGGACGGCTGGTGGTGCCGGACGTCGAGGCGACGACGGGCGCGCCCCACGCGTTCTCCTCACGGGTCCAGAACGAGCTGAACCGCGGCGGGCTCAGTCACAACACGGTCATGATCGACGGCGGCGACCAGCGGGCCGCGGGGGAGCGGCTCGAGCTGATCGAATTTCGAGACCTCCCGACGGAAAAGCGTGTGACGGCGGCGGACCGCCGGGGCCTGCTGTATGAAGGCGTGCGACAGCAGCGGACGGTCTGTGTAACCGGCGAGTACGTCCTGGACGTGTTTCAGGTGGACTGCGATCGGCCGCGTCAGATCGATTGGGTCGTCCACGTGCTGGATTCGGGCGCGCAGCGGGTGAGCGGTCCGCTCATGCGGGCGTGCCCGCCGGCCGGAAGGGGGGCTCCGTGGGCGTGGCTTCGCGATTTCCGGTGCGCGGGCGTGGATGGTAGGTGGGAGGCCGAGTGGAGCGGCGGCGACGGGGTCAGCGTGCGCTTGTCGATGGCCGGCTGTCCGGGCACGACGGTCTTTGAATGCGGCTATCCAGCCTCGGACCAGCCCGGGGCCGGGTGCGTCCCGATGCTGCTCGTCCGGCGGACGGCGGCGCGGACGGCGTTTGCGGCCGTCTGGACGGTCGGTTTGGGCGCCGCGTCGTCGGCTTCGATCGAGGCGCGGGCGGACTGTGATGGGTATCTGACCTTTGGGGTGCGGTGCGGCGACATCGAGCGGGAGCACAGGGTGCCGCAGCAGTCCGCGCGGCCGTAAGTTACGGCGGCGAGCCTCCGGCGTCGGAGGTGCCTGCGTCGGCCGGTCGGCTCGTTGCGGAGGCCGCTTGTCGTACGTGCTGCACAGCCTCGGCGGCCGCGCGGAGGGCGCGCTCCAGATAGGGCTCAGCGCGTTCGAGGGTCCGCCTGGCGTGTTCGAGTGTGCGCTGTGCGTAGGGGGCGGCGCGGCGGACGGCCTGCGTGGCGGTGCCGATGCCGCGCTGCACGTACGGCTCGGCGCGTTCGGCAGCCTGGGTGGCGGCTGCCAGGCCGCGTTCTACGTATGGCTCGGCCGAGCGCCGGGCCTGTTCGGCGGCCTCTCGGGCTTGCTGTGCGGAGCGCTCGGCCTGCCGTTCGTCGCAGCCGGCAGCCCAGAACAACAGGGCGGCGGCAAGGAGTCGTACGTGTGAGGTGCTCATGGCGGTCTCCCCAAGTGCCTGCGGGCGGCGCGGGGCCGCAGACAAGGTGGCGTCCCGAAGGCCTGCGGCGCAGGTCCGGAAGGATACCGTGCTTCCGGATGATTGTAGTACGCGGGTCCGAGGGGTGTGCAAGGCGGCGGGGGTCTTGCGGCTGAGGCAGGCCGCCGCGCGGTAGGCATTTGTGGGCGCGGGCCGCGGGGCGATCGGCCCCGAACACCGCACGTCTGGAACGGGCGCGGGCCGCCGGGGACAATAGGGCTCATGCAGTCGGACTCGTTAAGAGGTCCGCAGCTCGGTCCGGCCAACGGGGCGCGCGGGCTGGGGTCGGTGCTTCGGGGGGCGGTCGCGCGTCTGGTGGTGCTGGTGTTGGTCGCCCTGGTCTCGGCGTACCGGGTGGGGCTGCGTCCACTGCTGGTGGGCTCGTGCAAGTTCTGCCCGACGTGCAGCGAGTATTTCCTGGAGGCGGTGCAGCGGCACGGGCCGGTGCGAGGGGTGTGGTTGGGGCTGCGGCGGTTGCTGCGTTGCCATCCGTTCGGTGTGGGCGGATACGACCCGGTGCCGTGAGGGGCCGGGTGGCCGTCCCATAAACTCGGGTTCGGCCGGCGCTGGGCGGATCTTCGTTGTTTTCGGCTCCCGGTGGTGTTAGATTCGGGAATCCGGAGGGTAAGCTCATGCCGAGGAAGCTGCGCCCACTTGTTGTTCTGGCGTTCGTTGCGGTTTTCGCGTCGTCGGTCGATGGCGCTCAGTGGCGGTCGTTCTGGGCGGACGCATTTCACGAGGGGTATAAGACGCCGGAACAAATGGACGCGATGGTGGCGCGCGCCGTGGAAGGGCGGTACAACGCGATCATCGCGGAAGTCCTGGCGTTCCATGACTACGATGCGGCGCGGGGCGGGCATGGGGCCTACTGGAACTCGAGCATCGTCCCGAAGTCCCGTGATGTTGCGCCGGATTTCGACCCGCTGGCGTACCTGGTCGAGCGGGCCCACGCCAACGGGATCGAGGTGCACTGCTGGCTGGTGGCGTTTCGATGCTCGGTGGACTGGCCGCCGGATCGGAACCCCACCGTCGCGGCCCATCCGGAATGGCTGATGGTGCCGTCGGCCTCGATGGACCAGAGCGCGCAGATCGGGGGCTACTACGTATTCGATCCCGGCTCGCCGGACGTGCAGGACTACCTGATGAGCATCGTCCGGGAGCTGTGCAGGAACTACGCGATCGACGGCATCCATTGGGACTACATCCGGTACACGCAGACGGATGCGGGATACCCGGCCGACGTGACCTACCCGCGGTCGAGCCTGGCGCGGTTCCGCCAGATCACGGGCCGTGCGGATGTTCCATCGCCCAACGACGAGGCCTGGAGCGACTTTCGCCGTCGGACGGTCGGCGAGGTCGTCCGCCGGGCGATGATCGAGGTGCTCTCGGCCTCGTCGGACCCGCAGCGGCCGATCCGGCACACGGCAGCCTTGGTCACGTGGTCGCCGGCGAACGCGGACTTTCACAAGACGCGTCCGTATTACGAGGTCTTCAGCGACTGGGAGGACTGGATGCGTCGGGGCTGGCTGGACGCGTCCGTCCCCATGTGCTATTTCGACGAGGACGGGGCCTACCGCCAGACGTATCGCGACTGGGTGAACAACTGCGTGTCCTGGGCCTACGGACGCCACACGTTCATCGGTCCCGGCATCTACATGAACACGTTCGAGAACAGCATCGTTCAGTTGCGGTACGCACTGGATGCCGGCGCCCACGGGGTGTCCACGTATTCGTACTGGGCCACCGTCAAGCCCAGCGCCAACGACTTCGGGTGGTATCCGTACGTGGCGCAGAACCTCTTCACCGCCCCCGAGACCACGCCGCCGATGCCCTGGCGCGACCCGGACGCCGCCGCCGAGGGAGTTGTTTACGGGCGGGTCGTGGACGGTCTGACAGGCCGGCCGATCGACGATGCCCTGGTCGAAGGCGGGGCCGTGGATCCGGCCCGGACGGACGGCAACGGGTGGTATCTCCTGGCGCGACTGGCGGCGGGCGGGGCCGGAACGCCGCACGGTCTGACGTGCCGGGTGCCGGGCTACGCGGATCTGGCGCAGGTCGCAACGGTTCTTCCGGGGCGGGCAGTGAGGCTGGATTTCGCGATGGTCGGTCCCGACACGAGGGCCCCCTCGATCAACGACGTGCGGGTGGAGGCCGTTACGGACAGGCAGGCCACGATCCGGTGGAGGACGGACGAGTATGCGGAGGGCTGGGTGGCGTATGGAAGCGAGAGCGGCCAGTACGTCTTTCAGATCGGCCTGCCCGGGCGTCAGAAGGTGCATGAGCTGGTGGCGGAGGGCCTTCGGCCGGCGACGACGTACTACTTCGTGGTGAGCTGTTGCGACGCGGCGGGGAACTGCGCGACGTCGCAGGAGTATTCGTTCGGGACGCTCGCGGGGGGGCTGGTGCCCGATTTCATTGTGGAGAGCCGCCAGGGCGGGCTGAACTTCGACTGCTACTCAGAGGTGGGTGCGTTCTCAAACTCGACGGCCAAGAGCACCGCTCCGGGCCTCACGGCGGGGATCGGCAGCCGGTACACGACCACTTTCGGCCGGCAGGCGGTGTACACGTATACACCGCCGGCCACGGGCGAATATGAGGTCTTCGCGACGTGGGGGGTCTCAAGCAACGGCGCTCATTCGGTCGACCACGTGGTCGAGCACGCGGAGGGCACGAGCACCGTGGTCTATGACCAGAACTCGTCGGCCGATCTGCAGAACCAGTGGAACTCGCTCGGACGGTATGTGCTTGATGCGGGCGAGAGCTACACCGTCCGGCAGGGTCTGAGCAGCTCGCAGCCGCCGCCGAATCGCGTGATGGCCGACGCGGTCAAGTGGGTGTTTCGCGGCAGCACGCCGCAGGCCGACGCGGGCCCGGACCGCGACGTGTTCGGCGCGTCCTGCCAGGTGACGCTCGGTGGCCGTCCGTCGGCCAGCGGCGGCGTGCCGCCCTACGTGTATGCGTGGACCCTTACCGCGAACCCGGGCAACGGCGGTTCGATCGACCAGCCCGGCGCGGAGAACCCGGTTTTCGTCGCGACCCGGCCGGGCGAGTACGTCGTCCGTCTGTCCGTGACGGATGCCCTGGGGCGGCTGGCGGAGGACGAGGCTCGGATTACGGTGACGGCCGTGCTCGACCTGGCCTCGCCGCCGGCGCGAGTGACGGGGATCGCCGGGGCTTGGGTCGGCGAGCAGCTCGGCGGGGGGTATGCGAGCCTGACGATGGGCGATTTCAACGGGGACGGCTATGGCGACGCGGTCTTCGGCATCCCGCACCGGGTGGATCCCGTGACCGGGCTGGTCACGGGGGCGGCGTTTGTTCTCTACGGATCGGAGGACGTAGCCGATCAGGCGCTGGTGGACCTGGCCGAAGAGCTGGATGTGCCGGGCACGCTGGTGGCGGGGCCGCCGGCGATGGTGGGGAGCTACCTGTTCGGCGGTTCGCTGGCGGCCGGCGATCTCAACGGGGACGGCTACGATGATCTTCTGATCGGATCGGCCGATGCCCCGGCGACCTCCGGCGGCAAGACCGGCGAGGTCTATGTGCTTTACGGAGGTTCGGGTCTCATCGACGAGCCGCTGGTGGAGCTCAGCGCGCCCCCGGCCGGGGTGAAGGTGACGCGCATTCTGGGAGACGATCTCAATGACCAGTGCGGGCTGTCGCTGGCCGTGGGGGACTTCAATGCGGACGGCTATGGGGACATGGTGATCGGGGCGCCCGGGGGCGACCCGCCGGGCGGCGACCACGCCGGGGAGGCATACATCCTGTACGGGTCGGCGACGATCGCGAGCAAGGCCACGATCGACCTGAACAAGGCGGTGGGCGCGAACGGCGAGACGCGGATCCTCGGGGACAGCGCCAACGATCAGCTCGGCACATCGCTGGCCTGCGGTGATGTGAACGGCGACGGCTACGAAGATGTGGTCGTTGGGGCGATGATGGCGAGCACGCCGGGCGGCGCAAGT
>Ga0209227_1001266_pt1 | contig 19943 bp, 29 predicted proteins | sample YNPBryantNP2012_FD_185815 | JGI IMG/M metagenome (GOLD analysis project Ga0209227, IMG submission 185815) | Anoxygenic and chlorotrophic microbial mat microbial communities from Yellowstone National Park, USA - YNP Bryant NP 2012 (SPAdes)... ...
GGAGTGTAACCCGCCGTGCGAAGCACGCGGGGTCGCAGACCCCGCGCGAGCACACCGGCGTATTTTCGTGCCACGGGGTGCGCCCCGCGCGTGGGTAGCTTCTCCGCCTGTGGCGGATAAGGGGGCCGGAAGAGAGAGAAGTGCCCGGCTGACACGATAAATAAGATAGTTGTTGCACATACCGTATGGTTTGCAACTTGAAATAACCCTGATTGTCAATTCAGGGTTGTTGACAGAAAAAAAGACCCATGTTATAATTGTCGCTCAGTGTTCGGAAAGCCAGACCAGGAGCAAAGAGAAAAATTATGCCAACCATCAATCAACTGGTTCGTAAGGGGCGGCAGCCGGTGCGCAAAAAGACCGCCGCGCCAGCGTTGCGTTATAGCTACAACGCGCTCAAGAACCGCTCCCGGCGTGGCCCCGGTAACCCCCAACGCCGGGGGGTCTGCGTGCAGGTGCGCACCATGAGCCCCAAAAAGCCTAACTCGGCCATGCGCAAGATCGCGCGCGTGCGCCTGACCAGCGGGATCGAGGTGACGGCGTATATCCCCGGTGAGGGCCACGATCTCCAGGAACACTCCACGGTGTTGGTGCGTGGGGGGCGCGTAAAGGACCTGCCCGGTGTGCGGTATCACATCATCCGGGGCGCGTTGGAGAGCAGCGGCGTCCAAGATCGGAAGCGCGGGCGCTCCAAGTACGGGGCCCGGCGGCCCAAGAAGAGCTAAGCACGAGTGGACGAGGAGGAGGTCAACCTATGAATTTCCAGAGGTCAAAACAGCCAGGCAAAACTGCAGTGATTGTTCTGTTGTTTGCGGGGGTTCTAGCTGTGGTACTGCTTACAGGCTTCGCCACACAGAACACGTTGGTGAGCGTTTCGATGCAGAAACCTTTCGTTGCTGTCGATATGGCAAGGGCGTATGAAATAGGACGCAAAGCAGCATTGGATTGGGATCCGTCGGCAAGGCTCTTGAGAATCACCAATGTGCAGGTAAATGAGGTATCGCAAGAGCAAAGCCGCTCATTTGCCAACCTTCAGCAGGTAGCCTGGAATCTCATTTTTGCGTCTCCCGTCACTGGCAGCCGCTACCACATTGAGATGGTAGGTGAGGAAATCCTGAGAACAACCGAGGATCCTATTCTAGCTCAGGCCTCGCCGCGAGAGCTCGAGATTGCCTTGGTCACGGAACAGCGTGATATGTTCACCGAGAAAGATATCCTAAAGGCACTGTCATTCGACTACCAGAAAACCGGTCAGTCAGTTGGACTGAGACTGAATGAGAGTTGGCATTCCGGATTTCATTACCGCTTGCTTAAGGAGCGGGGTGAACCACAAGTCTGGGTTACGGCAGCCAACGAAAATGGTCAAGTCGCACGTGTAGTATTTGATGCTACTACTGGCGAAGTCATAACGATTGTGCACAAAGAATATGCTCCTTACGCGGGAGCTAAGGATATGTCGTCCCGCACTAGGTCTTACTGGGTGACGGGCATCAAGTAGGGGGGTATCACAATGCCCAAGCGATTCCTCGCAGTAGTCGTGGTGGCTGTTCTGCTGCTCAGCGTTGCAGCAATTGTACGTGCCTCACACACACCTGTCTATGTAACGACCACAGTCACGAAGTATGCTGATGGCAGTTTATGGGGAAGCGGTGGGGTAATTGCGCTCGGTGACGTTGCGGTACATCCTGGTCCAGATCTTCCCTACGGTACGAAAGTTTACTTCGATTCGCCGTACTCTATTCCAATCAAGAACGGCGATGATGGGATAACCCGATACTACCACGTTTTTGAGGTTATGGACACAGGTGATCCCTCCTACATCTACCCCGCTGGTTGGCTTGACATATGGGTTGGACGCTGGAAGAACTTGGGCTCACCCTATGGCCGCACGGCCCCGTGCGGCTATTGCGACGGCTTTTGGAATGGCACTTGCATCTCTAGCAATCTGGTAGATTCATGTCAAGTGGCAGTAAATTGGTCACGCCCTAATACACAGTATCACTACTATGTGGGCGGGATACCGTAATGACAAGGCGGTAGTGCTCGACAGGCATGACGGGCTAAGCTGCTTCCACCAAGACAGCAGGCGTATCGGCGTGGTGTTATGAGCAAACTTGTGCTCAGCGCCATGCTCGTCCGGGTGTAGAAAGTTGCTTGATGTATAGGCAGAAAAGCTTTTGGCCGTGGGTCTGGGGACTAAGCTTCTTGGCGTGGAGCCTGACGGCTTGCTATCAATCACCAACTGTCTCCAATCTCTCAGCCATATCATCTTCCGGAACAGTAACTGCCACAGTTACAGTCACATCCGTGGCCGGGCCCACCGGCACTGCAACGAGCATGGTCGTGGCGACCTCTGCTCCCGATCGGACGCCTACGGGCACTGCAACGCCGTGGCCTTCGCCAACGACGCGGCCTGTCAGCACTGCTCATGTCTTGAGCTACATTTCCGAAGGCGATATCTGGCAGGTGGATCTCTCGACACCCGCGCCAAAACCGGTGCGGCTTACCATGAGTGGACGGATCGTGCGTTACGGCTGGTCACCCAATGGTCGGGCCTTGTGGTATGAGGAATTGCTTGGCAAGCTCAGGGTGCAGAACCTTCCAGCAGGCCGAGCCTACACGATGCCCGGTGCAATCAACACCTACGCCAACTGGTCGCCGGATAGCTCGACGATTGTCTACGTAAGCTACATCGTTGATGACGGCTGGCCAGAGAGCCGCCCGACCTACACGACGGAACTGCGCCTTTTTGACCTCAAAGAGCGGCATCACGGACGGCTTCTAGATGGCACGGAAGCCGATCGCTTGCTGTTTACTCCTCAGCGCTTGAGCCGTTGGCCAAAGCCCGCGTGGGAGTATGCCCGCCCGCTCTTCGTCAATGAGCGTGTGGTCTTGTTGGATATTCTATCGCAAGGTTCAACGGTATCTGATAAAGAAACCTACTTGAACGTTCCGGCGCTGTTAGAGCTGACGGACCCACCGCACCTAGTCGTCCTGTCGCAACACGATCCGCTCAATGAGGAGGACATGTTTGATACCTCCGGTGCGCCCTTGATATGGCAACTCGCACCGGACGGAAAGAATGTGAGCATCATCCAACCTTTTACTCAGGTATACAAGCTCCCGGGGTCCCCTCCATCCGGAGCTGCCTTGGCGTGGTGGATCTACGATATGTCCGCGTTGGTACGTCATTCCATTCTACCCCTACCGCTGGTCTGCGACGAGATCGATATCCACACTCCTGCGGCCTGGGGCCTGGCCACAGGGATGGCGTGGCAAAACCAGAGCCCGGTTTTGACGATCTCTTTCCTGCAAACGCAGGTCTCGCCAGGACGCAGCACCGGGTGCCCGGTCTCCGATGCTCACGCCATATATGGACTGGTTCAAGAAGGAAACACCTGGTCTGTGAAGTGGGTATTACCTGGTGGTATGGAGCCAGCCTGGTCCTCAGATGATCGTCTTCTGGCGTACACGACTGTAGCGAGAGAGGAAGGTGTCGATCCGTGGGAACAAGTGCCTCCTGGCATCAAGATAGGCCTTAATGGGCCGCCGCAGCTAGATGTCCAAAAGGCACGTTGGATAGCCGAGGATTCAATCTCGGGCACTCGCGTAGCTCAGGAATTACTGAATAGCAAGCGATTCCATGTTCGCGTCGTGGATAGTGAGTTATCTGAAGTTTTCCATGTCTCCAACGCGCACAGTCCAGCTTGGCAGCCTTAATACGACAGGGTTCACACCGTTTTTAGCTGGTTGTATGGAAACTCCATCCTTCGGGATTTTGCATTCACGCCGATACCATTGCCAACATCAAGTTGATGAAATGAGAAATGACACTGGGCCGAAACATCAGGCGCGTTCCGCGCCCGACGTTTGAGCTCATTGAAGAGGGGACAGATGCCGAGACGAGAACGAGTGGTGAGAAGGCCCGTCGAGCCAGACCCCAAGTACAACAACCGCAATGTGGCCAGCTTCATCAACAAGGTGATGCAACGAGGTAAGAAAGAGCTGGCCCACCGGATCGTCTACGATGCTTTTGACATCGTGGAGGAACGGATGCGGCGTAACCCGGTGGAAGTGTTCGAGCAGGCCGTGCGCAACGTCACGCCGGTGTTGGAGGTGAAACCCCGGCGGGTGGGCGGGGCCACCTATCAAGTGCCGATGGAAGTCCCCAGCGAGCGGCGGTTGACGTTGGCGATGCGTTGGATCATCCAGGCCGCCCGGGCGCGTACCGGCCGGCCCATGGCCGAGCGCCTGGCCGCCGAAATAATGGACGCCGCCAATAATACCGGCGTCGCCGTCAAGCGAAAAGAAGATACGCACAAGATGGCCGAGGCCAACCGCGCCTTTGCCCATTATCGGTGGTAGTCCGCCGGGCACCAGGCAACCTGGGATCGTGGTTCTCAGACGCGCGGTTTGGCCCGCCAGCCCAGGGGTGACATGTGCCCAGAGCCTTTCCGCTGGAGCGGGTCCGCAACATCGGGATCATTGCCCATATTGACGCCGGCAAGACAACCACCACAGAGCGGGTGTTGTTCTATACCGGCCGGACCCATCGCCTGGGCAACGTGGATGAGGGAACCACGATCACCGACTGGATGGAGCAGGAGCGCGAACGCGGTATCACGATCACAGCCGCTGCCACTACCTGTTATTGGCTGGACCATCAGATCAACATCATAGATACACCGGGCCACATTGATTTCACCGTCGAAGTCCAGCGCAGTCTGCGCGTCCTCGATGGGGGCATTGTGGTCTTTGATGCGGTGGCCGGGGTAGAACCCCAGTCCGAAACAGTCTGGCGGCAGGCAGATCGCTATCATGTCCCGCGCATCTGCTTCATCAACAAAATGGATCGCGTGGGGGCGGATTTCTGGCACACCGTGGAGATGATCCGCACGCGATTGAATGCCGCCCCCCTGGCCGTCCAGCTACCCCTGGGCAGCGAGGCTGATTTCCAGGGGGTCATAGACCTGATTGATAACGTGGCGATCCGCTACGTGGACGAGTTAGGGGCCAGGCCAGAAACCGGGGCTATCCCGGCAGAACTGCTGGACATGGCTCGCTTCCACCGCGAGCGGCTGGTGGAACGGATCGCCGAAACAGATGACACGTTAACAACGAAATACCTGGAGGGCATAGATATCTCCCCAGCGGAACTACGGGCTGCCTTACGCCGGGCGGCCTTGCGGCTGGAGTTGGTCCCGGTACTGTGCGGGTCGGCGTTGCGCAACAAAGGCATCCAGCCGCTGCTGGATGCGGTGGTGGACTATCTACCCTCACCCCTGGACGTTCCCCCCATCACGGGCCTTGACCCGCGCACGATGGCTGAGACTACCCGCCGGCCAGCCGATAACGCGCCTTTCGCCGCCCTGTGTTTCAAGATCCAATCGGACCCTTACGTGGGCCGCCTGGCTTACCTGCGGGTCTATGCCGGGCATCTGGTGGGCGGCCAGCGAGTGCAGAATACCACCCGGGAGCGGGTGGAGCGAATCGGGCGGCTGGTGCGTATGCACGCCAACCACCGGGAGGACGTGGACGAGGCCTTCGCCGGCGACATCGTGGCCGCCGTCGGGTTGAAACAGACGTTTACCGGCGATACCCTCTGCGACCCCAACCAGCCGGTGGTCCTGGAATCCATCCGCTTCCCAGAGCCGGTGATCTCGGTGGCCATCGAGCCACGCACCAGGGTTGATCAGGAGCGCATGAGCGAGGCCCTGACGCGCCTGGCTGAGGAAGACCCGACTTTTCGGGTGCGCACAGATGAGAACACCGGTCAGATGTTGATCTCCGGGATGGGGGAATTGCACCTGGAGGTGTTGGTAGACCGGCTGCAACGTGAGTTTCGGGTGGGAGCACACGTGGGCCGGCCCCAGGTGGCCTATCGAGAGGCTATTACCCAGGCGGTGCGCAGCGAGGGGCGTTTTGTGCGCCAGACCGGCGGCCGGGGCATGTATGGGCATGTCTGGCTGGAGCTGGAGCCTTTGCCGCGTGGGTCGGGGATCGTGTTTCAGAACCGGGCCCGGCCCGAGGCGGTTCCCCAGGAGTTCGTCCCGGCCGTGGAGGTGGGGATTCGGGAGGCGGCCGAGACCGGCCCGCTGGCCGGGTATCCATTGATGGATCTGCGGGCTACGCTGGTGGATGGCTCCTTTCACGACGAGGACTCTTCCCCGCCGGCCTTCAAGATCGCTGCCTCCATGGCCCTGCGCGATGGGGTGCGCAGGGCCAATGCGGTTCTCTTGGAACCGGTGATGAAAGTGGAGATCGTGGCCCCCGCCGAGCATCTGGGTGAGGTGATCGGTGATCTGAACGCGCGCCGGGGCCAGATCCAACGGACGGAGGCGCGGGGCGAGGTGCAGATCGTCCAGGCGCTGGTCCCCCTGGGCGAGATGTTCGGCTACGCCACCGTCCTGCGCTCGATGACCCAGGGCCGGGGTAGCCACAATATGGAGTTCGCTTATTATGACCCGGTGCCAGAGAATCTGGCGGCGGCGATCATCGCCCGGGTACGGGGGTGGTAGGCCCACCAGGTAGTATAATAAGGTAACCAATCTAAACGCGGGTCACAGACCCGCTTTGAGCAACTTTTTCCATCTACTGAGTATAATAAGGTAACCAATCTGTAAGATGCCAGCCCAAGTGTCTGGCTTCTGGACAGTTCAGGGGGCAGTTTCCCGCTTGGGGAGACCGCCAGACGGCAGCCGAAAAACTTTATCAGGAGGAGACGAACATGGCGAAGAAAAAGTTCGAGCGCACCAAGCCCCACGTGAACGTGGGGACCATCGGTCACATTGACCACGGCAAGACGACCCTGACGGCCGCCATCACCAAGACCCTGGCGCTGAGGGGCCTGGCCACCTACCAGAGCTATGATCAGGTGGCCAAGGCGGATGCCAAGATGTTCCGCCGCGATGCGACCAAGATCCTGACGGTGGCCATCGCCCATGTGGAGTATGAGACCGAGAACCGGCACTATGCCCACGTGGACTGCCCGGGCCACCATGACTACATCAAGAACATGATCACCGGCGCGGCCCAGATGGACGGGGCGATCCTGGTGGTGGACGCGGCGGAAGGCCCGATGCCGCAGACCCGCGAGCATATCCTGCTGGCGCGCCAGGTGGAAGTGCCAGCCATCGTGGTCTATTTGAACAAGGTGGATAAAGTGCCACCCGGAGACGAGGATCTCCTGGATTTGGTGGAGCTGGAGTTGCGGGAACTGTTGGACAAGTACGAGTTCCCCGGCGACGAGACCCCCATCGTGCGCGGCAGTGCCCTGGAGGCCCTGCGGAGCGATAGCACCGATCCCAATGCGCCGGAATACGCCAGCATCTGGGAATTGATGCGCGTGGTGGATGAGTATATCCCCACCCCGATCCGCGACGTGGACAAGCCGTTTCTTATGCCCATTGAGGACGTCTTTGGCATCAAGGGCCGGGGCACGGTGGTGACCGGGCGCGTGGAACAGGGTCGGATCAACCGCATGGACACGGTAGAGATCGTCGGCAAGAGCCACGAGATCCGCAAGACCGTCGTCACCGACGTGGAGATGTTCAAAAAGAGCCTGGAGTTCGGCCAGGCCGGCGATAACATCGGCTGCCTGCTGCGCGGCATAGATCGGGATGAGGTCCAGCGCGGCCAGGTCCTGGCGGCGCCGGGGACCATCAAACCTCATACCGCGTTCAAGGCCGAGGTTTATGTGCTGACCAAAGAAGAGGGTGGCCGGCACAAGGCCTTCTTCTCCGGGTATCGTCCCCAGTTCTATGTGCGTACTACCGATGTGACCGGTTCGATCAAACTGCCGCCGGACGTGGAGATGGTTCTGCCCGGCGATCACATCGAGATGGAAGTGGAGTTGATCGAGCCTATTGCCCTGGATAAAGGGGTGCGTTTTGCCATCCGCGAGGGCGGTCGGACCATCGGTGCCGGCACGGTGACTGAGATCCTGGCCTGATGCATCGGGAATAAGGGGTAGCTATGACCAAGCAACGCATTCGGATCCGGCTCCGGGCCTATGATCATCGCATCTTGGACCAATCAGCGATCCAGATCGTGGATACGGCTGAGCGTACCGGGGCCCGGGTAGTCGGGCCGGTGCCGCTGCCGACCCGGATCGAACGGTTTTCCGTGATCCGGTCGCCGTTCATTGACAAGGACTCGCAAGAGCAGTTCGAGATCCGGACCCACAAGCGGCTGATCGACATCGTGGAGCCGGCCCCCAAGACGGTGGATGCCCTGATGCGGCTCAACCTGCCGGCCGGGGTGGATATCGAGATCAAGCTCTAGCGTTGGTGAGTGACAACTGCAAGCACGTGGGCCAGACCGGCCGCCAGGAAGAAGAACGGGCCGGCCTGACCCGCAGGAGGGCAGGCGCACCGGGCCTGCTCTCTACGTGCCTTGATTATGAGTGGATGGGAAGATGAAAGAGGGCATTCTAGGCCGCAAAGTGGGCATGACCCAGGTCTTTGACGCCCAGGGAACGGCGATCCCGGTCACGGTGATCGAGGCCGGCCCGTGTGTGGTGACGCAGGTCAAGACCCCCCAACGCGATGGCTACGCGGCTGTGCAATTGGGTTTTGGGGTCGCCCGGCGTCTGAACGAACCCCAACGGGGACACCTTATGGGCCTGCCGCCGGTGCGTCATCTGCGCGAGATTCGCATCTCGCCGGCTGAAGCGGTGGAAGTGGGCCAAAAGGTGGATGTGGGCATCTTCAAGCCGGGCGATAGAGTGGATGTGACCGGCATCTCTAAAGGCCGAGGGTTCGCCGGGGTGGTCAAGCGCCATGGCTTTGCCGGCGGCCCGCGCACCCATGGGCAATCAGACCGCACCCGCGCCCCAGGGGCGATCAGCTCCGGGTCCACGCCAGGCCGTATCCTCAAGGGCAAGCGGATGGCCGGGCGCATGGGCGGTGAGCGCGTCACGGTGCAGAACCTGGAAGTGATCGTAGCCGATCCGGCCCGCAATCTGCTCCTGGTCCGGGGCGCAGTCCCAGGGGCCAGGAATGGGCTATTGCTCATCCGGCGGGCAGTGAAGTCGTAGTTGACCACTGACCACGGACCGCAGACCCTCCCCAGACATTCGATGGCGGTCAGCGGTCGGCTGGCGGCGGTCAGATGTGCAGGCAGGAGAGAAGCGTGGAACTGGCAGTTTATAACGTGGCTGGCGAGGTGGTAGACCACGTTCGCGCCAGCGATTACATCTTTGCAGCTCCGATCAATATACCGGTGATGCACCAGGCCCTGGTGCGCCAGCAAGCGAACGCCCGGTTGGGGACCCATAAGACCAGGACCCGGGCCGACGTCAGCGGTGGCGGCTCTAAACCCTGGCGTCAAAAAGGCACCGGCCGGGCCAGGCAAGGATCGCGGCGGGCACCTCACTGGCGCGGTGGGGGCACCGTCTTTGGACCGCAGCCCCGCAGCTACCGACAACGAATGCCCAGGCGGATGCGGCGTCTGGCCTTGCGTGCCGCCCTGTCCGTCAAAGCCCGCGATAACCAGATCGTCCTGGTGGACAACCTGGCCCTGGAGCAGCCGCGTACCAAAGATATGCTGGCGATTCTGGGGCGATTGCCAGTGGGAGACTCGGTACTCATCGCCTTACCGGCGGCCGACCTGGTGGTGGAGCGATCAGCGCGGAACATCGCCGGGGTCAAGATCTTGCGAGTTAACTACCTGAATATCCGGGACCTGTTGAGCTACGATACCTTGCTGATGCCGGTGGCAGCCCTGGAGGTGATCCATGCTCTCTGGGACGCCCCCGGGTTCACTGTGGCGGGGGATGAAGCATGAACGTCTATGATGTGCTCCGACGTCCTATCACTACTGAGCGGGCCTTGCGTCTGGCGGAGCAAGGGAAATATACCTTTGAGGTGGCTCCCACGGCCAACAAGATCCAGATCAAGCAGGCAGTAGAGACGATCTTTAAAGTGAACGTGGTCAGGGTGAACACCATCACCGTGCCGGGCAAAAAGCGTCGTGGCTGGCGGCGGCCCGTCTACGGCAGTACAGCCAAATGGAAAAAGGCTATCGTGACCCTGCAAGAAGGCCAGCGCATCGAGTTTTCTGTCGGCTAGGGCAAGGGGGATTTATAGTGGCTTCAGCCGGACGACTCAGGGTCCAGGAGGGGTAGTTCACGATATGGCAATCAAAATATACAAACCCACTTCGCCGGGACGGCGAGGGATGAGCGTCTCCACTTTTGAGGAGATCACACGCGAAGAGCCGGAAAGATCCCTGCTCCAGCCGTTGAAGAAGAAGGCCGGTCGCAATGTACGGGGCAAGGTTACGGTCCGCCATCATGGTGGGGGGCATAAACGTCGCTACCGCGTCATTGACTTTAAGCGGGATAAAGCCGGCGTGCCCGGCCGGGTGGCCGCCATCGAATACGACCCGAATCGCTCGGCCCGGATCGCGCTGATCAACTACGCAGATGGCGAAAAGCGCTATATCATCGCCCCGGTGGGCCTGAAAGTGGACGACCGGGTGATGGCCGGCCCGGCGGCCGATATTCGCGTGGGCAATGCCCTGCCTATTCAGAGCATCCCGGTGGGGACGATGATCCACAACATCGAGTTACAGCCGGGCCGGGGAGGGCAACTGGTGCGTTCAGCCGGCGCGGCAGCCCAGTTGATGGCCAAAGAAGGTCCCTATGCGCACGTGCGGTTGCCCTCTGGCGAGGTGCGGCTGATCAGTGTTCAGTGTATGGCGACCGTGGGCCAGGTGGGGAACCTGGACCATGCCCGGATCAAACTGGGCAAGGCCGGTCGGGCGCGCCATTTGGGTCGCCGGCCGGCGGTACGTGGCTCGGCCATGACCCCCCGAGACCACCCCCACGGCGGGGGTGAGGGTCGCCAGCCCATTGGGCTGCCAGGCCCCAAGAGTCCCTGGGGCAAGCCTACTCTGGGTTACAAGACCCGGCGGCAGAACAAGCCGAGCAACAAATGGATCGTGCGCCGACGGAAGAAATAGGAGAGAGCAAGCCATGTCCAGATCGCTCAAAAAGGGACCTTATATAGAGGAACGGTTGCGGGCGCGAGTGCGCGAGATGAACCGCACCGGCCGCAAACGGGTGCTCAAGACCTGGTCGCGGGCCAGCACTATCTCGCCGGAGTTCGTCGGGCATACCATAGCCGTCCACGATGGCCGGCGACATGTGCCGGTGTTCATCACCGAAAACATGGTGGGCCACAAGCTGGGCGAGTTCGCGCCCACCCGGTTCTATCGTGGCCATACGGCACGAGAGAAAAAGGCCCGGCGCCAATAACCGGGGGAGGGCAATATGGAAGCGAGTGCCGTGGCGAGGTACGTGCATACCTCACCAACCAAGATGCGCCGCATCGCCGATGCGATCCGCGGCCGACCAGTGCCTCTGGCGCTGGCGACCTTGCAGTATCTGCCGGGACCCTCAGCGCGCACGGTGTCCAAGGTGGTACGTTCGGCTGTGGCCAATGCCGATAACCTGCATGGCCTGGAACCAGACGAACTGTATATTGCCGCGATCATGGTGGATGGCGCCGGCTTTACGCGCAATACACGCCGTTGGCGACCCGGGGCGCGCGGGCGCTATAAGATGATGCGCCGCCGGGCCAGCCATATCAAGGTGGTGGTGCGCGCAGTCGAGGAGGAATAGAGGAGGTAGAGGGCTTTGGGACGCAAGGTACAACCTGTTGGCTTTCGACTGGGCCAAACGACAACCTGGCAATCGCGATGGTACGCGGACAAGGATGAGTATGCCGACCTGTTGCAGCAGGACCTGTGGATCCGCCAGCGGTTGATGGAGGAGCTGGATTCGGCCGGGCTGGCGCGGGTGGACATCGAGCGCTCGGGACGACTTATTAACCTTACCCTGCACGCGGCCAAACCGGGCATGATCATCGGCAAGGGCGGGACCAAAGTGGAGACGTTGCGCCGGGAACTGGAAAACCAGACCGGCTCGCGGGTGCGCATTGACATCCAGGAGATTCGCCAGCCAGAGTTGAATGCCTATCTGGTGGCCCGCAATGTGGCCGAACAGATCGAACGCCGCATCTCCTATCGGCGGGCCATGAAGCAGGCTGTAGGGCGGGCGATGCGTTTTGGGGCCCAGGGAGCCAAGATACGGTGCAGCGGGCGGCTGGCCGGGGCCGAGATGAGCCGTTCCGAGTGGGTCCATGAGGGGCGGGTGCCGTTGCATACTTTGCGCTCCGATATAGACTATGCTCAGGCGGAAGCGCTGACCAAGTTAGGACAGATCGGGGTCAAGGTCTGGATTTATAAAGGGGACATTATCCCGGCGAAAGCGGAGACGCCAGAACCCGGCGCCTCGCCGGCCGCCTGATCCTGGCCCGTACTCGCAGGAGAGAGCAAGATGTTAATGCCCAAGAAGTTCAAATACCGCAAGATGCATCGCGGGCGCATGAAGGGGCCGGCCTCGCGTGGCGCAACCATGGCCTTTGGGGAGTTCGGGTTGCAGGCCCTGGAACCGTGCTGGTTGACCAGTCGCCAGATCGAGGCCGCCCGTCGGGCAGCTACCCGCCACGTGCGACGCGGCGGCAAGATCTGGATCCGGGTCTTCCCCGACAAGCCAGTGACGGCCAAGCCCGCCGAGACCCGTATGGGGAAGGGTAAGGGCGCGGTGGACCACTATGTGGCGGTGGTGAAACCCGGTCGCATCCTGTTCGAGGTGGCCGGGGTCCGCGAGGACCTGGCCCGTGAGGCCCTGCGCCTGGCCAGCAACAAACTGCCTATCAAGACCCGCCTGATCGCGCGCTCGGATCTGCTGAGCGAGGAGGGTTAGAGATGAAGAGAGCCGAGGCACGCAAGGTAATGGCCGAGCTGCGCCAACGGGCCAGGACCTCGGACAGCGAGTTTGACCACGTGATGGCCGAGATCGAGGACCACATCCAGGATGGGCACCAGGAGTTGTTCAACCTGCGCTTTCAACTGGCGACCCGCCAGCTCAAGAATTACAAGCGGTTGCGCGAGGTGCGGCACGAGATCGCTCGCTGGGAGACCCTGCGGCGAGAATTGGAGATCGAGGCCTGGGAACGTGCCTATGAGGAGGCGGCGGCGTGAGTGAGCAAGTCTCGGGTCTGACCCCGGCCGAGCAACGGCGGAAGACCAGGATCGGCCGTGTGGTCAGTGACAAGATGGACAAGACGGTTGTGGTGGCGGTGGAGACATTGTATCGCCACCCGCTATACCACAAGATCGTCAAGCGGACCAGACGCTTTATGGCCCACGACGAGCACCAGGTATGCCGGGTGGGGGACCGGGTGCGCATTGTGGAGACCCGCCCCCTGAGCCGTCGCAAACGCTGGCGGGTCGTGGAAGTCATTGGCCATGAACTGCTGGCGGAGATAGAGTTACCGACGGGTGAGGAGGAACTGGCCGAGATCCTGGCCGCAGTGCCGCCAGCGGGTGAGGGTCCGGCGACGGCTGACATATCGGGTGAGGCCACCGTAGTTGCAGATAGTGAGGTGGACCGATGATCCAGCAAGAGAGCCGGCTTCGGGTAGCCGACAACACCGGGGCCAAAGAATTGCTCTGTATTCGCGTCCTGGGCGGCTCGCGGCGACGCTATGGTGGCGTGGGGGACATCATCATAGCCACGGTCAAGCAAGCTGCGCCCCAGGGCGCGGTGAAAAAGGCCGATGTCGTGCGGGCCGTGATCGTGCGCACGGCCAAAGAGTATCGCCGGGCCGATGGCAGTTATATCCGCTTTGACGATAACGCGGCCGTGATCCTGGACGAGCGTTTGAACCCCCGGGGCACGCGTGTCTTTGGGCCGGTGGCGCGCGAGTTGCGCGAGAAGGGCTTTATGAAGATCGTATCCCTGGCCCCGGAGGTGCTGTGAGGGACGAGCATGAAGATACGAAAAGGTGATAAGGTGCTGGTCCTGACGGGCAAGGACCGGGGCAAGACCGGTGAGGTCCGCCAGGTGATTCGGGCCAGGAAAAAACGCAGCGCAGAATGGGACCCCGATCACGATCGGGTCATCGTTGCCGGGCTGAATATTGTCAAACGACACTTGCGCCCCCGCCGGGTGCGAACCCAGGCCGGCATCGTAGACATCGAGGCGCCGATCCACATCTCTAACGTGGCCTTGATCTGCCCCCGGTGCAACAAGCCGGTGCGCGTGGGCTATCGGGTGATGGAGGATGGCAGCAAGTCGCGGGTCTGCCGCAAGTGCGGCGACTTGATTGACTAGTGTGGCGCCAGGCAACGGAGGAGATATGGCCAGGCAAATACCCCGGCTCAAACAACTCTACCGCGATGAAGTAGTGGCCGCCTTGATCCAGGAGTTCGGCTACCGTAACGTGATGGAAGTACCCCGCCTGCACAAGGTCACGGTCAACATCGGGTTAGGCGAGGCCCTTCGTGACGCCAAGGCCGTGGATAATGCCTCGCGTGACCTGGCTCTGATCACCGGCCAGCGGCCGGTGGTCACGCGAGCGCGCAAGTCCATCGCCGGGTTCAAGGTCCGCGCCGGGATGCCAGTGGGCCTCATGGTCACGCTACGGGGCGATCGGATGTATGACTTTCTGGATCGGTTATTCAACGTGGCCTTGCCACGAATCCGAGACTTTCGGGGCCTGTCCAGCAAGTCCTTCGACGGGCGCGGTAACTATAGCATTGGGCTACGTGAGCAGCTAGTCTTTCCAGAGATTGACTATGACACCATTGACCGTTTGCGGGGCCTGGAAGTGAACATCGTAACCACGGCCCGGAGTGACGCGGAGGGCAAAGCCCTGCTGCGTCATCTGGGGTTGCCATTCCGGGATTAGTATACGGGAGGACGCAGTGGCAAAGAAATCCATGATCGCACGGGAACAAAAACGCAAGTATCCCACACGGGTGCGGAATCGGTGTCGTGTCTGCGGCCGCCCACGGGCTTATATGCGTCGCTTTGGGCTGTGTCGCATCTGTTTCAGGGAGCGTGCGGGCCAGGGCTTGATCCCCGGCGTGATCAAGTCCAGTTGGTGAGCCGGGTGGCCCCGACGGTAATGACGAGGAGTGTGTGATGACCACAAGTGATCCTATCGCCGATATGTTGACACGAATCCGCAATGCCCAGATGGCTCATCATGAGAGCCTGGAGTTACCGGCCTCCCGGATCAAGCTGGACATCCTGCGTATCCTGAAGGAAGAGGGCTATATCAAAGATTTCCGGGTCCGCCGGGAAGGAGCACGGCGCATAGTGAAGGTCTGGCTCAAATATGTGGACCGGAAACCCATGCTGTCGGGATTGCAACGAGTGAGCAAACCGGGCCGCCGGGTCTACGTGGGCAAAGACGAGATCCCGAAGGTTTTAAACGGGATGGGCGTGGCGGTGCTTTCCACTTCGCATGGGGTGTTGCCGGACCGCCAGGCACGCCGATTGGGCGTGGGTGGTGAAGTGTTGTGCTTCGTCTGGTAAGGAGGTTGCGGTGTCTCGAATCGGTAAACGGCCCATCCCCCTGCCTGGCCGGGTGGATGTGCATATTGAGGGACAACATATCACGGTGCGCGGCCCGCTGGGCACGTTGGAACGCGACCTGGTGCCAGACATCCAGGTCCGACGCGAGGGGGATACCCTGGTGGTCACACGCCCTTCGGATAGTCCGAGGCATAAAGCGCTGCACGGCCTCACGCGCACCTTGATCGCCAATATGGTGATCGGCGTCAGCCAGGGGTATCGGAAAGACCTGGAGATCCAGGGGGTGGGCTATAAGGCGCAAATGGCCGGGGACACGGTGGTCTTGCAGGTGGGGTATTCGCATCCGGTCAGAGTCACACCCCCAGCCGGGATCAAGTTTGTGGTGGAGAACCCCCAACTGGTGAGCGTGCGAGGCCTGGACAAGGAGCTGGTAGGCGAGGTGGCAGCGCGCATCCGTGCGATCCGCAAACCAGAGCCTTATCTGGGTAAAGGCATCCGGTATGCCGGCGAGACGCTTCGTCGCAAGGCCGGCAAGTCTGGTAAGGTGGGCAAGTAAGAGGGCCGTGGCATGATCAAACAGTATGATCGCGTTGCCGCACGCCGCCGGCGGCATCGGCGAGTGCGTATGACGGTGCGCGGCACGGCGGGCCGGCCGCGTCTGTGCGTGTTCCGCAGCTTGCAGCATATCTACGCTCAGATCATTGACGATGAACGAGGCCAGTCGCTGGTGGCTGCTTCTACCCTGGAACCGGCGATCCAGGCGATGGTGAGGGGGCAGCCCAAGGCAGCCCAGGCGAGTGTGGTGGGCAAGGTTCTGGCGGAACGGGCCCGGCAGAAGGGGATCACCACGGTGGTGTTCGACCGGGGTGGCTATAAATATCACGGTCGCGTTCAGGCCCTGGCCGAAGCAGCTCGTGAAGGCGGGCTGCTGTTCTAGCGGGTAACCCGACAGGAGTGAGCATGGCGAAAAGAAGGGTGCGGGAACAACAAGACGAAGAGACTGTGGTCGAGGAGCTGGAGTTCGAGGAGCGCGTGGTCTCTATCAACCGCGTGGCGAAGGTCCAGAAAGGTGGCCGCCGCTTTGGGTTCAGCGCGATGGTCGTTGTGGGTGACCGGCAAGGCCGGGTCGGTGTGGGGCTGGGCAAGGCCCGCGAGGTGCCGGATGCCATCCGCAAGGGCGTAGAGATCGCCCGGCGCAACATGATCACCGTCCCCTTGCTCGGTCACACCATCCCCCACGAGGTGATCGGCAAGTTCGGGGCCGCCCAGGTGTTGATCAAACCGGCCTCGCCAGGCACCGGCGTGATCGCCGGCAGCGGGGTGCGCGCGGTGGTGGAGGCCGCCGGTATCCGCGACATCCTGACCAAATCGCTGGGCAGCGCGAACGCCATCAACGTGGTCCGCGCCACCATGGAGGCCCTGCGGGCGTTAAAAGACCCGGAAGAAGAGGCCCGCCAGCGGGGGAAGCTCCTGTCTCAAGTCACCCCCGTATGGGCGCGGAAACGGGTAAGCGAGGAGCACGAGAATGGCTGAGCGGAAACTGCGCATTACCTGGGTCAAAAGTGCTATCGGTTACGGCCGGGACCAGAAGGCGACTATCCGGGCCTTGGGTTTGCACCACCTGAAGGAGACGGTGGAACACGCGGATACACCGGCGATCCGGGGCATGGTATTCAAAGTCCAACACCTGGTGCAGGTGGAGGAAGTTGAAGACATAGCCTGAGGCGGAGATGTTCGTGCTCCTGCCCGGCCCAGGCTGGGCTGAGTCACCGCCGTTGACTATGAGGAGAACAGAGATGAAGTTGCATGAATTAGGGCCGGCCCTGGGGAGCCGTAAACGACGAATCCGGGTAGGCCGTGGCGATGCCAGCCGGCGGGGTAAGACGGCCGGCCGGGGCACCAAGGGGCAGAACGCCCGCAGTGGTGGCGGGGTGCGCCCCTATTTTGAGGGTGGGCAATTACCTCTGGTACGACGCCTGCCCCATCAGCGCGGCTTTACCAATATCTTTCGCGTGGAATACAGCGTCGTCAATGTGGGGCGGTTGGCGGACTTGCCGGCCGGCACCGAGGTGACCCCGGAGTTGTTGCGGGAAGCCGGTCTGGTCCGCAAGAACAGGCCGATCAAGATCCTGGGAGACGGCGACCTGACCCAGCCGCTCATCGTGCAGGCCCATAGTTTCTCGACCAGCGCCCGGCACAAGATCGAGGCAGCCGGGGGCAAGGTGGTCGAGCTGAGCCAGCCGGTCCCCTAGAGCTGGCCGCGTGGTCACGGGACCGCAAGAGAAGTTACTGAGGAGGCCGCATAGCCCATGCTCCAAGCCATGATCAATGCCTTCCGGTTGCCCGACCTGCGACGGCGATTGTTGGTCACTCTGATCATCCTGGTGATCTTTCGCCTGTTCGTGGCCGTGCCCATCCCGGGCGTGAACCAGGAGAAACTGGCTGACCTGTTCAAGGGTAACCAGTTCTTGAGCCTGCTGGACCTGTTCGCCGGGGGCGCCATGTCGCGGCTCTCCATCGCCATGATGGGTGTCTACCCATACATCACGTCCACCATCATCATCCAGCTTCTCACACCGATCATTCCCAAGTTCGAGGAGTGGTCTAAGGAAGGTGAGGCGGGACGCCGGCGCCTCAATCAAATCATGCATTGGTTGACGGTGCCATTGGCGATGCTCCAGGGGTTTGCCCAGATCTCGGCGTATGCCAACCAGGGGATCATCACCAACTGGGGTTTCGATACCCTGGCGTCGTCTTTGTCCACGATCGCTATCCTGGTAACGGTGACGACAGGCACTATCGTGGCTGTCTGGCTGGGGGAGTTGATCTCGGAAGCTGGCATTGGCAATGGGGTCTCTATCATCATCCTGGCGAATATCGTGGCCCGCCTGCCCAGCCAGATCGGTAGCACGTTGATCCTGGGCCAGAACTGGCTGGGGATCATCGTCTTTTTCGCTATTGCCATCGTCACGGTGGCGGCCATTGTGCTGGTGCAGGAAGGCGAGCGCCGCATCCCGGTTAATTATGCCAGGCGCGTGCGGGGCCGGCGGGTTTATGGTGGCCAGAGCACCCATGTGCCGGTTAAGGTGCTGTCGGCCGGCATGATCCCCTTGATCTTTGCCCTGTCCATCCTGGCCTTTCCCACCATCATCGGCAGCTATATGCAGTACGGCGAAGGCTGGGTGGGAGACGTGGGCCGGACACTGATGTCGGCCTTTGATCAGAGCAGCATCATCTACTGGGCCTCTTACTTTTTCATGACCATTGGTTTCACTTACTTTTACACCATGGTCATTTTTGAGCAGCAGAATCTGGCGGAAAATCTACAGAAGCAGGGCGGGTTTATCCCCGGTATCCGGCCGGGCCGGCCCACGCAGGACTATCTGACCCGGATACTGAACCGGGTGACTCTGTTCGGGGCGATATTCCTGGGAACCGTGGCGGTCTTGCCCTATTTTGCGCGCCTGATCACCGGCGTGCAGACCATGAGCCTGGAGAGCACCAGCGTGCTCATCGTGGTGGGCGTGGTATTGGATACCATGCGGCAACTTGAGGCCCAGTTGCTGATGCGACATTACGAGGGCTTTATCAAGTAGTCCTGGCTGCCTGCCCACCAGCAGGTTGGGTCAAATATTCCGCTGGCCGGAGAGTCGGGCAAAGGAAGGGGCGTTGAACGTGGAGTCCAAAGGGCCGCGATACATCATCTTGTTGGGGCCGCCGGGCGTGGGCAAGGGCACGCAGGCGGAACGATTGATGGCGCGGCTGGGCCTGCCCCACGTGGCCTCCGGGGACCTGTTTCGGGAGCACCTCAAGGCCGGGACGCCGTTGGGCTTGAAAGCCAGGTCCTACATGGATCGCGGCGAGTTGGTGCCCGACGACATCACGATCGGCATGGTGATGGACCGGCTGGCGCAGCCGGATTGTGTGGCCGGGGCTATCCTGGACGGGTTTCCGCGCACAGTGGCCCAGGCGCAGGCGCTGGAGACGGCGTTGGCGCAACAGGGGCGCGCGGTGGAGGCTGTGCTTTACATCCGGGCGCCAGCAGATGTTTTATTGGCCCGCTTGAGTGGGCGGTGGACCTGTCAGCGGTGCGGGGCGGTTTATCATATGTTGTTCAGCCCGCCCCGGGAGGCCGGACGCTGCGACGAGTGCGGTGGCGTGCTATATCAGCGTCCGGATGATACGCCGGAGACCCATCGGCGGCGTATTGATGTCTACCAACAGCAAACGGCACCGCTCATCGCCTGGTACCAGGCGCGCGGCCTGTTGCAGGAGATTGACGGCACTTTAGATATTGATGGGGTGACCACGGCCCTGCTGACCGCCTTGCGGTCCTGACACGCTATGGCCATCGTGATCAAGTCTCCCCACGAGATTCAGTTGATGCGCCGGGCCGGCCAGATCGTGGCCGAGGTGCTGGAGATCTTGCAGGCGGCGGTGCGGCCGGGGCTGACCACCGGCGAACTGGATCAACTGGCGGACCAGCAGATTCGGGCGCGCGGGGCCATCCCTTCCTTCAAAGGGTATCGGGGGTTCCCGGCTTCGCTCT
>Ga0209227_1001267_pt1 | contig 19925 bp, 19 predicted proteins | sample YNPBryantNP2012_FD_185815 | JGI IMG/M metagenome (GOLD analysis project Ga0209227, IMG submission 185815) | Anoxygenic and chlorotrophic microbial mat microbial communities from Yellowstone National Park, USA - YNP Bryant NP 2012 (SPAdes)... ...
CTTTGATGTTCGATCGCGACTACACGCCGGAGGGGGCGGCGATTGAGCTGGCCTATGCACCCGTGGTCGAACACTCGATAAAGCTGATTGGGGCTGGATACATCTTGGACGAACTGAGCGGTGACAGCAACGACCCGTATTTACTGGGTGCGCAACTGCGGTGGACCGGAACCTGGACAAGACACATTGCCAGCAACCTCGGCATCTCCGGATGGGCCATGGCGAACAAAGATCAGTTGGTTAACTCTGCCGTGCCAAACTTTGGCAAGGGCAACACGCGCAACGATACCGGTCATCTTGCGTACTCGTTCAATCCGGTCCAGGTTGACGGATGCTTCACGTACACCGTGGACAGTGTTCCGATGTACAGCGGCCCATTCCCGATTTCACTGTTTGGGGAATACCTGAACAACCCTGCTGCGCAGCGGAAAAACGAGGGTTGGGCTGTGGGAATCATGTTGGGCAAATCAGGAAAGAAAGGCCTGTGGGATATTTCGTATCAGTACCGTTTTCTTGCTGCTGACGCATGGTATGAGGAATTCACAGAATCCGACTTTGGTGCAAACTACGTTGCGGCGCCGGTCGGCGGCAGTCGCGGCTACGGAAGCGGAACTAATGTCCGAGGACACATCGTCCGCGGCCAGTTCTCGCCATACGATCACCTGACTTTTGCTGTGACGAACTTCTTGACAGAACTGATTGATGAAACACCTGATTCATCTGACAGCGGCACTGGCCGCTTGCAGGTTGACGCTATATTGAAGTTTTGAACAAACCACTACGAAACCTTTGCACGAGTTAGAATCGCAACCAGTGAAAACTCAAACCAAGCAACGAAAAATGAAAAGCCACATATACTGTTCAGTGCTTGCCATCGGTGCAGTCGCTCTTGCAGTGGCCGCACCGCTTCAAGCCGCAACAACCATTACTGCCAAGGGCTCTGACACTTTGGTCATCCTTGCACAAAAATGGGCTGAGGTTTACATGCGGGCGCATCCCGGCGTCAAAATCCAGGTGACGGGCGGCGGTTCCGGTGTGGGGTTTGCCGCCCTGCAGAACCGGCAAACTGACCTTGCCAACGCGTCACGTCCCATAAAAGCAAGGGAAATCGAAGCCTGCATCAAGGCTTTCGGCAAACGACCGACCGAATACAAGGTGGCGATTGATGGCCTGTCGGTGTACGTCAACTCGGACAATCCCGTCACTGAAGTTACCGTCGAACAGCTAGAACAGGTGTTCACGGGCAAAATCAAGAATTGGAAAGAACTCGGCGGGTCTGACATGCCGATCACCGTGTACAGTCGTGAAAACAGCTCGGGCACGTACGAGTTTTTCAAAGAACACGTACTCAAGGGGAAAGACTTTGTGGCCAGCGCACAAACCATGCCCGGCACAGCGGCTGTTCTGCAGGCGGTTGCAAAGGACAAACGCGGTATTGGATACGGCGGAGCTGCGTACGGCGCAGGCGCAAAGCATCTTCTTGTCAAAGCCGATGCGAATTCCCCGGGCATCGAGCCGACCGAAGAGAATGTGGTCAGCCAAAAATACCCGATATGGAGATACCTTTACATCTACGTTAACCCTGCACTGGACAAGGGCGAAATAGCGGCTTACCTGCGCTGGATTCGGAGCGATGAAGGCCAGGCTGTTGTGAAAGAGGTAGGGTACTTCCCGCTCCCGGCGCACTTGCGCGAGAAGTAAGCGGCCTTTCACGCAGCGCGGCACAGTCGCAAGCGAATGATCGCAGCGAGACAAAGGCGTTCGTTGCAAGCTCGGCGTTCTGCGGCGCCGCGCCGGCAGGGTAGTTGATCTTGATCGTGGTTTCCTCCTCAGACAAGGTTGTGGTCGGGCGGGATTTCGCGGGGTTGTGGAATCCCGCCCAGGTTTGGGTTCTCGACAAGGCATGCAGAAGGTGAGCACAGCCAGAAAACGGACAATTGGATGGATGGGTGTCCACCGTGGACATCGCGCACGGCCATTGGAATGGTTGGCAGAAAAACTGATATTTCTTGTCTCGCTTTCGGCGATAGTCGTCACAATGCTTATTTTTCTGTTTGTCGCTCGTGAGGCAATGCCCGTTTTTCTGGGCCAGATGAACAGCGCCCTCGTTCTGCCAACGATTCCGGTCGAGGAGATCGACAAGGTCAACCCGGAAGAACTGCGCCGGTACCTCGGTCTGACCAAGAAGCAATTTGCCGAAATGGACCGTGACACCCTGAAAACGTTGATGGAGGTTCGAATTGAGGCTCAGGCTGAGATTCCAACGCAATTCCGCGAAGACAAAGACGCGCGCATCAACACCACGGAATGGCGTTACCTGTTGAAACCGCATCAGTGGACCGGCTATGACCGACCGGTTTACATATGGCAGCCGATTGGTTGGATAAAGAAGTACAACATTGTCCCGCTCATCATTGGGAGTTTGAAACCGACAATTGTTGGGTTGTTGTTTGCAACGCCGCTGGCGATTGGCGCGGCAATTTACGTTTCGCAGCTTGCCGGTGATCGCACACGCGAGCTCGTCAAGCCCGCGATCGAACTGCTGTCGGGCATTCCGTCGGTGGTCATCGGGTTCTTTGCGCTTCTTGTCATGGCGAGCGTTCTGCAGTCTTTGTTCCGATACGAGGTGCGGTTGAACGCGTTTGTTGCCGGGATTGCGCTTGGAATTGCCGTTATACCAATTGTGTTTTCGATCTCCGAAGATGCGCTTACCAGTGTTCCTCGGAGTTACACGCAGGCTGCACTTGCGCTTGGCGCATCCCGATGGCAGACAGCTTATCAGATAGTACTTCCTGCTGCGCTGCCGGGCGTTTTTGCAGCAGTAGTTTTGGGATTCGGGCGTGCCATAGGAGAAACCATGATTGTGCTGATGATTTGTTCTGCAAGCGTAATGTCATGGAACATATTCGAGTCTGCCCGCGGCATAACAACCACAATTGCGGCAGAGATGGCTGAAGCAGTCACGGGCGGGCATCATTACCGGATTCTGTTCATGCTTGGCGCTTTGCTGTTTGCGGTGACGTTTCTGTCAAATCTCACCGGCGACATCATCATCCACAGACTGAAGACAAAGCTGGAGGGCAAGAAATGACCCGGCTCCGGGCCATGAATGGGCAGACCGTCAGCAGGCACTTTCGTGCCGACCGGCGAGATGTGGGCTCGCATTTTTTTACGGTGCTGACGGGCCTCGCGACGTTGTTTATACTTTGCATCCTTGGCGTAATACTGATCAACATCACATGGAACGGCTGGCGGGGGTTGTCGTGGCGGTTCATCACCACAATCCCGACAAAGGACTTCTTTGACATTTCCACCACGGGCGTTTTGCCGATGATAGTGGGGACAACAATTCGGGTTTTTGTGATGACATTCTTCGTGTTGCCGGTGGGCGTGATAACGGCAATTTATCTGACCGAATACGCTCCTGTGCGTTCGCCGCTGACCAGAATCATTCGCGGCGCGGTCAACAATCTGGCGGGTGTGCCTTCAATTGTATTCGGGTTGTTCGGGCTCGGTTTTTTCATTAATTTCATCGGGCATCACATGGACACAATTCTGCGCAGTGCCGAGCCGACGTGGAGTCATCCATCGATTCTGTGGGCATCGCTCACCTTGGCAGTGATGACCTTGCCGGTGGTAATAGTGGCGACGGAGGAATCCCTGCGCGCGATTCCGCCGGGACTCCGCGAGGCGAGCCTCGCGCTCGGTGCGACAAAGCTCGAGACGATCATCAAAGTTGTTTTGCCACAGGCATTGCCGGGCATAATGACCGGCGGGATTCTGGCGGTGAGCAGAGCCGCAGGCGAAGTGGCGCCCATTCTGTTCACCGGCGTTGCCTACTACATGGCCGACCTCCCGAAAAACCTGACAGACCAGTTTATGGACCTTGGCTATCATGTGTTCGTTCTCTCGACACAATCCCCAAACATCGAGCAAACAAGGCCGATCCTGTACGCTACCGTCATTGTATTGCTTGCGTTGACATTTGCACTCAACGTCACGGCAGTTTTAATCCGCGCCCGCATTCGGAAGAGGCTGCGCGCATTGAGCTAGAACCGAAGACCAAGAATGCACGACACAACACTCAAACCGCTGGAAGTTGGCCGAGCCGCCAGTGCAGGGCAGCCTGGTAGCACGGATAGAGCCAATTTCATCGAGGTGCAAAAACTGTCGCTTTGGTACGGGGACGCTCAAGCGCTGAAAGACGTCACTTTCGATATTGGCGAGCGCGTTGTCACAGCGTTTATTGGCCCTTCAGGTTGCGGCAAATCAACTCTCCTGCGCTGTTTCAACAGGATGAACGATCTGATTGACAGCGTGCGGCTGTCCGGGACGGTCAAAATCGGGGGGCATGATATCAATGCACCCGACGTGGACGTTATCGAGCTCCGCAAGCGGGTCGGGATGGTATTCCAGAAATCAAACCCGTTCCCAAAGTCCGTCTATGACAATGTCGCTTACGGACCACGTCTGTTGGGAATCCGAAACCGGGCCGAGCTCGATGGAATCGTCGAGGAAAGCCTGCGCAAAGCGGCGCTTTGGGACGAGGTCAAAGACAGGCTTCATGAAAGTGCTCTTGGCCTATCAGGCGGGCAACAACAGCGGCTCTGCATCGCCCGCGCAATCGCAGTTGAACCCGAAATCCTCCTGATGGATGAACCGGCTTCGGCACTGGACCCGCTGGCCACTTCGCGCATTGAAGACCTCATTCTCGAACTCAAACGCGATTACACGATCGTCATCGTCACCCATAACATGCAACAGGCGGCGCGCATCTCGGATTACACGGCTTTCTTTTACCTTGGCGAGCTGATCGAGTATGGACCCACAAAGAAGATCTTTACAAACCCGTCCCGGAAGCAGACTGAAGATTACGTGACAGGACGGTTTGGTTGAACCATGCTGATGATATGGAAAGGAATTTTGAAAGCGACATGGCCAGGCTGCAGGAAAAACTGCTGTTCATGGCCAGCCACGCCGAACGCGCAGTGCGCCAGGCCGTCGAAGCTCTCTCCTCGCGCAACGATGCATTGTGCGAGGCAGTCAAAGAAAGCGACGACATTCTGGACCGGCTCGAAGTCGAAATAGACGATCTCGCAGTGAGTTTGTTGGCGCGCGCACCGCTTGCCTCGGACCTCCGACTGGTGACCGTTGCGATGAGGATTTCAGAAAACCTCGAGCGCGTGGGCGACGAGGCGACGAAGATCGCCAAACGCGTTCTCCAACTTAACAGCGATTTGCCGCTCAAAACCGCGGTCGAAATCCCACCTCTGGCCGAGATGGCCCTGGACCTGTTGAAAGAGTCGCTCGACTCTTTCTCAAAGCGCGATTCCCTCCGGGCCCGCGCCATCATCAAGAAAGACAAAGCGATCGACGAACTCAACCGGCGGATACACCAGCAATTGGTTGATTTGATGACATCCGACGCTTCCACGATTGTCCGGTGCCTGCATCTGATGGTGATCGCAAAGAGTTTGGAACGAATTGGTGATCACGCGAAAAACATCGCCGAGGAGGTTGTCTATCTGTGCGAAGCACTGGACATCCGCCACCCGGCTTCAACAGGCCAGTCCGCAGTATGAAAGAGAAGATTCTTGTCGTTGATGATGAGCCAGATGCCGTTGAATTGATCGAGTTCAGCCTGAAACAGGCTGGTTACGATGTCATCACTGCTGCTGACGGCGCAGAAGCCGTCCGGAAAGCCCAGTCGTTTCTTCCTAACCTGATTATTCTTGATCTCATGCTGCCCGAGATTGACGGGCTTGAAGTTTGCCGCCTCCTGCGCCGGAATCAATCAACCGCCTCAATCCCGGTCCTCATGCTCACCGCCAAGGCCGCGGAAGTTGATCGCGTTGTCGGATTCGAGCTGGGCGCCGAGGATTATGTGACAAAACCGTTCAGTCCGCGCGAGCTGGTTTTGCGCATAAAGCGGATACTCGAACGCGGGAAGAAGCTGCCAACAAGGAAGGAACGCATGGCCTTTGGCGACCTTGTCATAGATTTGCCGTGCCACTCGGTGACAGTCGCTGGCCATCCGATCGAGCTGACCGCCACCGAGTTCAGACTGCTGACTCTGCTCGCAGAACGTTCAGGCCGCGTCCAGTCCCGCGATCAGTTGCTCCAGGATGTTTGGAATTACGAAAAAGCCATTGATACTCGGACCGTGGACACCCACATGCGCCGCCTGAGAAAGAAGCTTGGCTCGGCAGCAAAACACCTGGACACAGTCCGCGGCGTTGGTTACCGATTCGTCGAATGACTTTTTGGGTGGTATTGACAGTGTTGGTTGCGCTTGGCGCGCTGGCCGCATACTTCTACTCGGCCAGAAAACTTGATGCGCGCCTGCGGTCTGCACGCGAAGAGATCGACCGGATCAAAGCATCTCATGCCACAACGTTGGCAGAGTTGCGCGCCCAACAGGAGGCAATCTTCAACAGCATTCATGAAGGATTGCTGGTGCTCGATGGTTCAGGCCGGGTTCGGGCTTGCAACCGCGCTTTCAGGGAGCTGTTTGGAACCGACGTGGATCCGATCGGGAAGTCGTTACTGGAGATATTGCGCATTCATGATCTTGCGGATCTGTTGCACAGACTTGAACGAGAGGACCGTGTTTTGGGTTGCGAATTTCGTTACCCAGGGCCAACCGAGCGGATCGTTGAAGTCAATGCCACCGTCGTAAGAAACCAGGCCGGCGACCGTCAGGGGATCGTGCTGGTATTCCATGATCTTTCCAGAGTCAAACAATTGGAAAAGAGTGGGTCCGAGTTGATAGCCAACGTGAGCCACGAGCTGCGTACCCCGGTTTCCATGATAAAAGGTTACATCGAAGCCATTCTCAGCAGCGCCAAGGATGACCCGGCCACATTGCAACGTTTTCTCGCCACCATCGAGCGGCATGCCAACCGGCTTGCGATGTTGATCGAGGACCTTCTGACAAGCGCAGAGCTCGAGTCCGGGCGTGCCGTCCTCAATCTCAGTCCCGTCTCACTCCGGAGCGTTGTGGATGACGTAATGAAAGAACTGGAACATCGCGCTCGGTCGCGCGGTATCGCGATGACAAATGATTTGCCCGACGTCGTTGTGCTGGGCGATGCGGACAGGCTTCAACAGGTCTTCACCAATCTGTTGGACAACGCCATCAAGTACGGAAAACCGGAGGGCAAGGTCATTGTGGGCGCAATAGCCCTCGATGAAAACCGCATTCAGGCGCACGTGTCCGATGATGGTCCCGGCATTCCTCCAGAGGCAATACCGAGGATCTTCGACCGGTTCTATCGAGTGGACAAATCTCGCTCGCGCGACCAGGGGGGTACAGGGCTTGGGCTGTCGATAGTGCGCGACATTGTCCGCGCGCATGGGGGGGAGGTCTGGGTCCAAAGCAAGCCGGGCCAGGGAACTACGTTTTTCCTGACCTTGCGAAGGCCTTCTATGGACGCGGAGCCGGCGTGATTGCCAGTCCCAAGATCTCACCGGCCGACTGATCAAGCACAGCCACACGGTTGTTTTCCGGTCAGACTTCAGGCTCAGACTCCCCGGTCCCGCCGCTTTGGAATGGAACCTCGCTGGTAGCCCGGCCCCGTTTGACTGCCGGAGCGTGTTGTGGCATCTGGGGCTCAAATATGGGGACAGACACGATATTCAAATATGGGGACAGACACGATATTTTCGACTCTCAGTTTGTCGTGCGAGCTTACGGCTGTAACTAGTCCGCGCGTGAACCTGTTCCTCTTGGGCGGCCTTGATCCATCGACAAGGTGTTGGAGATGATGAATTAGAACGCCAGCGGGGCGTTGGGAACGGTAGTAGAAAAAATTGGAGCGAGCGAAGGGATTTGAACCCTCGACATTCACCTTGGCAAGGTGACGCTCTACCAGCCTGAGCTACGCTCGCGTCCTAAAAACCGCAGGTAACTTTACACGGACGTGAGTTTCTTGCAAGCAATATTTCGCGCACGTCGAAATCCGCAGCTTCTTGGGGAACATCGCACTCCGCGCGCAGTCGGTGTGAGGCTGGATCTCGCCGAGGTTTAAGCTCGCCAGCGAAACAGAATTCTGATTTATTTGCGTTCACAGAATCGGGCAGAAATGGCAGGTGCCCGGAAGGTCGCCGATTTGACGTGACGGAAAGCGGTTTGCCGGCGGCATCTCCTGGCTGCCACAACGGGGTTGCCGTAATGAAGAGGCTGAGCCAGGCAGAGGAGTCATTGAATGTTAACGAAGCTCACGATACGTAATTTCAAACGGTTCGAAGACGCGGAGATTGAATTGTCCTCGCCAGTGGTGTTTGTAGGGCCAAACAACTCCGGCAAGACCACTGCGCTGCAAGCGCTCGCTTTGTGGGAACTGGGTTTGCGTCGATGGATAGAGAAACGCGTTGCCTCAGGAAGCAAAGCAAGAGAACGTCGTGGCGTGGTCATTAACCGCCGTGATCTGGTACAACTGCCGGTGCCGCGCTCGGCATTGCTCTGGCGCGACCTGCATTTGCGGCGAACAGCAAAGGGAACCGGCAAGGCCACACAAAACGTGCTTCTCGAAATTTGCGTCGATGGCGTCAGCAATGGAATCATGTGGTCTTGTCCGCTCGAGTTTGACTATTCAACCGATGAGACAATCCATTGCCGGCCCTCGCGCTCCAACGGTGCGGTTGACTTGGACAAGCTCGTTCCCCCGCAAGCGCGGGAGGTGCGCATCGCTTATTTGCCGCCAATGTCCGGCTTGGCAGCAAATGAACGGCGAATTGACGAGGGTGCGATCCACGTTTCCCTTGGGGAGGGACAGACGGCCCAGGTTTTGCGGAACCTTTGCTACAAACTCTGGGAAGCCGAGAATGGCAAGCCGGACCAGGGCGAATGGGGTTCGTTGGTTGCGCAGATGGAACGGCTCTTCGGCGCGGAACTGCTCGTGCCCGAATACGTGGCTGAGCGGGGCGAAATCCAGATGAGCTACCGCGAACCTTCGAGTCGCGGCCAGAAACGTGTGGAACTGGATTTATCTGCTGCGGGACGGGGATTCCATCAAACACTCCTCCTGCTGGCTTTTTTGCGGTGGAAACCCGGGTCGGTGGTGTTGATTGACGAACCGGATGCGCACTTGGAGGTACTGAGGCAACGCCAGATGTATTCGGAGTTGACGGAAACATGCCGACGATTTGCCAGCCAATTGATCATCGCAACGCACTCTGAAATTGTGCTGAACGAAGCCACACGCGACAAGATTGTGGCTTTTGTTGGCAGACCGCATGTGATCAGGCAAAGTGATCAAGTCCGCAAAGCACTTGCCCTGCTCGGATTCGAGCAGTTTCTCCAAGCTGAAACCAGAGGCTGGGTTTTGTACCTCGAAGGCAGCACCGACCTTGAGTCCTTGCGGGCACTGGCGCAGGCGGCCGGTCACCCAGTGCAGCAACGCCTTGCGAATGCCTTTGTGCATTACGTGTCCAACGAGGCGCGCAAAGCGCGTGAGCACTTCTTCGGCCTGTTGGAGGCTTATCCGACACTGCGCGGGGTCGCCGTTTTCGACAACACGCCCGACGTCTCCGTCCAGTCACACCCTCGGTTGTGGGAAGTGAAGTGGACTCGGCGCGAACTGGAGAACTACTTTTGCCAGCCCTTTGTTTTGCGCCGGTGGGTTCAGCAAAGCGCCGCAGCAGGCGACCTGTTCGGCTACAGCGAGCTTCAAAGACGTCAACAAGCAATGGAAGAAGCAATCACCGAGAACACCATTCCTGTGGCACTGAATGACCCGGATCACGTTTTCTGGAGGACCAACAAGGTGAGCGACGAATACCTGCCGGCCGTTTTTGGGGCATTCTTCAAAAAACTGGGCTTACCCAACTCGATGAACAAGTCCGATTACTGCCAGTTGGCCCGCTTGCTAAAGCCCGAGGAAGTCCATGACGAGATCAAGCATGTGCTGGATCTTATCCAAGCAGCAAGTGAAGAAGCTGACAGATGAACTTTATCCCGGAAATGTCACCGACCGACCGGCCAGATGCAGACGAACCGCAACTTCGGTGAGATTTCCGGACCGGCGCTGTCATCAATCCGGCCTGTAACTGATTGCGAGGAGCCGGCGCAGTGCTTCTCGGTTCTGCGCATCGTAGAAGTCCGCCGGATTGTAATTGTCGGTCAAGACAGCGCCTTCGCTCCTGTCCATGGACAAGCGGTTGCCAAAGGCTGCTTCGACCGCCCAGCGGAGTGATTCCGGCACTGACTCGAGTTGAGGCGGTTTGAGCATGACAAACGGTTCGCGGTCAGAGGCAACATAGAACACGTTGCCGTTTTGGGCGTCATGAATCACAACGTTCTTGAAGACCGTGCGCAGAGTGCGAAGAAGCGAAACGCCAAGGAAATCACGTCCGGGTGAGAGGTCGGCGAATGTGTTCATGACAAGCGTGCCGCCCGGCTTGAGACAGCGGTGTACCGCTTGAAACGATTCTCGAGTCATCAGGTGCGATGGTGGCGATTCGCCGAGGAAAGCATCCAAAACAACGGCGTCGTACCGTCTTGTTGTGGTGTTGAAATAGTAACGTCCGTCGCCGATATGCAGCGTTACGCGCGCCGGATCGAACCCGAAAAACTGCCGGGCAATCGGCACCACGACAGGATTGATTTCGACCACATCGACCTTGACGCCTTCCCTTGCAAGCTGCATCGGCACAATGCCCACGCCGAGTCCGACACAAAGCGCCTCGTGCAGTTCAGGCGTGTAACTCTTCGCCAACCCATAAAGCATGTGTGTGAACAGCGACATGCTTTGTCCAGACTGCGGCGCGTAAGTGTTCTGGGTCAGCAGGTCATTCAAGAACCAGCGGCGCCCGCCGCTCTCGGTTTCAACAACCTGCAGCAACCCAAAATTCGAGTTTGCAGAAAACACTTCCTTGACGCCGACAGTGCCGACGGCTGGGCGTTGAACCGCTGCCAACCCGATGACCAACAGGCTTGCCGCGCCGCCAACAACACCCGGCGACCGGGTCTTGCGACCCCATGCGAAGAAAAACCCAATCGCTGTCGCCACAAGCAGGGCCGCCGTCAGACTCATCGTGACAGAGTTTGGCAAGAGAGGAATCAGGACATAACCGATCAGTATTGTTCCTGCCACGCTGCCGATCGTGCTCAACGAGGTGAGCCTACCAACGATCGAGCCAACGTGCGCGACCGAGCTGGCCATGACTCGGACGAAGAACGGCCCGACCATCGCCAACAGCGCCAATGGAACGAAAAACAACGCCACAGCAGCCATCAATGAACCCGCGGCAAGCCGGAATCTGAGACACCAGTAAGCGACCGACTCACATGCGATGACGCTGAACCCGAGCCATGCCGCTGCGACCACGATGCCGCCGTACACCCATGCCGGCTGGGGCGATTTGTCAGCCAGCCATCCGCCAACAGCATAGCCGGTGGCAAGAGCCAACAAAGTCACTGCGATTTGGGCTGTCCAAACAAAGTGAGACGTGCCCACATACGGCGCGAGCATCTTTGCGCCGAGGATTTCAATTATCATGATGGCAGCGCCTGTCAGCGCAGCGGTCGCGAAAAGGTACACCTTCAACCCCCGCGAGATGATGTCGGATGATGATTTTGGAGCCGATTGTTTCACGCGCCGTTTTTAGTCACGGAAACCGATTGTGGCGACATGAATCTCTTGCGCATTTTCAGCCGCAACGCGTTTCCGATGACAATGAGGTCGGATACCCCCATCGTGGCGGCGCAAATAATCGGGCTCAGAAAGCCGAGTGCTGCCAACGGCACTGCAGTTGCATTGTAGAAGAACGCCCAGAACAGGTTCTGTTTGATGGTGCGCAGCGCTGCCGCCGCAAGGTCCAACGCCTCCAGCACTGCTCTCAGGTCCGATCGCAGCAGCACGATATCAGCAGCCTCGCGTGCGACGTCTGTGGCAAGGCCGACGGCAATACCAAGATCGGCCTGTTCTAGCGCGGGGGCGTCATTGATTCCGTCGCCAACAAACGCCACACGTTCGCCATGTTGTTGAAGGTGCCGGATCATTGCCGACTTCTGAGCGGGCGCAACACCTGCGAACACGTCAGCGGGATCGATGCCGATTCTGGCGGCAATTGCTCCGGCCGGGCCGGGTTGGTCGCCGGTTACCATGCATACGCGTTTGCCCAACGCTTTCAGCGCCATAACAACCGCTTTCGCTTCTTCACGGGGTGAATCGCTGACATTGAACAGCCCGATCAACTCTCTGTCCCTGGCGAGCCCAATCACAGTCTCGCCGACCGTATCTAGTGCATTGCTCGGTTCCGCGCCTGATTGGATTCCTTCTTGCTGCAGCCATGGCAACGCGCCCAACCGCCACACATGGCCGTCTCCGGCTGCCATGACACCGCAGCCACGCATCTCGCGCCAATCGGTCCACTGGCGAGTGGCGTGGGGCGGTGTGGCAGGTTGATGCTCGCTGTGCGTGGTTTTCGAGTCGCTGTCGTTCTTGTTGAGCAGGCATGCAATGGCGCGGCTGACAAGGTGATTGGATGGGGCAGCAAGGTTTGCCGCAATGACTTCGATCGGCTCTCTTGCACTGATATCTGGCCTGAGGTGTTTGACCGCGGTAACAACCGGTTTGCCCACGGTCAGCGTTCCTGTCTTGTCAAACACAACCGTTGTGATTTTTCCTGCTTTTTCGAGCGCAACGCCGTCCCGCACGAGGAATCCGCGGCGCGCCGCGACGTTTGTCGCGGCCATTATTGCTGCCGGTGTTGCGAGCCCCATCGCGCATGGGCAGGCGACAATCAGCACTGCGACCGCATTTATGAATGCAGCGGCCAGAGCCGTTTCCGGAACGGCTGCGGGCCACAGGTGTCGCGAAAGAACCCGTGCAACAGAAATTGCGCTGTCGTAATCGCTCCACCACCATAATCCTGCAGCGATTGCAACTGCGACAACGACCGGCACAAAAATGCTGCTCACCCGGTCGCCAATTCTTTGAATATTGGCGCGGCTGTTTTGAGCGCGTTTGACAGCAGCGATGATCTTCGCAAGTGCGCTGTGTTCGCCTGTTGCCGTCACGCGAACGATGAGTCGGCCGTCCGGATTCAATGTGCCGCCATAGACAACAGCGCCCGGCCCCTTTTCCACCGGTACAGCTTCGCCTGTCAGCATGGATTCATCCACTGTCGCTCGACCCTCGAGCACAACTCCGTCGGTAGGTATGTTGTCACCGGGTCTAACAACGACGATGTCGCCGGGTCGGAGACTGCCGATTGGAACCTCGTCTTCGGATTGGTTTGCACCCAACCGACGCGCTTTCGATGGGGACAATTTCAAGAGTGACTTGAGCGCGCTTGCTGCCTGTTCGGTTGCACGCGCCTCCAGCCAATGCCCGAGACTGATCAGAGTGAGAATTGCCGTCGATTCGAGAAAATAGAGGTGCCCGGCCAGGCCGGAGAACAGCAAATACACGCTGAACCCGAATGCAGCACTCGAGCCAAGGGCAACCAAGGTGTCCATGTTTGCGCTTCGTGCCTTCAACTGCGCCCATGCGCCTCTGTAGAATCGTGCTCCACAGAACCCTTGAACGACCAGAGCGAGCAGGAAGCTCGTCCATGCAAACCATGCCTTTCCATGCAGGTGAAGAACCCATTCACCAAGGGCGAGGGGAACCACGGCAGCCAACCCAATGATGATATTCATTCGCCACTTGTCTGATGGCGACCGCGATCTGGTTTCCACGCCTGCAGGGCTTGGGCCACGCAACTTCGCCGAAAAACCCGTGCGCCGCACCGTTTCAACCACAACGTCGGGCGCTGGCGGAGCTCCGGGCAGCCATCGCACCGTCGCTGCGCCGGCTGCCAAGTCCACGGCGACAGACTCGACGCCAGCGACTGATTCAATCGCTTGTGTGGCGCGCCGCGCGCAGTTCTGGCATGTCATGCCCGAAATGGAAAATTCGGATACTGTGATGCGCTTCTCGACTTCCGCTTTATCGTTGACGCCCACATGACTCATGCACGTACATGTGTATCTAATCCGGGCCGATGTCAAACCCTCGCGGTTCAACGCGCCGGGCGAGGACAGATTCCAATTACATCGATTTCCCATTGGCCTGTTTGGCCTTTATCCATCAACGCTCCGTCCTTAACCTCAGAAAAAAGTGCGGAAGACTCGAGAAACCAGGGTCAGGGTCCTGCCTTTCATCTGATTTGGCCGCGCGCGGGCAATCTCAGGAATTGTTCAAGCCATACTGCCATGCGAACGAATTCGCGCAAGGATCGCAGACCTTGTGATCGTTCGATGCTCTCGTCCTGCGGGGATTCATGCTGCCATCCCAACTCCTCGCCCCCGAGAGCGACGAAGTCTCCCCTTTCAGCGCGGTGCGACACTGCGGTGTTCCTGAAACCAGCGCAGTTGTTACGCCTCGCGCATCTGGCTGCACCTGCGCCACGCTGAATACTTATATTGAGAAATCGATCATATTTCCGAAGATTTTCAGACTGCGAGTTTGCCAGGTTTGTCAGTGTCCGCTTCGCTGGTAGCGAGCAGCGCGGACACGACAGCGCGGCCTTCGGAGTACAATTCCACAGTGCGGCCTTCGAAGTTTTACATGGGATAATTTGCGGGGGGACCAAATATGGGGACAGACACGATATTTGATGTCCGACGTACTGGTGGGGAACGTTCAACGTCCAACGCTCAACTCTCAACTTTCATCTGGGTGATCGAAAGGGCGCAAGGTGGGCGGAATATGGGGACAGACACGGAATTTGGAGGACCGGACTTTTGACCCGGCGGACCTGACCAGGCGCCGGTCGGACGGTCCTGGCCGGCGGGGCTTCCAGATATGGGGACAGACACGGTGTCCGGTATACCGATCAGGAACGTTGAACGTGCAACGTTCAACTCTCAACTTTCAACTGGGTGACCGAAAGGGCGCATGGCGGGGCGGGATATGGGGACAGACACGGAATTTGGACGGGCGGACTTTTGACCGGGCGGGCCTGCCCAAGCGCCGGTTGATTGGTCGAGGCCGGCTGCGGCACCCGGATATGGGGACAGACACGATGTCCGGTACCCGATATGGGGACAGACACGATGTCCGGTATACCGATTAGGAACGTTCAACGTGAAACGTTCAGCTCTCAACTTTCAACTGGGTGACCGAAAGGGCGCATGGTGGCCGGGATATGGGGACAGACACGATATTTGGGCGGCCGAGTTTTTGACTGGCTGGACCTGGCCAAGCGCCGGTCGGGCGGTCCAAGCCGGCGGGGCGCCCAGATATAGGGACAGACACGCAATTTGGACGACCGAACTTTTTAGCCGGCGGACCCGACCAAGCGCGCCCGTCGGGCGGTCGAGGCTGCCGGAGCACCCGGATGTGGGGACAGACACGATGTCCGATATGCCAATCAGGAACGTTCAACGCCCAACGTTCAACGGTCAACTTTCAATTGGGTGAGCGAAAGGGCGCATGGTGGGCGGGATATGGGGACAGACACGCAATTTGGGCGGCCGGACTCTTGACCCTGGGGGACCTGACCAAGCGCGCCGGTCGGACGGTCCACGCCGGCGGGGCGCCCAGATATGGGGACAGACATGGAATTTGGGCAACCGAACTTTTGAGCCAGCGGACCTGACCAAGCGCGCCCGTCGGGCGGTCGAGGCTGCCGGAGCACCCGGATGTGGGGACAGACACGATGTCCGATATGCCGATCAGGTAAGTTCAACGTACGACGTTCAACTCCCAACTTTCAATGGAGTGAGCGAAAGGGCGCATGGTGGGCGGGATATGGGGACAGACACGGAGTTACGGCGACATCTATCACCGGGTTTTGCATGTCGGTACTGTGGCGTCAGTATGTGCAATGTCTGTATTTTTCAGGGGCGTGAGCCGGGGGCGGGGGACGAAGTCGAGGCAGATATGCCCCAGTCCGGCGACACAGAGCTTTGTGATCAACGGGCGCAAGCACCGCATCTTTGGGCGTCAGGCAACTTTGGTTACGGCTGGGCCGCTGTGCGAAGATTGCGGCTTGAGGCGCGATACCAACACCGCTCCGACTGCAAACAGCACCGCACTGTAGGCAAAAGCTGGACCAGTCCCAAAATATGTCCACAGCGCGCCCACAGCAACGCTCGACGCAAAGTCGCCAATGCCGTTGACCGTTGCCAATACGCCGAAGGCCATCCCATGGTTTTCTTGGCTTACCAGCTCTGCGCAAAGTGAATCTTCCAACGTCTCTTCGACGCCGACATAAACCCCGCCGAGAAGAAACACTGCGCCCAACGTCCATACGTTTCCCGGCAACACAATCACCAACAGTGCCATCACCGCTGCCGCCGAGTAGCCGGCGGCAAGGACGACAGGTTTTGCAAACCGATCCGCCAGCCACCCCGACAGATAGGCAAATCCGGCATAGAAGACGTTGTGCAGCAGGTACAACCCTGCCGCCACGCTGGCGGCCGTGGACACACCCATGCTTGAGGCAAGGTTCTGCGTGGCAAGCAGGATCAACATCGAATGCGCAAAATCGCCTGCACCAAACAACCCAACCGCCACGAGGAACCGACGGTAGTTCGGAGGCAACATGCGCAGTCGTTGGCCAAATGAAATGTGTGGCACCGGCCTCCGTTCACGCTCTTTGACCCCAAAGGCGATAAAGCCCGCTGCCAACACCCCGGGAATCAGCGTGAGCGCAAACAACGTCTGGTAATTATGGTGGACCAGTGGCAACAGTGCGAAGGCTGTCGCCGGACCGACAATCGCACCCAACGTGTCCAGCATCCGCTCGAACCCGAATGCACGTCCATAGGTTTCCTGCGTGACTGCGGCGGCAAGCAATGCTTTGCGCACCGGCGTGCGCACTCCCCGTCCAAGCCATGCCGCTGCACGCGAGATCAACACATGCCACGCTGCCGACGCCATGCCAAACGACGCCGTCCCGAAGGCGGTCAGGAGGTAACCAGCGACTGCAATGGGTTTGCGCCTGTGCAGCTTGTCGGTGTAATAGCCGCTGGCCATTTTGGCAAAGCTGGACAGCCCGTCGGAAACGCCTTCGATCAGGCCCAGCCATGCTGCCGCAACACCCATGGAGGCGAGGAACGCCGGCAACACGGTTGTCGCAATTTCATGTGACCAATCGCTGAACAGGCTGGCGAGACCGATTCCCAAAACGGTTCGGTTCAGCCAGCGTTTTGAAGTCGAGCCTGATACTTGCATGTCAGATCATGACTGCCGTTGCACTGTCCGATAAAATCTCTGGTTGTGATTTTACCAGACGCGACGATCGTTTTGCCATCGCGAAACCGACACAAACAGCTCAGCGCGTCGCAGCCGCGACCAAACGCTCGAGGCGTAACCATTGCCCTTGTTGCAGGAATAGTGATGTGTCGCGCCGCGCTGAAAAGGGCGACTTGGTCGCCTGAGGGGAGATGCTGGTCGGATCAGCAGACGAACAGTTCTAAGGCAAAAGTCTCGAACCACACGCTGATCTGCGATTTCGGCGCAGATTATCCAATATTACACTCCAAAGGCGCACTGTGGTGACCGCATTACTCACTGCTAGAGAAGCAGATACTGACAAACTGAGTAAACTCACAGTTTGAAAAACTTCGCAAATATGATCGATTTCTCAATATGGAATATGGTCATGGGTCCGGGATGTCATGGCAGATCATCCTTGTTTCGCTTTGGCGAAACAACCAACATATTGACAACCAACCGAACGCTGGTTGATGACGCGGGGCAAAACACCCACCAGCCAAGCGTGATCTGAAAACGGGATTTGCAAGATCGTACCATCACATGATCAACGGCGAAAACGTCAAGAACTTCCAAGTTGCGCGGATGTCTCCACTGATTCTGGGACTGACAGTTCTTGTCTTGGCACTGCCACCGGCACTTGTGGTCGGTGCTCTGTTGGGAAGACGCATGCTCGCGTTGCCAGCCGCGTTTTTGGTCGTGCTGTACATATGGGTCTGGCTTTGGTTCAGGCCGACCCGGTTTGTCGTTCATGGCGGCGGAATCCGTGTTGTCTGGCCGCTGAGAAACTGCGAAATTCCACGAGAGGACATTTCGATCGCCCGAGTTGTGGAAAGGCGCGATCTGCTAAGAGAGATCGGTTTTGCATTGCGCATTGGTGTTGGAGGGCTCTGGGGGGGATTTGGCTGGCTGTGGACAACACGTCGGGGATTGGTTCGGATGTATATCACGCGCACGGATCGATTTGTATGGATCGAGCGTGTGGGTGGCAGGCCGTGGCTGATCACGCCGGAGAACCCCGATGAATTTGTTCGGGCGCTGGGTTTCGGGCTGGATTCCGGCGCGTAGCCCGCAGTGGGTTTGTGCGGCTTGCATTGTCGAAGGACTGTTGGTTCACTGGAGCGGCATGGCATTGCCTTACAGAATTTCGACGTTGTTATACTGTTTCAATGAGCGGGACGAAGTTTTGCTTCTCGAACGCGCGCAGGAACCGAACCTCGGTCAATGGAGCCCTTGCGGTGGCAAACTTGACACTGCCTCGGGCGAATCGCCTTACGCTTGCGCGTGCAGAGAGGCGTTTGAAGAGATCGGCATGGTAATCAAGCCGCGTGACCTGCACCTCACTGGAATAGTCAGCGAGTACGGTTACCAAGGGAAGGCCCATTGGTTGATGTTCTTGTTTGAAGTAAAGCGGAAGCTCGAAAAAGTTCCACCGCCAATTCATGAGGGGCGATTTGCTTTTTTCCCGAGAAACGCGCTCAGAAAGCTTGCATTGCCGCAGACCGATCGAGAGCGGATTTGGCCTTGGTTTTGGCGACATCGCGGCGGGTTTTTTGCAGCGCATTGCCGATCGCATCCAAACGGGCCCAACGAATGGGTGCTTGAAGAGTCGAAACCAATATGAGGATATGAGGATTGGGACGGAAAAGACCGTCATCGACCGACAGAGCGACGAGTTTTACATGACTGAGGCGCTCCGGCAGGCGCGCCGAGCTTACGAGGCCGGCGAAGTCCCGGTCGGCGCCGTCATCGAACGCAACGGACGCATCATAGCCCGCGCATGGAACCAGGTCGAATTGCTAAACGACGCCACCGCACACGCCGAAATGCTGGTCCTGACCAAGGCAGAAGCTGCCGTCGGCGATTGGCGGTTGACTGACTGCACAATGTACGTGACCAAAGAACCGTGCCCAATGTGTGCAGGCGCGATTGTCCACACTAGACTGCGCAGGGTCGTCTTTGGGGCGGCAGACCCGAAGGCCGGCGCCGCCGGCAGCGCAATGAATCTTCTACAGTTCCCGAGCCTGAACCACCGATGTGAGATCACGGGCAAGGTTCTTGAGCGCGAATGCAGAGAATTGCTCCGCCAATTCTTCGCCGAACAACGTGCCATGGCAAAGTCTCAGGCTCCGTCGAAAAACGGAAACAGAACACATCGGCACGGTTCTCAGCGCAGCGCAGCCGAAACCGAATGATTGCGGTGAAGTAAGAGCATTCGTTGCAAGATCGACGCTCTACCGCGCTGAATGCTTATATTGAGAAATCGATCATATTTGCGAAGATTTTCAGACTGCGAGTCTGCTGAGTTTGTCCGTATCTGCTTCTCTGGCAGCGAGCGGTGTGGTGACCACGGTGCGGCCTTCGAAGTATCACATTGGATAATCAGTGCGGGACCAAATATGGGGACAGATACGATGTTTGGGGGGCCGGCGGAGCAAATGGAGGGACAGGCACGATATTCTGATATGGGGACAGGCACGATGTCCGGTACACCGATCAGGAACGTTCAACGTACAACGTTCAACTTGCAACTTTCAACGGGGTGACCGAAAGGGCGCATGGTGGCTTGGATATGGGGACAGACAGGGAGTTTTGCCGGTCGGCGGTCCAAATAGAGGGACAGACACGATATTTGGCCCGGGCGTCCGGATTTTCGACACATTGGAACTGACTCAGCGACCGGTCGGCCGGTCCAATCGGGCTGTCGCGCCC
>Ga0209227_1001275_pt1 | contig 19869 bp, 16 predicted proteins | sample YNPBryantNP2012_FD_185815 | JGI IMG/M metagenome (GOLD analysis project Ga0209227, IMG submission 185815) | Anoxygenic and chlorotrophic microbial mat microbial communities from Yellowstone National Park, USA - YNP Bryant NP 2012 (SPAdes)... ...
CCCCCCATACCTTCCCCCAGCCCCCTTTCGATCCCGCACTGCGGGAGCGTAGCAATGGCGATCTTGCGCCTGCATCTTGCAACGATGCCGCATTTACGAACCCAATCCCCCCTCTCCCGCAGTGCGGGAGAGGGGCTAGGGGTGAGGGCACCCCAGGATTTAGCATTCTCTGCGACAGGTGACCGATACCCCGGCAGCGGAACATCGACGACGACTCCATCCCTGCTTCCTACGCGATCACCTGGATGTGCGGGTCGCTGGCTCGCCAGGGCGGTAAACGACTGGAACCCATCGGGGAGCGCATCAGCGCCCCATTATCCCAGGCACCTTGCCAGCACCCTGCCAACATCCTTCCGCTTGCGAGAGGGGTGACGGGTATGATCAGCGAACTAGCCGAACTCAGCATCGTTCGTTCACGCAGGGAAAGAAGTGAACCAGAGGCCCGCGCACCGGGATACACAGTTTTCTCAGCCAAAATTGGTATTAAACACGTTCGCGGTAGTCGTCGAGGGTGAGCCGGATTTGTTGCAACAATTCACGGGCAATCCCACGACCAAATTGCGCCTGTGCCAACGCCTGTACTTGTGGTAGTCGCTCACGCCAGGAATCGACGTCGGTTGGCGGATCATCGGCTAGTGCAGCTTCCCAGAAGGTTTGTAGCGCTTCACAGCCGATGACATCTGCGATCACACTGCGTATTTCAGCCACTAGATCAAGCAACCTTCGGCGCAAGATCACGAGCGTTACATCATCGCTCAGGATACCGTTCGTCCAGGAGCGCACTTCCTGGATGAGTGTTGCAGCCAGCGCACGCGGTTTCCGCTGCGGTTGACTCATGATCAGATCAACCAGGCGCTCAAAGCCCAAAATTGCGCCATCGGCACGCTCGGCTTCGATCAATCCATCGGTGTAAAGAAGGAGGCTCTCACCCGGCGCAATAACTGCGCTCAATTCGGTATATTCACTCTCGCTATCAACCCCTAGCGGTAATCCGCTCACCTCTAACTCGCATACCGTATCGGTAATTAAGAGCGGAAACGTGTGACCGGCATTCACACAACGTACCTGACCGGTGTGCGGCTCCAGTTGCAGATAGAGCATCGTTACCATACCGTGAGGAATCTCACTCAAGACGCCTCGATTGACCGCCGCCATCGCTGTTGCCGGATCAGCATGGTAACGTGCTTCGTGGCGAAAGACGGTGCGCGCTACCGCCATCCGCAGCGCCGCAGGTAACCCCTTTCCACTAACATCGCCGATCATGATCCCTTGCCAGCCATGAGTAAGCGGTAAAAAATCGTACAGATCGCCACCTAAATCACGCGCTGGTAACGAAATTGCAGTAACTTCCCAACCAGGCAGATGTGGGGCCGCTTCCAGCAACAATCCCTGTTGAATATCACGGGCAAGTTGCAGTTCTTGCTCGAGTTCACGTGCCCGCCGCTGCGCTGCCTCGTCAATGACCGGTTCGGCAGGCGGTGGATCAAGCGGAGCGCGTGCTTTCCGCACGGATAGCAGCCTGCGCTGACGATGACTGAGCAGGCTTGACCAGACTCTCCGACGTATCAGCATGTCAGGAATCAGACGACCGTTACGGACAGGCATCTAACGATCTCCTTCAAGCCGAGCGATCCAACGCCGACAACTCTCTACCAGCCAGTGGGCAGCAACTCCTTCGAGCAGGTAATCGGGTGGTATCTGAGCCAACAAGCGTTCCGCGTTGCGATATTCGCGAATAGCATCCGTCATCCGATTCGTTTGCCGATAACACTCGGCTAGATGAAATGCAACCAGTGGATTATCATTGCTGAGATAACGTGCCTTTTCCAAATGTTGGATTGCCAGTGTCGGCTGCTGTTGCCGTTCGTAGATCATTCCCAACAAGAGATAGGCCTCGGCCAGCAATGGATTTAGCTCAAGCGCACGGCGAGCCTCGGCCAGTGCCAGATCGAGATCACCACGGTTGGCGTGGGCTTGGGCAGCAAGTGACAATACGACCGGTGCGTACCGACCGGCCAATGGTACACGTGCGAAGAGGTCTAACGCTGCATCGAGTTGACCACGTTCGAGTAGACGGCGACCTTCGTGGACAACCGTCTCATCGGTAAATAACGCCACCGACTTTTCACTCACACTGGCAGAGCTTGAACGCGATAGATGGGTTGGTAATCGCTTACGCAGCACCGGCGAGCCAGGCACTGCAGGCGACGTTGGCGGGTCTTTGCGGTAGAGAAACGCACCATCGACCGCAATCGGGGTTAGCCGGTCAAAAATATTCCACAGCGTCTCTGAAAAACCGAGGCAGAGGATACCGCCCTCGGTCAGCACATCGTAGAAGCGTGCCATCAGTGCACGGCAGGTATCGAGGGAAAAGTAGATGGTCACGTTCTGGCAGAAAAGAATATGGGTGCCATAGGCAAGAGCCGGAAAGGGTTCGAGCAAATTATGCTGCATAAAGGTCACGAGTTGACGTACCCGCTGGTGGACGGCCAGACCATTCTCGTGGGGCGTAAAGAAACGTACCCGCTGTAAGGGGGACAGATTAGTTAACGTGCGCCCACGATACACCCCACTTTGCGCTTTGGCTAAGGCAGCAGTACTGAGATCGGTAGCAAGAATCGTGACCGGACGGGGCAGCGGTTCACCGAGTGCCTCTAACACGGTGATGGCGATTGAATACGGTTCTTCGCCAGTAGCACAGCCAGCACTCCAGATTTTAATCGGTGCCCCCGCCGGCAATTTTGCATGAAGAGCGGGCAGGATGGTCTTGCGCAATGCATCCATGTGGGGGCGATTGCGAAAAAAGATCGTCTCGTGATTCAGCAACAATTCAGCCAGTTGCTGCAACTCGGCGCGGTCGGTTGCGAGCACCACATCGGCCAGATAGCGCGCCGGCGACCGGCCACAGGCGGCAGCCCGCCGCTCAACTGCACTACGCAAGGTCAGTAAACGCGCATCGTCGAGCACAACCCCGCAATAGTGTGCCAGCACATCGCGCAGTGGGATCAACATCTCTGATGATAGTGTCATGGCATACTCGCAGGTCTGGCAAACCGCTCGCACAACACCACCAGTATCTCTTCGGGCGGCAAGACCATCTCGGCTGCCCCCAGCTCAATGGCTGCCCGAGGCATCCCAAAAATCGTGCAACTGGCCTCATCCTGAGCAATCGTCAACCCCCCAGCCCGTCGAATAGCACGCATCCCGACTGCACCATCACGCCCCATACCGGTTAACAGCACCCCTACCGCACTGGCCCCATAGAGTTCAGCCACCGTTGTCATCGTAATATCAATGGAAGGGCGCTGTAACAACAACGGTGACGTGCTCAGATGGATTGTGCCATCGCGATTGAGCAATAGATCAGACCGATCAGGAGCCAGGACTGCATGGCCAGGACGCAACGGCATACCCTCAGTCGCCAGTGCGAGCGGAATAGTGCTCGCTGCGGCCAACCATTCGGCCATACCAATACTGAAGCCATGCGCAATATGTTGCACCACAATGACCGCTGCGGCGAACGTCGGTGGTAGCCCGGCCAACAACTGGCGAACCACCTTTGGACCACCGGTTGAAGCCCCAATAACAACAACCGGAAACTGTCCGGGGGCAACCCGTGCTGTATGCACCTGATGGAGGGCCTCGCCAGAAACATCGTTTAATACTGAAGGTGGATGCCGCCGCCCACGCAAATGGGTCACCACCTTAATCCGGGCAATCAACTTCACCCGCTTAATCAGCATACGGCGCAAATGATCAAGTTCGTCGGGATTGGTCAGGCTGGGCTTTTCCATAACCTCAAGTGCCCCAGCCGCCAGCGCCTCAAAAGATGTTGTAGCATCATGACCGCTTACGGCTGCCGATAACACCAGAATGGGAGTGGGATGATAGGCCATAATCTGGCGAGTCGTTTCCACACCATCCAGCACCGGCATGCGGACATCGAGCGTAATAACATCGGGACGCAACTCGGCAGTCAGCGCAATGGCCGTTTTGCCATCTGCTGCTTCGCCAACGACTCGAATCGACGGATCACTTTCGAGCATTTGCCGTAGCAAACGGCGCACTAACGCAGAATCATCAACAATTAAAACGCGCAGAGGGTCATTCATACATACTACCCACGAATTGCGCCGCCGTTCGGCTCTGCCTCTATTCCATCTCTAACACTAAGCGCACCCGATTGGGTAGGTTGAGCAGATCGATGTCTTTGTTTAGATAATCATCAACTCCGGCCTCAAAAGCGGCACGCTTATCATCAGAAGAGGTCAACATTATAATCCGCAGATCATCCAGGGCCGGATTCTCGCGAATGCGCCGACACACCTCATAACCATCGATGCCGGGCATCTGCACATCAAGTACCAGCAAATCGGGTGGTTCAGCAGCAATGGCGGCAAGTGCCTCTTCACCGCTATGGGCCAGGCGAACCGTATAGCCGTACATCTCTAGCCGCATCTTTACGATGTCGGTAACGAGACGACTATCATCGACGACCAGAATTGTTGGCATAGTTACTCCTCGTGGCCAAGCAATTGCTGAATCACCTTCAGCAAGCTATCCTGATTAAACTGACTCTTCACGATGTAGGCCTGCGCTCCTACTTCCAGACCACGACGACGATGTTCTTCTGAGGCGAGGCTGGTAATTAAAATTACCGGTAGGTCAACGAGGGCCAGGTCGTTTCGGATGCGAGTCGTGAGGGTAAAGCCATCGACACGAGGCATCTCGATATCGCTTACTACCAGATCGTAGGTCGTTGCTCGTAACCTGTCAAGAGCATCGGCTCCGTCAATTGCTACCGTTACATCGTATCCAGCCGATTGGAGAATGCTCCGTAATAACTCACGGGTGGTGAATGAATCATCGACAACCAGCAAGCGTGCCGGAGTGGTAGCAGTCGGTAGAGCTTTCCTTTCCGTGGCCGGCGGGAGTGAACGATGAGTGTTACGTTCGACAAGATAGAACGGATTGATCAACAATATCAACCGACCATCACCGAGTTGTACCGCACCACTTAGAGCCGGACGACGCGCAAACAAGGGGCCGAGCGGTTTAACCACTGCCTCACGTTCGTCAATCAGATCATCAACTAACAACGCCACTCGTTTCTGACGTGCCTTGAGGATGAGCGCAGGTGCCCGCAGATGTCGTTGCAGCGGTGACTCGGCAGGCAGGTCAAGCAGAGCCGCAAGTGGGATGAGACTGATCGCACGTTGTTGATACGTGATCGCAGGCTGGTTATCGATGAAGTACACCTGATTGCGCTGAACCCAGATAATGCTCTGCACTGCGGTTGCCGGTAGCGCCACTACTTGCTGCGCAACCTGTACCAATACGATCTGACTGGTAATCAAGGTGAGCGGAATGGTCAGCGTGACCGTTGTACCCTGACCGACAACAGTATCGATCCGCACCTGACCACCCAGCTCGAGCAGATTGGTGCGTACAACATCCATACCAACGCCGCGACCAGAGATTTCGGTGATCGTTGTAGCTGTCGAGAAACCCGGTTGAAAAATAAGATCGAGTGCTTCTTGCGTATCGAGCTGCCCGGCCCGCTCGGCAGTCAACCAGCCAAGTTCAACCGCACGACGACGCAGCCGGTCCGTATCAATGCCTCGCCCATCATCCTGAATACGGATGCGAATTTCATTCCCTGCGGCCTCGGCGCCGATCCGAACTAAGCCAACCGGTGATTTCCCTGCCGCAATTCGCTCCTCCGGCAACTCAAGACCGTGATCTATCGCATTGCGCACCAGATGCACTAACGGATCCCCAATCAGCTCCAGCACCTTACGATCCAGTTCCGTTGTTTCACCGTATATGTCAAGTTGAACCTGCTTACCGGTAGCAGCCGCCAGATCGCGTACCAGACGTGGTAAACCATTGAAGAGCGTGGCAATCGGCAATAGCCGCACGGCCATCACTTCGTGTTCCAGCTCTTTCACCAACAGATTCTGGTGCAAAAGGTGTCGACCGAGCCGATCAAGCTGGTGTTGAACGTGATCGGTAAGCGTGGTTTGTGTACCGCGCAACTCGACGAGACGGGCATCGAGCAACTGGCGTTGTGACGGTGAAAAACGGAGACGACCCAGATCATGTTCAAGCGCGAGCAGAGCACGTTGCTGGTGTTCGACCATTTTCTGTAATCGCTCTAACTCTCGTTCCAGTTCGGCAAGCCATTGCTGACCGATGTTCAGCTCACCGGCCAGATTGAATAGACGATCAAGCCGGTCAACACGCACGCGCACTGTCTGGCGACCGGTGCGTGAAGGCGATGCAGTATCAGGTGGCGTCGCGACTGGGGTTTCGGTGGCTGAGGATGTGGCTGGTGCCGGTAGTGGCGGCAATGGTGAAGTGGCAGCAGCGGCTGGAGTCGTCGTATCACCCAGAGCTTGCAGCAGTTCCGGCAATTGAGCAAGCGTGGCTGCTGACAGATGAGGAACTTCGCTGGTCAATTGCATGATCAGATCACCACCGCGAAGTAAGAGATCGATCAATGACCGTTCTGGTATGCGTTTGCCCTGTCTCACTTCATCTAGCACATGTTCTAAGGCATGGGCAAGACGGGCAATTGGCTCAAAGCCCAACATCCTGGCCGAACCTTTAATCGTATGCACCGCCCGAAAAGCACGATCAAGCTCGGCGCGTCGTTGTGCCTCGTCAACCTGTGCCTCAAGCGCCACCAGAGCATCGTTCAAGGTACGAACATGTTCGGTAGTCTCATCACGAAATTGGGTATGAAAGGCGGTTAAATCCATACTCACTACCGATGATCAGATTGCGCCAACCCGTGCAGGCGCGCAGCAATCGCATTCAATTTTGCCGCCGACTCGGCCATATGCCGGGCACTCAGCGCCGATTGACGAGCCACTTCAGCAATCTCCCGCATCGTCTCCACGACCTGCTCACTGGCACTCTGCTGTTGAGCGGTTGCCAGACCAATCTCAGCCGCAGCTTGTGCCGTCCGTTCGGCAACCATCACGATATTGTCCATAACCTGACCGGCGCGATGGGCCAATTCGACGCCACGTTCAACCTCTTTGCTGCCCTCTTCAGCGGCCAACACTGCCGCACTGGTCGCCTGCCGGATTTCGGCAATGACCCCTTTGACCTCTTTCGCTGCTGCCAGCGTGCGATTGGCTAAACTCTTCACTTCGGCTGCAACAACAGCGAATCGACGTCCATATTCACCGGCGCCGGCAGCTTCGATAGCCGCATTGAGGGCAAGTAAGTGGGTTTCATCAGAAATATCATCAATCAGATCGATGATCTCGCCGATCTGCTGCGAACGTTCACCCAAACCGAGCACACGGGTTGAGATGTCTTGCACCCGCTGCCGAATGCGTTCCATCGCCTGAATACTTTCATCAACGGCACTCTGACCGGTACTGAGTTGTTCTAAGGTCTGCTGCGCTGCTTCCGAGACATGCTCAGCGGCCTGGGCAATCTGACGGGCCGTACTACCCAGTTCTTCAATCGTTGTCGAGACTTCGGAAACGGCACTGGCCTGCTCGCTTGCCCCACCCGCCTGTTGTTGCGAATTGGCCTGTAGTTCAGCAGCGGCAGCCGCCAATTCACTTCCCAACTCGACTTGCTGAATGCTACGCTCCATGAGCTGCTCGGTATTGCGCAGCAACTCTTCTGCACGCGCCTGCGATTCGGCCAGTGCACGACTGAGATCACGACTGCTTAACCAGGCCAGGATACTAATCGAAGCTACTGCTATCAGTAAAAAGCCACTGTCAATGAAGAGATTTCCCGCATAAAACGGTTGCCAACCGGCATACTGTTCGGCCAGCAGAAGCGCGAAATATGTCACGAGACTCAGCACACTAACCAGCAAGGTGTCACTACCACTGCCGAGCAGACCGGCACTGACAACCGCCACGAACAGCACACTTACCCGTGCGCCATCAACACCACCAAATAGCAACATCACCAGAACAGCTCCGGTTGTCATGGCCAGAAATAGCCAGCGACGCCCGGCAATTGTTCGTCCGCGCCTAAACGACCAGGCGGCCAGGCCGTATAAAGCCAATCCGAACAAGGTGATCAAGCTAGCAAGCACAAACGAGGGTAGGAGCGTATTGTCAGAAAGCCAAAAGCCAAGACCGACGATCCAAAAGATCACCTGAGCCACAGTGCCGGTCACAACTAACCACTGCAACAGAGAACGATTCTCGCGCAGCGCAGACAATTCGGTGAGAGAAAAAGGTGCGGTCTGCGAATTCATAACGCTTCCTCAGTATGATTCAAGCGAAGCCCCAGAGCAAGATCGGCGGCCAATCGGCGCAGATCGAGCACGACAACCGGCTGTTCGTCGAGCAAAGCCACGCCAGTTACCCATGGCAACCGCAAACGTGCAGCCAGGAAGGGGGCAAGTGGCGTGATAGTTGGCGCATCGGCAAGTAGATCAATCCGCACAGCCAGTAATTCTACAACCCGCCGCCGCAAACCGATGGTCAGTGCGTGCAAACGACCAGAAGCTGGTGGATCGGTCGGATCGAGCAGTGGCCCCAACTGATAGCGCAGAATTGCGCGGCCCCGCTCGTCACGATCCACGGTAGAAGGCCAGCCAATCGTATCAATATCACTCTGCCGACCAAGATACCTGCGGGTAATCGTTTCGATAAGCAGGATCACAACGCCTCCTGCACCAGGATCAATAAGGCTGACGGATCGAGAATTGCTATCGGCTGATCGTCATCACGTTGGTACACCGCCTGAATCACTCGCTGAGCCGATCCGGTGAGATTGATCGGCGGAGGGGTGAGGTGATCAGGGGCAATCGTGATCAAATCAATCACTGCATCAACCAGCAATGCCGCATCGGTCGCATGGTGCTGAATCCAGACCAGACGAGTTGAACGATCAAGAGGCGCAGCCGCCAGACCGAGCAGCAGGCGGGCATCGATTACGGTCAGAATCTGCCCCCGCTGATTAATCAGACCGGGAATCATCGGGGGGGCGCCAGGAACCGGCGTCGGTGTTCGCCAGCGCATAATCTCGCGAACCGATGTTCCGGGCAGCGCGTAGTATTCTGACGCTAAACGCATGGTAAGATACCCGGTCGTTGGTGATTGAGCTACTGACGACATCATACGCCATCAACACCTGTCAGATGACCGGTACTTCCGGTGATTACTGTGAGCATACGGCAAGCACGCCGGTTGGTCAAGCGGCTTGCCGGTATCAGCCTGCTATGCTATAATCGCTAGCGGAACAGAGCCGATCAGGCAGGCGGCGAACCATCCGCCTGCCAAATTTGTGTGTCAGAGCGCCGTGCAGTCCCGCTACCATGCGGGCGCCTGTCGGCATAGAGTGAAAGGAGCGACGCCGTGTCGCAACAACTGCTAGAAGAGTTGGGCCGGCGCCAATACCGCACCGACATTCCCGATTTTCGCGTCGGTGACACGGTGCGCGTCGGTGTAAAGGTTGTCGAAGGAAACCGCGAACGAGTTCAGGACTTTGAAGGGGTCGTTATTCGCCGACGCGGCGAGGGGATCAACGAGAACTTTACGGTGCGACGGATCGCATCACACGGCATTGGTGTTGAGCGTACTTTCCCGTTGCACGCCCCGCGCATTGATTACATCAAGGTTATTCGGCGGGGGAAGGTGCGCCGGGCCAAGCTCTATTACCTGCGTGGTCTCGCCGGTAAAGCAGCACGTATTCGCGAGCGCCGAGAAACGACGTAATCCTTACCTCTCAAACGGTCGAGGCGTTGTTTGCCAACGCCTCGATTTTTTCAATCTCTGAGGGCCTATCCAAATACTTCCGTCACGGCACAACGGATGAAACCCGTCGCCGGCGATAGATGATTGGTCTGACGCCGATAGAGTCGCATGATCGACAAGACGAACCCTTATCCCCACAAGTAAACCCTGACAGACCGGAACAGCGGCGCAATGCCCTGGATTCCCACTGCCGGAGGGTCGGTTCACGAACCGCCTCTCCTCCTGCAAGCGGAAAACTCTGTACCTGGAAGGTGACCAGAAGCAAGCATTGCCCACCCTTCACCTCTTGTCAGCCGGTCGTATAATACACATAGCAGAACTCTTTCACAGATGATAGATGATAGGAACAAGGCAATGCAAGAATTTTTTGAATTCAGCCTTGGGGCAAGAGTGTTGTACCAGATCGGGCTGGCCGGTGAACTGGGTCAGGTTATCAGCAGTTCGTTCCCGCAACGTCGGGCCTTCATTGTCGCCGATAAGGGCGTCGTACAGGCAGGATTGCTCGATCCTATTCAGGCCGGCCTGGCGCCCATCGAAGTGGTCGGGATGTTCGACGATGTACCGGCCAATTCCTCTGTCGCCAAAGTTGCTGAAGGCGCCGAACAGGCACAGGCCGCCGACGCCGATCTGATCATTGCCGTGGGAGGTGGTAGTCCTATCGATACTGCTAAAGGGATCCGCATTCTACTCACCCTTGGCGGATCGATTCCCGACTATGAAGGGTATAACGTGATTGACACGCCACTAACCCCACTGGTTGCCATCCCAACGACCGCCGGTACCGGTAGTGAAGTAACCCCCATCGCGGTTATTCTCGATGAAGAGAGTCAGCGAAAAATAAGTATTGTTAGTCGCTACCTTACGCCCACCTTGGCCATCCTTGATCCGTTACTGACCCGCACGTTACCACCACGCCTGACAGCAGCCACCGGAATGGATGCCCTCTCTCACGCGATTGAAACGTATGTCTCGACCGAGAACAACCCCCTCAGTGATAGCCTGGCCCTGGCCGCTATCGACATGATTGCCACTCATCTGCGCGATGCTGTACACGACGGCGAGAATATCGAGGCGCGGAGTCAGTTGTTGATCGCAGCCACTATGGCCGGTATCGCCTGTGGGAATAGTCTCTTCGGTGTGGTGCATGCGCTATCACACGCCGTTGGCGGAAAGTTCCCCGTCCATCACGGCACAGCCAACGCGATCTTCTTGCCACCAGCGATGCGTTTCAATAGCGAAGTAGTACCCGATCGCTATGTGCGTATTGCCAGAGCTATGGGCGTCAATGTTGGTGGCCGCAGCAACGCTGAAGTAATTGCCGATGGTATTGCAGCCGTGCGGACGCTGACGGCAGATTGTGGTCTACCAACAAAACTGCGCGAGGTGGGTGTACCGCGTGAAGCACTCCCTGAATTGGCGGAACTGGCTGCCGTTGAACCGGCGATTTTCAACAATCCACGACCGGCTCCCCCCGCAGAACTGCTGGCAATGCTCGAAGAAGTGTGGTGACGAGAACGAAGCTGGAGCAGTCACACCGCTTGCTCCAGCATCCGTTCATAGACTACCGATGACCTACCTGACAGGATTGTTAGCAGACAAAGAGACGCAGCCACATTCCGGGTAGCTGCGTTTGGCACTCGGCACCACTGGCACGGTACATTACTCCTGAGCAACATCATCACGTGCGCTTGCGACCCGATGCGCAAACAGTTTTTGAAATTTCGCTACCTTTGGCGCCACCACAAACTGACAGTAAGGCTGATAAGGGTTCCGCACAAAGTACTCTTGGTGGTAGTCTTCGGCAGGGTAGAATGTCGTAGCCGGTACGATCTCGGTCACAATGGGATCGCGAAAAACCTTCTGTTCGGTCAGTTCACGCACCAGTTGCTCGGCGATCTGACGCTGTTCTTCAGAGTGATAAAAGATGGCCGAACGATACTGCGTTCCGACATCGGCTCCCTGCCGATTCAGCGTGGTCGGGTCGTGAATACTGAAGAAAATTTCGAGCAACTCACGGTAGCTAATCTGTTCCGGATCAAACGTGATCTGTACCGCCTCGGCATGACCCGTCTTACCACTACAGACCCGTTCATAGGTCGGGTTGGCGACATGCCCACCGGTATATCCGGACACGACATCTTTTACACCCTTGACCTGATCGTACACCGCTTCCAGACACCAAAAGCATCCACCGGCTAAGGTAGCCGTTTCGAGAGCCATAACAAAACTCCTTTGTTCAAATCTTCACCTGTATGTAGTCTACCTCAGTTTACCGGTGGATGCAGGGCAAAAAAGTTCACATTGGTGTTTCTCTATCCTGTCCAGTAAAACCAGGAAAGATAGGAACAGGCGTGGGGGCGAGAGCAAAAAGAGTAGTGCAAAGGGATGCGTGCCCTCCGCGGCCCATCCCTTACATGCGCCGCATCAGCTCGATCAGAGCAGCCGCCAGCTTCTGCCCATCGTGGCGCAACACACGCACAGCGCGACTCTGCAGCGGATTATCAAGCGACGTTGTATACTGGATAACCGCCGCCGATAGATCGGCCTCGATAACCATACTCCCCTCGATAATCACCCCACGCTGACCATGCACATCCCCAGGCAGCGTTGCTACCTCTTCATAATCACTCGGATCAAGGTATAACGGCGTCTGATGGGCGGCAGCGTAGATGCGGGTCGTCTCTGGATCAATTCGTTGCGCATTCACCAATACGTAATCCGGGGTCAAACCGGCGTACTCCTTAATCACCCGAATATGGTCGGCTACGCGAAACCCACTCGTGCGCCCTGGTTCGGTCATCAGGTTACAGACGAAAATCTTCTTCGCGCTACTCGAACGCACTGCCTCAGCGAACTCCGCCAGGAGAAAATTGGGCAAAATACTCTCGAAGAGACTCCCCGGCCCTAAGATAATCGCATCAGCCTCACGCAGGGCCTCGAGGGTCACGCGCGTCAGCGGCGGTGGTACGGATTCCTTGTTCAAGTACAACCGACACACATATCGCTCGGCCAGCTCAGGATGGAGATGAATATGGCGTACATCGATCAGCGTTCCATCGTCAAGCTCGGCCACCACATCGAGCGGTTCTGGGGTTGGTACCACATAGTAGACATTCGGCTGGTTAAGCAGCCCCGACGCCCGATAATAATACTCAACCGGATCGGTGATCGGCACGATACAGGTCATCCGATCAACCTGTTCACTTAACCCGGCTAACACAAGCATGCCAGCGCCACCAGAGATCACGACAACGCGACGTGGCCGATGGGTGCGGTCGTAGCCTAACACCAGCTCACCGTCGGCGGGTACCTGTTGCGGTCGTGGGATCACCACCACACCACTAAGCTGCCAGATACCGCCAGCCAACACGAGCAGACCGATAACGAGGAGCAATATTCCGCGCCACGGACGGGGTAGAAATTGCAGGGTCAGCCACCAGACCACTTCAGGCAGACCTTCAACAGTACGGTAGGCGTGGATAAAAAGGTACGCAACTCCCAGCGATAGTAGCACGATGCCCACGAAGGTGAGCGAGAGCGACGGGATGAGATGACGTAATGCACTCAGGCGATTAATAATCTGTTTCATGAACTTCTGCATTGTTTCCTGGCACAGAGGCCGCTGGTTGCCACTATCGGCTCTTCTGTCTTACCAGCGTATTACACCATGCGCAAAAGTTTACTCCTACTGAGCACCAAACTGCGACCGTAGTGCCGCGCAGAGCGTGCGGAGACCGCCATTGCTCCGTGCTGCCGCATCACAAAAGAACAAAGCGGCCAGCAACCCATCGGGGCAACTCCGCCAACGGCTCAGCACAACCTCACCGCTGGTCGTCATTGCCACTACCGGTTGGCGTTCGAGGTACAACCCATCACTGGCCAGCTCCAGCTTCATACCGGTGGCCTCCTGCCAGGCAACCAGTTGTCTAGGTTGGGCATGCAGGGGACTGTTAGGGGCCGGCGGTGGAGCGATGACCAATCCCCGCTGTCGGTAATGCGTTGCCAGATGACCGGCCAACAGCAGACTGGTCTCAAACGGTTCTAACACCTCACCACTCGGTTCGACGACCGCCAGTGCGGTACCATCGCCAGAAAGTGCCAGACCGAGGTGTGAGTCGCTCTCGCGCACCAGTTTGCGCAACCGATGCAGACTGGCTTCAAACGGGTGCGGTGCTCCCCGTCCAAACAACGGATCGGGATCACGATTAATCTCGATCACCCGTGTCTGACCACCTTCACCGAACAACATCGTGACCATCCCGGCAGTCGTACCGGCCATCGCATCGACAAAGAAAGTCATCGGCAGCCGCCGAATTGCGTCCAGATCAACAGCATGACGTAGTGACTCAATGTAAGGGGTTCGTATATCGATTGTTACCACATTGGGAGCAGGAGGTGGAAAGTCTACCGACGGTAAAGGATCACTGGCGGGATGGATGGTTAGCTGACTCTTATCATCGGCAATCAGGATCAACCCACCAATGTAGTATGGACGGTTACGCGCTGATACATAGAGTGCACAATCGGCTTGCTTCTGATCAAGGGCATAGTGGATTGCAGGCAGCGGTACCGGTGTGCTAGCGAGCAAGACGTTCACCCCCTTCGCTGCCAAGTCTTGGGCCAGCGTCTGTGCGAAGAAGTTTGCCAGAAAGCGTGTATCAAAGGCGATGAGACAACGGGCTGGCTGTTCGGCCAACGCTCCACCAACCGACATCGCCCGGCGACGCAGTTGTTCGAGAGTCAACCCGGCAGTGTACACTGCCTCCCAGGCCTGTAGGAAAGGGCGTCGATAGGCACTCATGCCAGTGTGCGAAACTCCTCGACGACGCTCAACATTTCATCGCGGATAGCTTGAACACGCTCCCACGTCTGCGCTTCAAAGCGGGTCGTAATTGCCGGTTCAGTATTTGAAGCCCGTACCAGCCCCCAACCATCGCCAAAATCGACCCTGACGCCATCGATGTCAATAATCGGGTATTTGCCAACAAACCGTGCACGCAAAAAGTCGATTACCGCAAATTTCCGCTCTTCCGGGAAGGGGATACGACCCTCATCAATCGATGGCAAGACCGGATACGGCGCGAGTGCCTCGGTCAGCGTTTGCCCCAACTCGTACAACGCATGCAGCAGCACCGCACCGGCGAAGGCGCCATCATCGAAGTAGCGACCAGGCCAGGGAAAGATCGTATGCCCGCTGAGTTCGCCACCCAGCACCGCATCAACGTCGCGCATCTTCGCCGAGAGACTGGTATAACCGGTCTTCCACATGATCGGTTCGCCGCCCAATGACCGAATTGCCTGTGGCAATACGGCGCTACACTTCACGTCAAAGACGACCGGCCCTTTGCGTTTGGCCAGCAATGCTTGAGCCAGCACGATCAGATAACGATCGGCAAAGACCACATCACCGTTCCCGTCAACCACCCCCAATCGATCCCCATCACCATCGAGACCAATACCCAAATCGGCCCGCTGTTCACGCACAGTAGCCTGCAAATGACGGAGATTCTCGACCTTCAACGGATCAGGATGGTGATTGGGAAACGTTCCATCTGGCTCAATAAACAGCGGAATAACCTCAATACCCAAGGCTTCGTACATCGCTACTGCGAGCGGCCCGGCCACGCCATTCCCGCCATCCAGCACCACACGCGGACGATGCGTCCCAAAATCAAGCCAACGGCGTGCAGATTCGATATACGCTGGCCCAATATCAACCTGCTCGTAGTTCCCGTGACCCCGAATAAACTGACCACTGGCAGCAATCTGCCCTACCTCTTGAATTGCAGCCGACGGCAACGGCTCCGAACCAAAACGCGGTTCTGCGCGTCGCAACTTCAAACCATTAAACTCTGGTGGGTTATGACTAGCCGACACAATCGCGCCGGCATCGGCACCCAACGCTTCAACCGCAAAATACATTACCGGTGTCGCCACCATACCGATATCGATCACATCCATACCGGTGGCACGCAAACCGTTGATCAACGCCTCCTGGAAGCGTGGTGAACTCAGGCGAGTATCACGGGCTACCACAATCCGCTGCCGGCCCTCACGGCGAAAGAGGGTTCCGGTAGCCCGACCTAACCGTTCATAAATACCTTCATCGAGATCAACCTCGACGATCCCCCGAATATCATACGCCCGAAAAATCGTCTGATTGAGCGCTACACCCATGGTTTCCTCAAGTTGTGGACGACGTTCCCCAACGTCTCTGCTGCACAGATTGGGTTAGTTCGATCCTAGCCGAAAGCATGGTATCCGTCAAGGTAGAGAGATACTGTTAACCACAACTACGAGCACTAAGAAGTGATTCTTGTCTCAAAGCTAAATCAAAAACTCAGTTTTCTTATTGGGAACGTACCGTTTTCTTATTGGGAACGTACCGTGCCCATGCAACCATTGCGTGAGGGATTACCGATATTTTTCGTCCCTGCACCCACCCTACCCTTCCTCTCACCCGTGGGGGAGAGGAAGGGGGCCAGGGGAAGGTGAGGACTGTCAGGCACGCTCCACAGTACAGGGGCTGAAACCGTGATAACCCTGTTCCATCGCGTCGCAGAAACGCATGCGTTGCCCGCTAACGTTCCCCTCACCATTTCAGCGATGTTCCATGATAGAGCCTTATTAAAAGCGTAGGTTTTTGATCATGCTCTCACAGCTAGACCAAAACCAAGATGTCCGATGAGGCCTAGTGAAACGTATTCTAGCATAGCAACGAATGTATGTATCGTGGTATTCTCCCGCAGATAAGGATTTCCATATTGTGCAACCATGTTCGGGTGGTGTTCTGAACCTCCAAAGCCATTACGCATTCGTCGAAGCAGGGAAGCAGGGCGATGTCTTACTCCGGGTGGTGCTAGAACAGGGGACGATACTAGAGTGATAACGACGGGTGGTTTGGTTGGGGAGGGACAAAAGATTTTTGTCCCTCTTTCGACATTGTTGTATCAGTAGGCGATGAGGGTGTTGCGAGGATACAATTGGCATCAATGGTAGCAACTCCTCATAACACCAACAACACCATACCGTTGGCAAGTAGAGGGTGTGCGCCACTGGCAGCTATTGGGTCGAACAAACGGTTAGTCACTCGTGCTAGTATACCGCAATGCTAGCGCGTTTCAGCGAATTGGAAACGAGTTCCAAATTTATCGAAGTTTTTGATGATACCAGATGATACCAATAGTACCAGAAAGAATGATGTACCATGTTGTAACTGCGGGTCTTAATAATCCTCCTTGCGGACCGCTCTCCCCACTTACGCTGACGCATGCGCCTAGTAGGATAGGATTAGACATAAGTTACATGGGCAAGATTGTTGTAAGAGTCTATCTTACCCAGATAAGATTACCGTTTTTCCTTACCATCAGATTGTTATGAAGCTGAATGCGACATACCCATCAAAGACCACATTGAACCATATTCGAATGAAGATAGGGATCATACATCAATGGCAAGGACACAAGATTACCATAATCTTTCGGGGTTGCATTCATCTGCAACATGGAGTCGCTACTATTTTGTGCCGGAGTAATTATACAATTCATCAAGACATTCTCAAAGATGAAAATGTACCCTGGTGTAAACAATTATTTTTACAGCTAAAGCGACAACGGTTCATTTGTACAGGGTTAGGAAAAGAAGATTGACAGCATGAAAACTATTATCAGCAGGTATGCTATACACAGGGGTACAGTGTCACAACCAGCAGTCTGTGGAAGTGGTTGAAACTATCACTCACCGTAGCCACAAAACTATCTCTTACACTTTAACCTTTACTATCAAAGATATAACGAGAGAGAACTTTGTAATCCTAATCACCAGCCATCTTTACCTCAGGTTCAGGTGTCTGATTTACTATACTAGCAACCAATGTTCTCGCGACGACAGAGAATACTGATACAATTAAACCTACCAATGACCCCAAACCTGCAAACAGAGCTGCTTTCGATACAAGAGAAGGTTTCTCATCTGCTACAGTGCCAAGATGACGCACAGTAATTGGCCTAGACAGTTTCTCGAGCTTTAGTTCATCAATGCGACGCAATAGTGTTTCGTAGAGTGAGTATGCTGTATCACGCTCTCTTGTCAACTCAGTCTGCTTCCGATTCAACTGTTCCAAACGGTTTTGCTCAGCAAACAATTGCTTGTAGAGTTGTTCTAAGTTAACGGTATTGAAGCTGTCAAATTGAGCAACGCTTAATTCAGCTACATCACGTTGTAGCCGACTATACTCTGCTTTCAGAGAGCTAATAAGACTATCCATATCACTAACAGTTGCTGAGATACTATTAACCACAGAAGAATCGAGTTGTAGCGTTGGACCACCTCCTGCACTAACACTTTGCACTCTGAACAAGAGTGCAGCTAAGCTCTCTGAAAGATCCGGATTTCCATATTCCAGCCCTTCCCTGAGTAAACGAGCTTCACGTAACAATCGATCTATCTGATTCATACGACTGAGATACTCGTTGTAACGATTCAACGTCGCTGCACGAACACCGTCTATGGCATTTGAGATACGTCGAATCTCTTGCGATGTCGCCTCTATCTCACCACTCCCGATAAACTGTTCAAGTTCGGCCTGAGCCTTCCAATATCGTTCCCTCACTTGGCTCAATAGCTGCTCGGTCTCACTTAGGAGAGTACCATCTGCGCCATAACTCTCGTAAATGAAACGTATAACTTCTTGAGCATATAGCGCTGCTAGTTGTTCTGCATCAGCGCTTGAATGACCATAAGTCTTAAGTATAAAAGTAGTGTTGTTTTTTCGGTCAACCTCTAGTGGAGCGTCTTCTATAGTAAGTCCTTTCTCTGCCAGCTTATTTTCAAGGCGCTTCATCAGAACGTCACTTTTCATCAAATCTTCTACCACATCATACTGGGTGTTTCCCAAAGTGTTCAATGGCGCTTGTTCTGATACGATTGACGTGCTTGGCGCTACCTTAACACTTTCGTTGGTGACTAACAATGTTGCTCGTGCTTCATACGGAGGCGTCATCAAAACTTTTATCAAACCGGCTAGTAATCCTGATACTAAAACAACGGCAATTATTACTTTCCACGCTTTCATCAAAGCCTGAAAAATTGGTCGCAGATCAATTTCGTCGTTCATGGAAGCACCCTTCACGGATCAAATACACCGTCATACGGATAACATGGATAACATGGATGTAGCTTTTTGTCAAGCTTTATCCTCGACGGTGACTGTTTCAATACTGGTAAAAGCGTTATAAAAGTATGGGAGAGCAGTCAAGCAACTGCCCCGATAGCACACGAACACGAGCGAGCTGATGATATGCGTCTCAACCTGCTTCGACCAGCAGTCAAACCGGAGCACAGTGAGCTTCCGAAACGATGTCCGAGGCCGGATTGGAAAGGGAAACGTTGCTCTATCCGCCAGGGAGTGAAACAGAAGCTTGGGGATGCCAAATACCCCGAAGGAGAGGCTTGGCGCTGCCAAGGTGCAGAATGTGGTCATACGTTCCGGGTCTCTCCACAGGGAGTGAGCAAGCAACACAGCGCGCAACGCGTGAGCGGATTGGCGGTGATGCGGTATGTTCTTGGGCTCAGGTATGGAGCGGTCGCCGTTGTGTTGGAGAGTCTGGGGAGAGGGATGGGCAAGACCAGTGTCTATCGAGCGGTGCAGGCGGTTGCGGAAAACATTCCTAGTATGAAGCAAAGCCATGTGTGCGAGGGCGACCGCACCGAAGCAGGTGGAGCGGATGTGACCAGCGTGCGGTGGAAAGGACCATGGCTGATGGTGGGCATCGGCGTGGATGCAATGCATGGCCTGACGGTACGGATTGACCGGTTGCCCGGCGAAGAAGCCGCACCATTGAACGCCTGGCGCGAACCGATGTTGCATGCAGGGGAAGCCGATGTCCTTGGCACGGATGATGCCGATGCCTGCAAGACGGTGCGTGAGGAAACGGGGCGCGCTCATCAGGGGTGGAAAACACACGTGCGGCAGCATACAGCGGCACGGGTCGAGAATTTGTCTGCGTTGATCCGTGCTGGGAAAGACCATTCACTGGAACCCAGCGGTATGTCGCCCGAACAGGCACTGGCAGATTTGGACAACCTGAGCACGCTCATCTCCACCCGCAAACCCGAAGACCGGCAA
>Ga0209227_1001276_pt1 | contig 19853 bp, 18 predicted proteins | sample YNPBryantNP2012_FD_185815 | JGI IMG/M metagenome (GOLD analysis project Ga0209227, IMG submission 185815) | Anoxygenic and chlorotrophic microbial mat microbial communities from Yellowstone National Park, USA - YNP Bryant NP 2012 (SPAdes)... ...
TTCAGACGTCCAGCCTACCAGTATAAACTGAGCCTCTATGTATATGAGTGCCCGGGTGGACCCTGATGATAGCAGATGGCTTTGGCTCAAGGATTTTACCACTCGCTCTTTTCGCCGCGGCCCTGGCTCTCTACATCTTCACCCTGGCCCCCGGTCTCCTCTGGGGCGGCGGGGACTTCGCCACTTTTCAGACCATGGCCTATCTTCTGGAGATTGAACTCCCCGGCGGGATTTTCGGCCACCCCCTCTGGGTCATCCTGGCTCACCCCTTCACCTGGCTGCCCATCCGGGAGGTGGCCTGGCGGGCCAACCTGGCCTCCGCGGTCTTCGCTGCGGGTGCTCTGACATTGGTCTTCCTTGCCGCCCGCCACCTGACCCGCTCTGTTCCCGCTTCCCTCCTGGCTACCGCCGCGCTGGCCGTCTCCCATACCTTCTGGACCTACGCCGTGATGGCTAAGGTCTACTCCCTCAACGCGCTCCTCCTCATCGCCTGCATCTACCTGCTTCTGCGGTGGGGTGAGGAGAACCGGTCAGGATACCTCTACGCCTTCGCCTTTCTCTACGGCCTCGGTCTCCTCAACCACCTGGTAATGGCGACGGCCGCGGCGGGATTTCTGGCCTACATCGGCATCATCACCTGGCGCCGACGCCACCTGCCGGGCTTCTGGCGTCCACTGCTCTTCGCAGCAGCCGCGGGCCTGCTGGGCCTGACCCCCTACCTCTTCCTTCTGGCCCGTACGGGAACCACGGGAGGGGCAGTGGGCACCGTGGCCGGTTTCCTCAGAGGCCTGGGATTTGTCGTCCTCCGGCCATCGGCCTTGCTGTTGGGGATCGGGGCTGGCCTGGCGTTGTTTCTCTATCAGTTCCCGGTCACCTTCCTGCCCGGCTTCCTGGGATTGCGGCGCCTGGGGCAACAAATGAAGCCGGAAGCGTGGCTGCTGGGGCTGGCCGCGCTGGGGGATGTGCTCTTCCTCCTGGCGGCTGCCGACCCACGGGCGGGCGGAGAGTACTGGTGGAACCTGCACTATTACCTGCAGATGTACGTCGTCTTTTCTCTATGGATCGCTGCCGGTCTTGCCTCGCTCTGGCCCCAATTGAGTACAGGGAGAGCGCGTCTGGCTACCACCCTGCTGCTCACCGTCGCCCTGCCTATTCTCCTCTACGCCCTGGCACCCCAGGTGGCTCGGCCCTTTGTCTCCAACCTACCCGGCTTTCGCCCGCTCCCCGGACGGGATAACCTGACCTACGTGCTTTCCCCCTGGAAGCACCGGGAGACCGGCGCGCGGCAGTTCGGGGAACGGATTCTCTCCGCTCTCCCGCCCGATAGCGTCCTCTTCGCCGACTACAGCATCTGGGCCGTCATTCGCTACCTGCAGGTGGTGGAGGGCGCCCGTCCGGACGTGGAACTGGTCCAGTTGACGGGCGATCAGACATCCCTCATCCTCCAGTATCAGGACCGCCCGCACCTCTTCCTGGCCGACGTCTATCGGTACTACGACCTGGAGGGCATCGGTCGGTACTTTGAGATCCAACCCGCCGGTCCGGTTTACCGATTGGTCAGGAAGCACTGAATGTCCTTCATTTATGCCTTAGACGCCCCGGATTTTCCGCGCCACTGGCTGAACCTTAAAGAAGGAAGCACTGAATGTCCTTCATTTATGCCTTAGACGCCCGCACCGCCACCGGTCACTTCCCCGGCATTGGCCGATACGTCGTCAACCTGGCGCGGGCGATGGCCCCGCGGCTGGGCCCGGATGAGCGTCTGGTCCTCCTGCGCGACCCCGCCCGGCCCTCTCCCTGGGACCTGACCGCCCTGGCGGGGGAGCGGGTCCGCGTCGTGGACCTCTCCTGCTCCCCCTTTGCCCCCCGCCAGCAGTGGGCTGTCCCCCGCATCCTGGCCCGTCTGCGCGCCGACCTTTATCATAGCCCCTATTACCTGATGCCGTACCGGGTTGGCCGGCCGACCGTCCTCACCGTCCACGACCTGATTCCGCTCCTTTTCCCGCGCCAGTCCACCTGGCAGGCCCGTCTGCTCTTCCGCTGGGCCCTCTCGCTGGCCCTGCGGGCCTCGCATCGGGTGATCGCTGTCTCCGAGTCAACGGCGCGCGACCTGCAACGGCATTTTCGCGTTCCCGCCGAACGGGTCTCCGTCATCCCGGAGGCCCCCGACCCCACCTTCTACCCCCGCCCTCCGGCCGAGGTAGCGGCAGTCCGCCGCAAATATGGCCTGCCGGCCCCTTTCGTCCTCTACGTCGGCTCCAACAAACCCCATAAAAACCTCCCCCGGCTGATAGAGGCCTGGTCGCTCCTCACGCCTCACGTTTCACATTTCACGTTTCACGCTTCACGTTTCACTCTCGTCATCGCCGGTGTCTGGGACCCCCGCTACCCCGAACCCCGCCTTCTGGCGGAGCGCCTGGGCCTGCAGAACGTCCGCTGGCTGGGCCCGGTGCCCGAGGCCGACCTCCCTGCCCTCTACAGCGCGGCCACCCTCTTCGTCTTCCCCTCCCTCTACGAGGGCTTCGGACTGCCGGTGCTGGAGGCCATGGCCTGCGGGGTGCCTGTGATCGGCTCCAATACGTCCAGCCTGCCCGAGGTGACCGGGGACGCGGCGCTGCTGGTGGACCCCGCCGATGTGGGCGCCCTGGCGGCTGCCATCACGGATTTGCTGGAGAACGAATCACGACGGGAGGAGATGCGGGAGCGAGGGCTGCAGCAGGCGGCCCGGTTCTCGTGGGACCGGACCGCCGCGATGACGCTGGAGACGTATCGGGAGGTCGCGGGCTGAAGGCTGTTTCCCATGGGATTGAATTTACCGCAAAGAACGCAAAGGACGCAAAGATTTTCTATCGTTCTTTGCGCTCTTTGCGCCCTTTGCGGTTTTCCCCTTGCACAGGTGGCGATTTTGGGACACCCCCTCCGCGTTTGACGGTTCGCGGAATCGTGTTATCATTACATTACAATATGCCCAATGATAACACATTGGAGGCAATATGATTCGGACCCAGATTCAACTGGAGGAGACACAGTACCGCGCTTTGAAGGAACTGGCCGTGCGCCAGCGCACATCCGTGGCTGAACTGATCCGCCGGGCGGTGCGGGAGATGTTGGAGAACGCTATGATGGTTCCCGACCAGGAGCGACGTCGCCGATCGCTGAACGTAGTCGGCAAGTTCCATTCCGGCTGTTCGGACATTGCTGAACGGCACGACGACTATCTGGCAGAGGCCTACGGCGAATGGTGATCTTTGTGGACACGTCGGCCATCTACGCTCTGCTGGATGCCAATGACCGTTATCACCTGCTCGCCCGGTCCGCCTGGATAGAGTGGATAGAACAGCCGATTTCTTTTATCTGCTCCAACTATGTTCTTCTGGAGAGCCTGGCCCTTATTCAGCGCCGACTGGGAATGGAAGCCGCGCAGCGGTTTGTAGCCGAAATGGTGCCCGTCTTTCGGTTACGTTGGATAAAACCGGCCATCCATATGGCCGCTCTCAGCGCCTGGCTCGCTGCTCGCCGCCGGAATGTCAGTCTGGTGGATTACACCAGTTTTGAACTCATGCGCCAGGCCGGCATCCACACTGTCTTCACTTTTGACCGCCACTTCGCCGAGCAGGGCTTTGAGGTCTTGCCTGGGCCCGACACCCCGACACTCTGAGGTCGGCGCCGACCATCGGCCGCAGGCCCCAGAAGGCTGACTTCAGTCAGCGAGCAGGCCACTTGACAACCTCCCATCCTGCGGTAACATGAATATGGCCGTGCTAGACGGGGAGCTGGCGGTGCCCTGTACCCGCAATCCGCCATAGCGGGGTTGAATTCCTTCCCGAGGGCTCACGTCGCCGGTCACCCCTCCGGTCAGAAGGTGTTGAACGGTGGGTCCTGCGCGGCAGGAGCCTCCAAACCCCGCCAGGTCCGGGAGGAAGCAACGGTACGGAGTCCCTCCTGGGTGCCGCAGGGGTGCCTGCCTGGAGCCCGATGACCGAAGGCGGCCCGGCGGCCAGGTTCGACGGAAGGTGCACGGCCATTTTTTATTGGACGACGGATGACAGACCACGGACGACAGACGACGGACGACAGACCATAGACCGCAGGATGACCCGGAACCGGATTCTTCAGGGCGCGGTTGCCCTGGCTGCTTTGTTGCTGGTGGGCGGGCTCGCCGCCACCTATGAGGCGGACGCCATCCCCGTCACCCTGGTGGTGGACGGGGAGGCGCGTCCGGTCCGCACCCATCAGCAGACCGTCGGCGCGCTCCTGCTGGACGTTGGCCTGACCCTCCGCCCCGAGGACATTCTGGAGCCCGCCCCGGAGACGCCCCTCCAGCCGGGGATGACGGTGAAGGTCTCCCGGGCCCGCCCGGTGACCATCCAGGCCGACGGGCAAACCTGGACGGTCTGGACCCACGCCACGACAACGGACCGGATTCTGGCCGAAGGCGGCATCTCCCTCCATCCCGCCGACCGGGTCACCACGTCTCCCTGCGAGTCGGTCGCTGAGGTCCTGGCCTGCTCCGGCGACTTTGTGCGGGTCACCCGCGCGGTGCCGGTCACCCTCCACGAAGACGGGCGGACCCTCTCCTTCACCACCGCCGCGCCCACCGTGGGGCAGGCGTTGCAGGAAATCGGCCTGGCCCTCTATCAGGCCGACCGCGTGCGGCCCGACCTGGGACAGCCCGTATCGGCCGGGATGCACATCTACCTGGAGCGCTCCCGCCCGGTCACCGTCCTGGTGGACGGGAAGACGGTCCGCACCCGTACCCACCGCGACCGGGTGGGGGAAGTGCTGGCCGACCTGGGCATCGTCCTGGTGGGCCAGGACTACACCGACCCGCCGCCGGATACCCCCCTGGGCGAAGAGACCGTCGTCCAGGTCGTCCGGGTGGCGGAGGCGTTCCTGGTCCAGCAGGAACCGATTCCCTATCCGGTGCGCTGGCAGCCGGACCCCGAACTGGAAATAGACCATCGGCGGCTGATCCAGGACGGCGTGCCGGGCATCCTCCAGCGGCGCTGGCGGGTCCGCTACGAGAACGGCGCGGAGGTCGCCCGGGCCCTGGAGGACGAATACGTGGCCGTCCCGCCGACGGACAAAATCATCGGCTACGGGACGAAGATCGTGATCCGGCAGTTGGAGACGCCGGAGGGGACGGTGGAGTACTGGCGGGTCATCCGCATGCTGGCGACCTCCTACAGCGCGTCCGCGGCCGGGGTGCCGAAGACCAATCCCTATTACGGACGCACCCGGCTGGGTCTGCCGATGCGGAAGGGAATCGTCGCCGTGGACCCGCGCGTCATCCCGCTCCGCTCGCGCGTCTACGTGCCCGGATACGGCATTGGACTGGCCGCCGATACCGGCGGCGCCATCAAGGGGCGGCGGATTGACCTGGGCTACGACGACGACAACCTGGTCCTCTGGTACCGTTGGGTGGACGTCTACATCCTCACCCCCGTCCCGCCCCCCGACCAGATTGCGTACATCCTGGACTGACCGCGACCGATGACCGACGTCCGGCAGATTCTCCGCCGCCACGGTCTGGAGCCCCGTCGGGAACTGGGGCAGCATTTCCTGGTGGACGCGCGGGCGCTGGCCCGCATCGTGGCGGCGGCGGAGTTGACCGCCGACGACGCGGTGCTGGAAATCGGCGCCGGGGTGGGCAACCTGACCCACCGGCTGGCGGCCTCCGCCGGGCGTGTCGTCGCGGTGGAGGTAGACCGACGGTTCCTCCCGGTCCTGGAGGCCGAACTGGCCGACCGCTCCAACGTCCATCTGGTCGCGGGGGACATTCTCGCCCTGGACCCGTCCGACCTGATGGGGGAGGGGCCGTACAAAGTGGTGGCGAACCTGCCGTATGCCATCACCTCGGCGGTACTGCGCCACCTGCTGGAGGCACGCATCCCCCCACAGCGAATGGTGGTGACGGTCCAGCGGGAGGTGGCGGAGCGAATCGTGGCCCGGGGCGGGCGGATGAGTCTGCTGGCGGTCAGCGTCCAGTTTTACGGCCGCCCGCAACTGTTGTTTCGTCTCCCGCCCGGCGCCTTCTACCCGCCGCCGGAGGTGGAGTCGGCGGTGGTCCGGATAGACCGTCACCTTCAGCCGCCGGTGGAGGTGACGGATGTGGGCTGGTTCTTCCAGGTGGTCCGGGCCGGGTTCTCTCAGCCCCGCAAGCAACTGAGCAACAGTCTGGCCAGCGGTCTGGGGATCTCGCCTGGGGAGGCCGCCAGCGCACTGCAGGAGGCCGGCGTAGACCCCCGCACCCGAGCGGAGCGCCTCACTCTGGAGGACTGGGCCCGACTGGCCCGCAGGTTCAGCCGTGCGATCTCAAAGGAGGGGTGATATGCAACGGGCACTCATTCGCTGGATGATTGTGGGTCTGGGGATGCTGGTGCTGACCGGTTGTGCTCAGCCGGTCTACAACCCCACCCCTACGCCGGAGGAGGAACTGCCGCCGCCGGTCACCGTTCCTCTTCCCTTTGGTGTTCCCCCTCCGACGGCGCAACCGACGGTGGAGTATCCGCCCAGCCTGTATCTGAACCCGGGGACCGTTTCGCTGGGGGTGGGGGAAACGGCGACGGTGGAGGTCTGGGCCGATGGGATGGGCAGAGTGAACACGCTCTCCCTGGAAGTGAAATTTGACCCCGCGCGGGTTCAGATAGTGGACGCCGACCCGGCAGTGGAGGGCACTCAGGCGGCCCCGGGCGACCTGATGGGGGTCGTCCTGGAGAATCGGGTGGAGGGAGACCGTCTGATCTATCAGGCGGCTGTCCAGCCTGGAGCCGTGGCGCAGGATTCCGGTGTTGCGGTTTCGTTGACGCTACAGGGCATTGCGCCGGGAACCGCCGTCCTTCAGATTGGCCACGCGGCCGCCCAGGACGCGGCCGGGAACCCGGTCATGGTGGATACTCTCTCTGACGGGCTGGTCACTGTGGGTGGGACGGCCTCCCAGCCAGCGGAGGAGCAACCGCCCCCGGTCGCGGAGACGCCGATTCTGCCCGCTCCCACTCCGACCCCGCCGGTTGTCGTGCTTCCGACGCCCTCGGGGGCAGGGGGCATTTACTACGTGGTGGAGCCGGGGGAGAATCTCTTCCGCATCGGCCTGAAATTCGGCACGACGGCCCAGGCAATTGCCGCCGCCAACAACATTCCGGACCCCCGGCAGGTCCAGGCGGGGACGATGCTCCTGATCCCGGTGCCTGCGCCGGGAGGGGGGTACGGTTATTATGTCCGGCGGGGGGATACGGTCTACTCCATCGCCCGCCGCTTCGGGATGACGGTGGAGGAACTGGTCAGTCTCAACAACATCGGGCCGGATTTCACCATCCACCCCGGCACCGTTCTGAAAGTGGTACCGAGGCGGTAAATGGGGGCTTGAGGAGGACGTGCCAGGCACTTCCGGAAGTGCCTGGCACGCCGTGTTTCGGGGTGGATTACAAATCCCAGAGGGTCAGGCCGGTGGTGGGGTCGGCCCGGCGGTAGACCGGTTCGGGAAACACCCGGACCACGACCTCCAGCATGGGGAAAACGTGGCCCTCTATCAGATGTCCGCCCACGGTGCGGCCATCGGCCCGTCCCAGGACGGCGTGGACGTGGACGATGGGGGCGCCGTCTTCTCCGAGGGCCACATTGCCGGTCATGCTCACGACTTCCACCTGCTCCTCCACCGGAATTTGCCGGTAGACGGCGGCGGTGGTATCAAAATACCCCAGGGTGGCCCGGCGCATCGCGCCGATGGCCCACAGCACGGCGAAGCCTACCTTCTGTTCTGCTGCCCATGACCGCAGAGAAGCCATCGCCTCTTCCCCGGGTTCCAGCCGAATGAGAAACCGCCCATCTACGCACCGTACTCGCATGATAACCTCCTGGATGAAGATGAAGTTTGTTCCGGGTCTCTTGGATTATAGCAGGATTTGCCCATCTTGGGGAGGTTGTCCAGGATAGATGCTACCCTATGAGGATTACTTGCCGAAACTTGTAACCTGTTGTAATATGAACATATCCTGTTTGCAGGAGGAAGTCAGGTGGCAAAGCAAATTGTCCAGGCCTCCAATGCCCCTGCTGCTGTGGGCCCTTACTCCCAGGCCGTGCGGGTGGGCGATTGGATTTTCACTGCCGGGCAGTTGGGCCTGATTCCGGGGACGAAGGAGTTCGCCGGACCGGATGTAGAGTCCCAGACCCGCCAAGTGCTGGAGAACATCCGTGCCATTCTGGAGGCGGCTGGCTCCTGTCTCCGCCACGTGGTGAAGACGACCGTCTTCCTGCAGGATATGGGAGAGTTCGGGCGGATGAACGGCGTCTATGCGGAGTTCTTCCCCGAGGACCCGCCTGCCCGTTCTACCGTCCAGGTGGCGGCGTTGCCGATGGGCGCCCGGGTGGAGATTGAGGCCGTGGCCGTTGCCTGCGACTGTGATCCCTCCGGGCGGTGCCCGTGCTGTGAGGAATAGCCGGAGATGGCCGAGGAGCAGGCGGGCCGGGAAAGGGGAAATCGGGTCGGGCCGTATCTACTGGTAGAGCGAACTGCCCGGCGGCTGGTGGCGGAGCGGACGGGTACCCCTCATCTCTCCATCATCGCTGTGGGGGTGGTGTTCCTGGTACTGGTTGTCGCCATCACTCCCTGGCGTGGCGGGACCCGTGTGCCCGTTGCCATCAGCCTGGTCGTGATCGGTGCAGGGGTGGGGTTGCTGATTGCCGCTTTCGTCCCCCGTCTGGAGCGGCTGACGGTGGATATGGATGCCCGCGAGTACCGCCTGGAACGGGTCTATCTCCTGGCTCGCCGGACGGAGACGTTTCGGGTTCCACTGGACGCGGTGAGCCAGGTGCGCTGCCGTCAGCGGGTCTGGCGGGATGTGCCCGACGCTGCCGTCATCCGCTGGTCAGTGGAACTGGTTGGGGATGGGAGAACATGGCCACTGGCCGAGGATGACCAGGAGGAGTCCATGCAGGAACTGGCCCGCCTGGTTGCTGAAGTGGCGGGCGTGCCCAGAAGTCAGCCTCTTTCATCGGCCTGAATAACACTTTGTGCCTCTGTGTCTTTGTGGGAGAAATGAATCTCTCCAATTTTCGGGACCCACAGGCGGCCCGGGCAGTTGCTGAGGCGATCGCGGCTCGCTCTACCCGACCGGTGCGGCTGATGGAGTTCTGCGGCGGGCATACCCATGCCATCCTGCGCTTCGGCATCCCGGATCTGCTCCCGCCCACGGTGGAACTCCTCTCGGGCCCGGGCTGCCCGGTCTGCGTGACATCGGCGGACGACCTGAGCCGGGCCATCGCGCTGGCGGGCATCCCCGGGGTTATCCTGACCACCTTCGGGGATATGATGCGGGTGCCTGCAGACCGGGGGCGCTCGCTGGCCCGCGCCCGGGCTGAAGGAGCCGATGTCCGCATCGTCTACTCGCCGCTGGACGCGCTGGAGGTTGCCCGTCAGAACCCCACCCGAACCGTGGTCTTCCTGGGCGTGGGCTTTGAGACCACCGCGCCGATGGTGGCGTCGGCCGTCCTGTCTGCAGAGGCGGAAGGCATCCGCAACTTTGCCGTCTTCAGCACCCACAAACTCACGCCACCGGCGATGAGGGCCATCCTGGACGCCGGGGAGGTCCGGCTTTCCGGGATCATCGGCCCGGGCCACGTTACCACTATCATCGGCCCCGAAGCCTGGCAATTCCTGCCTCAGGAGTACGGTGTTCCCTGCGCGGTGGCCGGCTTTGAGCCGCTGGACATCCTGCGGGCCATTCTGGCGCTGGTGGAGATGATAGAGGCGGGGCAGCCGGGCGTCGCCAACGCGTATTCCCGGAGTGTGCGGGCTGGGGGGAATCCGGCTGCACTGGAAGCGATGGAGCGGGTCTTTGAGGTTGCCGAAGCGGATTGGCGGGGGCTGGGGGTGTTGCCCGTCAGCGGCCTGCGCATTCGGGAGGAGTACGCTCCCTACGATGCCGCGCGGCGTTTCCCGGTGGAGGTCCAGCCAGCCCGCGAGCCCCCGGGCTGTCGCTGCGGCGACGTCCTGCGGGGGGTCCTGCGACCGGTGGAATGCCCCCTCTTCGCGCGGGTCTGTACCCCCCAGAACCCCGTCGGCCCCTGCATGGTCAGCGCCGAGGGGGCCTGCGCGGCCCACTACCAGTACGGACGACCTCACCCTACCCCCAGCGGCTTCGCCGCCCGCAGGCGGCGGGGGTGGGGTGAGGAAGCCTGAATAGCCACTTCCCTAAAACCTTCACGTTTCGCGTTTTACGTTTCACGATTCGCCATGTCCCTACCACCACTGACTCTCCAGATGACCCTGTATCAGGCCCTGCGGCGGGTGACGGAGAACCGTCCCGCCCAGGAGGCACTGATCTGCGGGGACCTGCGGCTGACCTACGGCCAGTTGCAGGAGCGCATAGACCGGACAGCCGACTTTCTGGCCCACCTGGGTGTCGGGAAAGGGGACCGCGTCGCCCTGATGTTGCCACCCGGCGCGGACTACATCACGCTCTTCTTCGCCATCGCGCGACGGGGGGCAGTGGTCGTTCCCATAGACCCGACCGTCCGTCCTCAACGGGTGCTCCAGATTGCGGAGCAGATTGCACCGGCCCGCATGGTGGTGGCGGAGCCGCTCCCCGAAGCGATTGTGTCCGGCCTGCCGGAGGGGATAGAAGTCCACCTGGCGGATGAATTTCTTCCGGAGCGGATGCCGGTCCTGCCGCCGTCTCCGCCGCCGGAGGTGGCGCCGGGGGACCTGCTGGCGATTCTCTACACCTCCGGCACTACGGGCGCGCCCAAAGGGGCGATGCACACCCACCGCAGCCTCATCGCGCCGGTGGTCGCCAGCCTGAAATTGCGGGAACTTTGGATGAAGCGTCCCTCGCTGGCGCAACTGCCCAAAATGGGGCGGGCGCTGGCCCGCTACCGGCGGCGCCTCCTTCGGGCCGCCGGTCGCCCCCAGATTTTCCTCTCCACCACCGGTTACCACAACACCACCGGAATAGAGGTCTTCCTGCAGGCGCTGTTGATGGGGGACACCCTGGTCGTCCAGCCCTTCTTCCATCCGGTGGAAGCGCTGGAACTGATCCAGCGGGAACGGGTGACGGTTCTGGTCGCCGTTCCGACGGCGCTGGCGGTGATGCTGCGGGTGGAGAATTTTGACCGGTATGACCTCTCCTCTCTGCTGATCTGTGGGACGGGCGCCGCGCCCTGTCCACCGGACCTGGGCCGGGAGATTCAGCGCCGCTTTGGCTGCGCACTGCACATCGGGTTCGGGGCCACCGAAATCGGCGGCGGGATCGCGGCCACCGACGTCGGCGACTCGCCGGACCTCCAGGCCGAGACGGTGGGCCGTCCGATGCCGGGGATGGAAGTGCGGATTGCCGATGAGGAAGGCCGTCCCTTGCCGCCGGGCCAGGTGGGGGAACTCTGGGTGCGAGGGGAGAACGTGATGCTGGGCTACTGGGGCGCGTCCGACCTGACCGAACAGGTGCTGGACCCGGAGGGCTGGTACCACACGGGCGACATGGCGGTGATGGATGAGCGGGGATACCTGCGCATCGTGGGCCGGAAGAAGGACATGATTATCCGGGGGGGCCGGAACATTTATCCCGAAGAGATAGAGCGGCATCTGGTCGCTCATCCTGCCATTCGCGAGGTGGCGGTGGTGGGAGTGCCGGGACGATTTGGCGACGAGGAAGTCTGGGCGTTTGTCATCCCTGCAGAAGGGCACACCCTGACCTCTCAGGAAGTGCGGGAGTTCTGCCGGGGAGTGCTGGAGCCGTATCAGATTCCTCAGGTTGTCCGGATTGTAGAGGATTTCCCCCGCGCCTCTACGGGGAAACCGCAGAAGTTTCGGCTGCGGGAAATGGCCATGAGGGAGGAAGCGGGGGGTAGAGAATGAGGGGATAGGCGGCGGCCCTTGACCGCCGCATCCCCTCATTCATCCCTTCCCCCGACCTGTGAGGGTTGAGAGTTGCTTTCCAGGGGAGTTGCTATCGGGAAATTTTGGGATATAATTCTGTTGGATTGTTCTCATACCATCCGATTGCCCGGGTAAGGCTATGAACATCCTTCTGTGGGGGAATTTATCCCTGCCGTACTTTGAATGGCCGGCTCACTGGGGGGCTGTTCTGCTTCTGGGGCTATACATCGCATTGCTCCTCATTGTTCTGGCTCGCTCCTGGCGGGATTTTGCTGCGCTGCGTGGAAGACGACTGCTCCTGTTTGTTTTCCTCCTCGTTTTCACCCCCCTGTTGAATAGATTGTTGACCCTGCGGCTACCCGCTCCCGATTTGCTCCCGCCACCTTTCCTGCCCGCTGAGCCGCTTGTGCCGGGGTTCCCTCTTCTGGGATTGCTACCTGTGGTACTGGCCGCCATCTGGCTGGGGATTGGGCCGGCTACCATCCTGGGCCTGGTGGCTGGACTGTTTCGCTCCACCACGCACATCCTGTTTGAGCCCCTGAATCTGGCACTGGGGGCCGCTCTCCTGGCCTTTTTCCTGAGGCAGGACTTTTATGGCGGTTTTGCTCACCTGCTCCGTCAGCCTCTGGGGGCGGCTCTGCTCGTCGTTCTTCTGGTTCAACCCCTGTCTCTCGTCGGCTGGCTGGTTGGCGAATACCGTCCGGGCCAGGGGCTGGTGGTGCTGGATTACGTCCTCACCCTGATGGCTATCAGCATTCCGCTGGCCTTCATAGAGGCCCTGGCCTATGGTTTGCTCTTTCAGGCTTTTTACCTCCTGTTTCCCACGCTGCGTCCGGTCCAGGTGGCCCGTCGTTTTCCGCCGTATGCTCGCACGCTGAATCGCCGGTTCCTGTTTCTGTTTATCCCCCTCTTTATCCTCTTTTTCTCCGGCCTGGTCTATGCAGTTGTCTCGTCGGCGATGAATACTGCCACCCGTCTGGCGGTAGATGCCATGGTCCGTGATGCTCGCAACGGTGCCGATGGCATCGGCGAGTTCATCTCTACGGGCCAGAGCCTCATTCGCCAATTCTCCGCTGCGCCGCCCATCTGGAGCGACGATGTTCAGATATGCCAGGCCCAGTTGCAGACGTTTATCCAGATGCTCCCGTATTTCAGCCGCCTGACCGCCTACGGCCCGGACGGGAGTCTGCGCTGTTCTTACCCCTCCTATACGTCGGAGGAGGTGGAGCCGACCCCCGAGGAGCAGGAATTCCTTTCCCTGATCCAGGTCACTGGCGGAGTCCAGACGACGCCGGTCCATCGGGGGCCGGGTGGTTCGGTCATTCTTTCGTTTATGAGTTCACTGGAGCCCGCTGCCGGAGGCGAGCGGCAGGGGGTTCTTGTGGGCCGGGTGGAGATGGGAGTGAACCCTCTCCTGGAGCGGGTCCTGACCGGACTCCAGTGGACGATGCAGCAGGGAGAGGGCTTTGTGGTAGATGACGAGGGCCGGATCGTCGTCCATCAGGACCCCCAGCGACTGCTGGAGCAATGGGAAGTGGACCAGAGCCGTCCTCCGCTGGCGACGGTGGCGGGCGGATGGGTGCGGGAGACCCGGGATAGTCGGACCAACGCCCGCCAGATGGTCTGTTATCTGCCAGTCAGCGGGTATCCCTGGGCCGTGGTCATTCTTCTTCCCCACAAAGTTCGGATGGAACTGGCCCTCAGTATTGCTACGCCCCTTTTGGTCCTCCTGACCGTTCTGACCGGGGTTGTGGGGTTGATTATCTCTCTGGCGACAGGCCAGTTGACCCGCCCGCTCAATCTGCTGGCCCGCGCGGCAGAGGAGATTGCCCGGGGCGACCTGGAGAAGTCCATCCAGATGGTGGGGGATGATGAGATTGCCCGACTGGGGGAATCTTTTGAGAAGATGCGGGCCAGTCTGCGGGACCGGCTGAATGACCTCTCTTTGCTTCTCCGGGTGGCCCAGGAGGTCTCTGCCACGCTGGACCTCTCTCAGGGCATTTCTCGCATTCTGGATGGTGCCCTTCAGACTCTCCAGGCACGTGTCTCCCGGATTGTTCTTCTCTCCGCGTCGGGGGACCCTCAAGTGGTGATCGGGCGCGGGGAGCCGGTAGAGAATATCGGGACACTGGACCGGGCGCTGGCCCTGGCGGCCCGGGATGCCCGCACGTCCATCGTCCTGGATAACCTGCGCCGGGCCCGGTTGCTGGCAGGGGCGGGTCCGCTCCCGGGTGGGGTGCAGGCTGTCGTGGCGTTGCCAGTCCTCAGTAAGGGGCAGCCTGTTGCCGTGATGTGGGTGGGCTTTGACCAGCCGCGCCGGCCTGAGCCCTCTGAACTGGACCTGCTCTCCACGCTGGCCAGCGAGACGGCGGTCCTGATTGAAAATGCCCGGCTGTTTCAACTGGCTGAAAGTGAACGGCGGCGTCTGGCGGCCATTCTCTCCAGCACCAGCGACGCCATCCTGGTCACCGACCGGGACGATTACCTCCTGCTGGTCAACCCCGCTGCGGAGCGGGCCCTGGGCATCCCCGCTGAGGAACTGGTGGGCCAGAAGGTCGCAGAGACCCCTCTGGACCCCGCTCTGGTGCGCATCCTGACCGAGCCGTTGGGCCGAAGCGGGCCGCTGGTGGAGGAAGTCCCCCTGCCCGGTGGACGGGTTTTCTACGCCAGCGCGTCCACCATCCTCAGCGCCGAAGGGGAGAACATGGGGCGGGTTGTGGTGATGCGGGATATTACGCACTTCAAAGAACTGGATGAGATGAAATCCGAGTTTGTGGCCACGGTTTCCCATGACCTGCGCGCTCCGTTGACCTTCATTCGGGGATATGCCAGTATGCTCCCGATGGCAGGAGACCTCACCCAGAAACAACAGGAGTATCTGGACAAAATCTTCAAAGGCATTGAGCAGATGAGTACCCTGGTGGAAAATCTGCTCAATCTTCAGCGAATTGAGGCGGGGATGGGTCTGGAGGAGCGCCCCTGTCATGTCGGGGCTTTGTTGGTGGAGGCGGTGGACGGGATGCGGGCGCGGGCAGTGGCCAAGGGGCTGACCCTTCGCCTGGAGGCGACCGAACCGGCTCCTGTGATCTGGGGGGATGCGACGCTCCTTCGCCAGGCGATCGCCAATCTGGTGGACAACGCCATCAAATACACTTCCCCCGGTGGGGTAGTGACGGTTGGTTTACAGGTAGTGGGGCAGGAGGTCCACATCACAGTCAGCGACACCGGTATCGGTATTGCTCCGGAGGACCAGGTACGTCTCTTTGAAAAATTCTATCGCATCCGTCGCAGGGGAATGGAGGACGTTCCGGGCTCTGGCCTGGGGCTGGCGATTGTGAAATCCATCGTGGAGCGGCATGGGGGGCGGGTCTGGGTGGAGTCCCAACTGAATCGGGGCAGTACTTTTACGATTGCGTTGCCCATTCGGAATCTGCCGGGAGCCGATGGGCCGGCCGGGATGTTGTAGATGTTGTAGTTGTCCATTTTGTTTCGTGTAGTCGTTAGAGCTCATCGGAAATTAGATCGCAGCATCTGGGTTGTGCTATGCTTTAAGGAAAAACCATACTCATCCGCGTCCATCCGCGTTCATCCGCGTCCTATTTCCGACGAAGTCTATTGGCGGCCCCGACCTTTACACCCGATAGGGTAGGGTGGGGAAGGCGTTGTGAAATGTCTCTTCAAGTTGGCATTGTGGGTCTCCCCAATGTAGGAAAATCTACCCTATTTAACGCGCTCACCCAGGCTGGCGCGGCGGTGGGGGCGTACCCCTTTACGACCATTGACCCCAACCGGGGTATCGCGGCGGTCCCGGACCGACGGCTGGAGGCGCTGGCCCGCCTGGTGGGGCCGGAGCAGGTCACGCCAGCCACTGTGGAGTTTGTGGACATCGCCGGTCTGGTTCGGGGGTCGCACCGGGGCGAGGGGTTGGGCAACCGCTTCCTGGCGCACATCCGGGAGGTGGACGCGATTGCCGTTGTCGCGCGCTGCTTCGCCGACCCCGATGTGGCGCACGTGGACGGCACTGTAGACCCGATACGGGACCTGGAAGTCCTGGACCTGGAACTGATCCTGGCAGACCTGGAGACGGTGCAGCGGCGGCTGGAGAAGACCCGCCCGGCGGCCCGTGCCCGTCCCCGGGAACTGGCGACGGAACTGGCGCTGCTGGAGGAACTGGAGGCCCGCCTGCAACGAGGGGAGCGGGCCTCTGTTTTCGTTAAAGAAGACGGGGAGGAACGCGCGGCGCTGGTCCGGGAACTTCACCTGCTGACGGCCAAACCCCGCCTCTACGTGGCGAACGTGGCCGAAGAGGACCTGCCGGGGGGTGGGGAGGGGGCAGAGGCGGTGTCGCGATATGCGGCTGCGGAGGGTGCGCCCTGCATCGTCCTTTGCGCTCAACTGGAGGCGGACCTGGCTTCGTGGCCCCCCGACGAGGCGGCGGAGTACCGTGCGGCGATGGGTCTCTCGCAATCCGGGCTGGAGGCACTGGTCTGGGCAGGTTATCGGGTCCTGGACCTCATCACTTTCTTCACCATCGCGGGCGGGCGGGAGGTGCGGGCCTGGTCGGTGCGCCGGGGCGCGACGGCGCCGGAAGCGGCGGGACGGGTGCACAGCGATATGCAGCGCGGCTTCATTCGGGCGGAGGTCATTGGCTGGGAGGAACTGGTGCGGGCGGGGGGATGGGCGGCTGCCCGGGAGCAGGGGCTGATCCGCACCGAGGGTCGGGATTACCGCATCCAGGACGGCGACGTCTGTCTCTTCCGGTTCAATCCGTAATTTGTAGGACAACTGCTCGCAGTTGTCCTACAAATTTTGGGCGGGCGGCTTTGCCGCCCGCCCAATTTTACTCCAGGCATTTCGTGTAGTAACCAACCCGGACAGAGGTTCTACGGGCCTGGTTTGTTTTGCTTTGGAGAATGGAAACAGGCTATGCGAAATGTTGGGGGTGGGCTATCTTTGCACGGGCGTCACTACCTGCTCAGCCGGCGTGCCGCTGTGCGCGGATGGGAAATCCGCCTCCCTGGGCACGCAGTGCCGAAGGCCTATGGCGGGCTACTTTCGTCGGTACGCAGGTGGTTACGCGCGGGCTATCTTTGCGCCAGGTGTTTTCGTATAGTCATTAGCCCGAATCTCTCACGATTTGGCCACAGTGTTTTGAGAACATAATCAGGCTATACGAAACGCCGCGACGCAGGTCATCAAGCCTGTACAAGCAGGGTAGGGACGCAGACAGGAGGGGTTGACCGCAGTGTTCTGAGAGTAGAATCAGGCTATACGAAATGCCGCAATGCAGGTCATCAGGCTTGTACAAGCAGGGCGGGAGCACAGACAGGCGGAGCGGTAGAGCCCGTGTCACCCTTGTTCCATTTCGCTGTCCGGTTCGTTGAAGATACGGTGGTACCCCCGGTCCAGTTCATCGTCGCTCAGGTGGGTGTACCGCTGGGTGGTGGTGATGCTCCGGTGGCGGGCCAGTTCCTGGGCCAGCCGGACGTTCCCGCCGCTTCCCCGCAGGACCACGGTCACGAAATAGTGGCGGAATGTGTGGGGGGTGATGGTGCCCCGCGCCCGCTCTCCCAATGCTGCGATGGTCCACTCTTCCACGATTTTCTCCGCCGATCGGGGGGATAGAGGCAACACGCGCCCCCCAGCCCCCTTGTCGTGACGGGCAAAAAGGGGAAGCCCACTGAGCGGACGCCCCTGCTGGCCGTCCAGTTCCGCCCGGGCGTCCAGATAGGCCCGCAGATAGCGCAGGCTCCGCTCGGAGAAGCGCACAATCGCTTCCCGGTTTCCCTTCCCCAGCACGCGCGCCCGCGCTTCGGTCCAGTCCAGATGCCCACGGGTCAGCCCGCAGGCCTCAGAGACCCGCAGGCCGGTATCGGCCAGCACATAAAGTAGAGCACGGTCTCGCAAAATCCGCAGATGCTCCCGCTCATCGTGGGGTGGGGGGGTGGCGGCCTGCGCGACGGTCTCCAGTACCTTCTCTATTTCCGCGCGCGGGAACGGAGGGAGCCGCGCTGCTTCCCGACGCGCCCGTCTCCGGCACAGCCGCCGCAGGGCCGGCAGGTTGACCGGTGCCCAGTTCTCCGCCGCCGCATGCTCGTAGAAGGCCGTCAGCGCCGTGATGTACAGCCGCTCTGTGGCGACGGCGAAGTCGTGGAGGGACTGGATGAACCAACTCATCCATTCCACCGAGAGTTCGCTCACAGGCGCGGCGGGGGTGATGCCGTGCTCTTTCAGCACATCCAGGAAGTGGCCAACGGCCTGGGCATAGGCCTTATGGGTGTTCGGGCTCCGGCTGGCCGCGACCTCGTCCAGGAACTTCTCCAGGGCGTCCTGCAGGGTCAGGTTGGTCATCTGGGTACCCGCTCCAGTTTCTCCAGCGGGATTTCTCCCCGGAGGGACTCCAGTTCAGGATCGCCGGTGACCAGTGTCGCTCCCAACTCCTGAGCCAGTGCAGCAGCAAAGGCATCTGCATACGAGATGGCATACCTCATTTTCAACCGGGCTGCGGCAAATACCCGATCGTCTGTGGCGGGGGCAATCACCAGAGGCAAGCGCCGGATTTCGTCCAGCAACGCCCATGCTTCTTGCTCACCCCGTGCTCGCCCCACACGGTAGACCACCTCACCGAGATTCACTACCGAGACGAACAGGTCAACTCTCTTTTCCTCCGCGCCCCTCAGCAATTGCCGGACCCGGGAGGCCGCAGGCTCTTCCCCCTGCAGAAACGCCAATATTGCCCATGCGTCAAGGACGAACCGGGGTCTCATTCCGAATCTCCCGCTGGTGTTCTGTTTCCAACTCGGTCAGCAAATCGGTACCAGAGTATTTTCCGTACAGCGTGTCTATCGGAGAAGTCCGCACCGGCTCCAGGACAATGGCCTGTTCCTGCAGTCGCACCCGGAACGGAGTGCCGGCCTGAAGCCCCAGCGCGTCCCGTATCGGTTTCGGGATCACCACCTGCCCCTTGGATGAAAGACGGGTCTGAATCATAGCGCCCTCCTGTTTCTTACTTCATTGTCTGTATTGTAAGACGAAGGCCAGTATTTGTCAACCTGTGCAGAAAGGGTGGGGGAAATCAGGGTCTAATCCGCTATGATTCGTATAAGTTTAACTATCCGAATCATAAATACCCCTCCATTCGGCCTGGCATAGGCATACCCATACCGGTGCCACGTGCGGGGCTCCCAGGCATCCCCCGGCAGCGGCTCCCGCGTCAGCCACACCCCCGCCCAGGGGTCGTACAGCCGAACGCCAAATTCATACAGGCCCAGGTGCTCATCCCATTCTTTGCCCGCAAAGGTGTAGTGGTTGTGCGGGTCCGTGAAGGAGCCGTTAGCCGGGAGCAGTAAGCCGTAAGCATCACCGGTAGTTGTGGGTGCTCTGGCCCTGGTGCTTGTTCAGCCCCGCAACGCTCCCCCGCCCGTCCAGGTGAACCCAGTAAGCCTGGCCCTTCGCCCCCGCCGGGAAGTGGCGCATCGCTAATACCGATTGCGTTTATTTCAGCCAGTGCCCATCGCCCGGACGTAAACGTCCGGGCTCATCCTGCAAAGCCCTTCGGGCTATTTTCAGCCCCTGAAGGGGGCTTCGCTGATTGAGCCCGACGGTTTACCGTCGGGCAAAATGGCCGTAACCAACACAATTGGTATAACAGCATCGGCGTCGGGCTGAAAGCCTCCACCCCGCCCCGATAGAATTCCTCCCGCTGACCGTTCCAGATGAAGTATTCCACCACCGGGTCCCGATCGTCCAGAACATACTCCGTCCGCTTCACCCCGCCCGCGCCGGTTTTGGGGTCGTATTCCTTCACCAGCCGGCGGGTGCGGTTGCCGGCGGCATCGTATTCGTAGACCGCCTGGAATCCCTCGCTGTCGGTCACGCCGGTCAGACGGCGCAGGGGGTCGTAGGTGTAGCGCTCGGTCATCACCCCCTCAGCCCGTTCCCGGCCAACGGAGACGAGGGGCATCGGGAATCCTGGCTGCGG
>Ga0209227_1001279_pt1 | contig 19817 bp, 33 predicted proteins | sample YNPBryantNP2012_FD_185815 | JGI IMG/M metagenome (GOLD analysis project Ga0209227, IMG submission 185815) | Anoxygenic and chlorotrophic microbial mat microbial communities from Yellowstone National Park, USA - YNP Bryant NP 2012 (SPAdes)... ...
ATCACATGATAAATTATAATGCTGATGGCTCAACGAGTGACAGGTAACAAACTAAGTCATCGGTGGCATACTGCCCTACCCTTGGGCATTTTTAGATCGTTGACAGCCAAAACGCCTTCGAGGGCGCCTCTTTCTTTTCACCTTTCAACGGGCAGGCCTTTGAGTCTGCCCGTTGTATAGTCTTTCTTCCTTGCGCATGGCATTCCTGAGGCTCACTCTCTTCATTTGCTGTATTGCATGTCTTACCCTGCTGAATACTCATCTCATCACTTCTGCCAATGCCGCAATTATAGACCTCTCCCTTTCCATATCCCAAGAAGGCAATGAGATACATACCACTGTCATCAATCGCTCCTTCAGCCCTGTAACCCTCGATGGCCTGGAGGTTACGGTGTTTGAACGCAGTTATTCCATGGCAGGCAAGGTCATTCCTGCTCACAACAGCTATACACACACCCTTTTCGTGGAGATGCCTTTCACGCCAGGGAGTTATCCCGTTTTGGCAAGGCTACACTATACCAACGAGGGCCAACACATCTCCCTTGTGCATGTGGGCGTGGTCATAAACAAGGGCCCTGGGCCAAAACCGCCTCTCACAGGCAGGCTCTATGGCACAAGCATGGTGCAAAAAGGCACTGTGGCATTAAAGGCCTTGAACACACAGGCATGGCGCTTGATAACGCCCAATGAAATACAGGTGACAGAAGAGCTGCACAAAAACGGGCTTGCCATATACGGCATTAACACAAAGACAAGGGGGCTGAACAACTCCTATCCCATATTTGCAGTGGCGGAAGGCGAGGAATCAGGCAGGCACTGGACAGAGATTCTACAGGCAAGGCTTCATGTCCTAAACGCCGAGGCCGAAACCAGAGGTAAGACGGCCAACCCATTACTGGCGGCAATGGCGCTTTTGTTTTTGATGGGCTGGTGGACTGCACAGGCACGATTGAACAACAGAGCGGAACAGGCCGGCCAGGCCCTGCATGGCCTTTTGAAATATACCAGCAGGGGTATTCTGCTCTCCCTGGCCTATTTGACGCTGAAAGATGCGCCCATGCTGGTCTCATGGCTTTCAAATGGCGTGGTGAGGCTCTTTCATGCGGCCTGGCCCATTGAGCCTGCTCAGCTTCTCATAGAGCATCTTGTGGGCAGAAACTACGAGTATTTCTTTCAATACTTCGTAGATATCTATTACTGGCTTTCCCTGCTGTTACTTTTTCCATATCTTTACTACACAGACAAACATATTTCGGCATTTGACGATAAATATGTAAATACCATTCGAACGCTTTTGACATTACATCGCCTGCTGTTATTCAAAAGGCCATACTTTAACGAGTTGTCCAGATTAGGCATTTTGACCCTTTGCGTAAAGCTCTTCTTTGCGCCAATGCTCGTCTCATGGGCCATAAACAATGTCCTGCATATTAACAACCTCATTCATACGCAGACCCTCTGGAATCTCAAAACGATCAATAGTTTTATAGTTGACTGCCTTGTACTTCTGGATACGAGTATCTTTGCCTTTGGCTACACCATCGAAAGCAGATACCTCAAAAATGTCATAAAGTCTGTGGAACCTACCCTTCTGGGCTGGGTGGTCTGTCTGTGGTGCTATCCACCCTTCAATGCCTTTTCCTTCAGGCCATTTGACCTGCCGTTTTTCAAAATCGCCCTTTCCAGCCGTCCTGAGTGGCTGGAAGGGCTGATTCTCTGTCTCATCACAGGCCTCTGGGGTATCTTTGTGTGGGGTTCCGTGGCCTTGGGGTTCAAAGGCTCAAACCTCACCAATCGCGGCATCATAGACTCAGGACCATATCGCTTTTGCAGGCACCCTGCATACACGGCAAAGGTGCTGGTCTGGTGGCTGGAAGGCATATTCTTCGCAAAATACGGGCTTTCCATGCTTGTAGCCTTTTCTGTCATCTACGGCTTAAGGGCATGGACAGAGGAACGACACCTAAGCCAGGATGAAGACTATTTGGCCTATAAAAGAAGGGTCAGGTGGAGATGCATCCCTGGCCTATTTTAACAATGCACAGCCATGTTGGGCTGGGCCCCTCTAATTTAGGTAGACCATTTGTCGTTTCGCGTGGATTTGAATAAGGGGGTGCATACACTACATACTCGTAATAGGTTGTAACAATCACCTTGGCACAATGGACAAACTTTGCTATAATGAGAAACTTATCAAGTCACATCTTAAGGGCATTTCTATTTAAGGAGTATAAATAAATGGTCAGAACCCCTATTACCACAGAAGGTTATAACAGACTCAAAAAGGAACTTGAGCATCTGGAAAAGATAGAACGTCCTGCTGTCATTCAGGCCATAGCCGAAGCCAGGGGACATGGGGATCTGTCAGAAAATGCAGAATATCATGCAGCTAAAGAGAGACAGGGCCACATAGAGAGCCGGATTCAACACTTAAACAAGATCCTGGCAAACTCCGAGATCATAGATTGCACTAATATGTCCTGTGATAGGGTTATTTTTGGACTTAGAGTAAAATTGCTTAATCTTGATACAGATGAAGAGGTCGTCTATCAACTCGTTGGGCCCGAGGAATCCAACATACAAGAAGGGCGTATCTCTATCTCATCGCCTCTTGGCAAGGCATTGTTGGGCAAAGAAAAGGGGGATGAAATCGAATTCAAGAGCCCTTCAGGGATCAAGACCTATGAATTGATAGACATCTTTATTTAAGATCGTCCTCGCAATGCCATCCTATAGGCACACATAACACAGGGCAGGGTAGTAAACGGATGACCTTTTCCACCGTACTGCCAAAAAATATCTCATCGATCATGCCACGCCCCATACTACCATATCCTCCCATGATTAGCATATCTGCCTGTAATTCACGGGCCTTGATGGCTATTTCCTGAAATGGTCTGCCATAGGATATAATTGTATCTTTAATAACATCCTTGGTTTTATATGATATAATAAACTTTCTTGCTGCTTGTTTTGCCTGATTAATAAGCCGTTCTTTTACCTTTTCAACAGGTTCCTTTATATAATTTGCAATCATATCTGCTTCCCGAGAATCAATCACGTGTATAAGGATAATCTCTGCATTCCATAATGCAGCCATTTTTATGGCATAAGATAACGCCGTAGCGGAACAATCAGAAAAATCAACAGGCACTAGAATCATTGAAATCCCCATTCAAATTATCCCTCCAGGAAGCTGGCAAAAAGGTTCGTGTTGCAAATCAAGATATCTATCTGATATAATTTTATAAGATAATGCCCATGGAATCAATACATAAAATTCTTCTTAAATATTTCCACGGCTGTTGCAGCATCATCGAATTCCTCTAATATCATAGCATGCCTTATATCACTTAAATATAAAACAGCCTCATTCTGCTTATTAAGCATATTAGATTTATCCATCCCCTGCACATATTTTTCTAACTCTAACACAACTTTTTGTAATTCTTTTTCTTTTTCTGCCTTGATACTCGTGGCATCGGATAGAGCGGATTTGGCAGCTTCTTTGGCTTTTATGGCAAATGCAACAGCCTTTTTATAATCCCTTTGTTTTGCGCAATCTATAGACTTATTCAACACATCTTCGGCCTCCTGCATCTTTTCTGCTGCCAATTCCCTTGCTCCTGCATCATATGCCTCCTGCATAACCTGTTTCGTCTCGATATATGTTCCACGCCACTGCTGCAATTCCTTAGCCCCACGCGTCTTGGAGAGCAAAACTTGCCATTTCTCCGACAGTTGTCTTTTAATATCAAGAGGTTGAGGAAAGGTAAATGCAGTCATGAATATAAAGATAACACCAAGAAAAAACACAAAGAACAATTTACTTAATATGGTATAATAGTTCATCTTTCACCATGAAGATTATTGAAAATCCGTTCTTGTAACCACTTGGCGTCCCACCATTCAATGGGATTGACATAAATCCCGTTGATTAACATACCATAGTGGAGATGGTCTCCACCAGCAAGACCAGTCATGCCTGTCAGCCCTATCACATCACCCTGCTCCACCATATTATTGGGCACTGTCTTGAACTCACTGAGATGGGCATAGAGGCTGAACAAACCCATGCCATGGTCAATTATGACCAAATTGCCATAAATGCCCAGATATCCAACAAAAACTACTCTGCCCCTATTGGCAGCAGGTATAGGTGCGTGTTCCAATGATGCCAGATCCACTCCCATATGATTTGTTACATCTATCTCTTTTCCCTGATATATATAATGCCTTTCATCTGCAAAACCCGCCCGTTGTTGTGCATTGGGCAGTCTCAGAAAGGGCCTTTGAAACAAAAAAGACGGCTCAGTATGTTGTAATGTAATTGATCGAATCTCATCATCATTTTTCTGTCTGATGGTTTTATTGATCTGCAAAAACATTTCAAGGGGATTACCCTTTAATTCTGAATAATGTGACGATAATTCTAAGGCCTTACTGGCAATAAAATTATCACTGAGATTAATGACGTCTTTTTTAATAGGCTTGTATGCAATTTTATTGGGAACATTGAGCTTTATGGAATTGCCAGCTATATCCTGTGCCTCCACAACAATCTGTATGGGCGGTTTGGCATCAAAAGGCACCGCTATAAGGGCAGCATAATCTTTCTCTTGATTGACCTTATAAGCAGGGAAGAAAAGCTCATTTACCCAAACCCCTGTTCGTGCAAGTGGTTCATTGGCAGCATATGAAACCATACCTGCACCACCTGTATTGATGTTGTGAAAGATACTTTTGATGGCCACAGATGGAGGCGTGAAATCTATTCGTACGTCTTTTTTATACGTAGTAGAATTGCCTTTTAGAGAATTGCGCCATGAATAATCATAGGCGGTCAAAATCAATTGCGCATCCCCTTCTGTAAGCCCATATTCGCTCAACATGGCACCCCAATTGATTCGAACCCGTTTGGCGTCAGAACCATGCCACCAAGATAGAGCAGGAAAGATTTTGGGTTCTAATTCAATGGTCTTTTTACCCTGCGATAAAAAACACCGCACCTCTTTGAGACCACGTCCCTCATCCATAACTTCGGCCTCAATATGTATCCGTTTTCCCAATCTATCAGGTATGACTATCGGGGTAATGACTGGAGCAGTGCCTTCTAATGTCAAAAAAGCAACTACGGCACCGCCTATTATCACTATAAGCAAAATAGCAAGCACAGAATATATAAAAAATTTCATACCAAACCCATTAACGACTAAAACAAAGTAATCCTTCGACGGACAAATCCATCTTCAATCAAACATCCGCAACAACAACCAACTGCCAATAGCATCTTAAATACCATACTGTTTGCTCATCGAAAATGCCATAAAAAAACCGCACCCTAAACTCGAGTGCGGTGTTTTATTCCACATCATACTTAACAATTACTAATTACTTTGTTCATCAGAAGCAGATATAGGGGTCTCTTGGGCCTCATCCGCTACAACAGGCTTAACTGGCACGGATTGTTTTTTAACCATTTTAGGGGGAGCAACGGTCTTCTTTTTCTCAAGAGAATCTCCCGCAAATTCCAATATGGACATGGCAGCCCCATCTCCCTTACGAAATCCTGTTTGAAGCACTCTGCAATAACCACCATTTTTATCAGCAAATGTCTTAACGATCTCACCAAACAACTTATTAACTGCTTCTTTACTTTTTATAAACGCAAGCGCCTGTCTTCTCGCATGTACAGTACCATTCTTGGCAAGAGTGACCATTTTATCTGTTAACCGCTTAGCCTCTTTAGCCTTTGGCAAAGTAGTTGATACCCTTCCATGCTCTATTAATGAGGTAACGAGATTACGCAACACCGCTTGACGATGTGCAGTCTTCATGCCTAATTTTCGTGTTTGTGTTCTATGACGCATATATCTTATTCCCTTTCAGCATCTTGTTCATGATTGTTCGCTGCCTTAGGAGGTGTCCAGCCTTCCAATTTCATGCCGAGATGTAAATTCATATTGGCAAGTATATCTTTGATCTCTTTCAAAGACTTTCTGCCGAAATTCTTTGTTTTCAACATCTCCTGTTCTGTTTTCTGCACCAAATCACCAATATAATGAATATTAGCGCTTTTTAAACAATTGGCAGAACGTACAGAAAATTCCAGCTCTTCTATAGAACGATTGAGATAGTCGCTTATTGCCGTAATATCAATTACAGATTGCTCTTCCTTGGGCTCCTGTAACTCATCGAAACAAATAAATATAGATAACTGTTCCTTCAAAATTTTTGCAGCATAACCAAGTGCCTCTTCAGGTGTCACACTACCGTCAGTCCATATCTCCATAGTCAACTTATCATAGTCCGTCATCTGCCCGACACGAGCTTGCGAAACAGTATAGTTGACCTTTTGGACTGGAGAAAATATGGAATCAATCGCAATTGTTCCTATGGGTTGTTCGGGGTCCTTATTCCTCTCAGCAGGAACATAGCCTCGGCCCCACTTGGCGATCAATTCCATGTGTAACTCACCATCAGCAGATAGTGTAGCGATTTTATGATCAGGATTCAATATCTCTATAGCACTGTTAGGGGCACTAAGGTCTCCCGCCAAAACTATGCATGGACCTTTCTTATTTATTGTTAAAGTTTTCGGCTCATCCTGCAACAACTTAAGCCTTACCCCTTTAAGATTCAAAATAATGTCAGTGACATCTTCTACCACTCCAGATAGACTGGAAAATTCATGCAATACACCATCTATTTTAACAGAAGTAATGGCAGCACCCTGCAAAGAAGAAAGCAAAACTCTTCTCAAGGCATTACCCAATGTAATGCCATAACCTCTTTCTAATGGCTCACATACAAACTTACCATAGCGATTTGAATTATCAGGATGTTTTTCCAGTTTTTGAGGAAAAATCAAATCACGCCAATTTCTATAATTTGGAATCAGTCCATTAGTCATAAAGGGTTTATATCCTGTTACTCTAATATATTACAGAGTATTATTTTGAGTAGAACTCAACTATAAACTGCTCCTGCACAGGCATTGTGATATCACGTCTCTCAGGCAAAGCAACCACAGAACCCTTCAAACCATCTCGATCCAATTGTAACCACTCAGGAACACCTCGCCGCGCCACAGCATCCAAGGCCTGTATAATTGGTGGACACACCTTTTCTTTGTTGATAGGTTCTATAACATCCCCTTTCCTCACTAAAAAAGAAGGGATATCCACACGACGCCCATTTATGGCAAAATGACCATGCCTCACCAGTTGACGCGCCTGTACCCGTGAATCTGCAAAACCAAGACGATATATCACATTATCCAACCGTCTTTCAAGTAACACCAAAAGATTAACGCCCGTCATGCCCTTTTGTCTGTCAGCGATCTCAAAATAACGTCTGAACTGGGCCTCCTGCAGGCCATAAACCCTGCGCACACGCTGTTTCTCTCTAAGACGGATACCATAATCAGAAATCTTATGTCTTGTCTGACCATGCTGGCCTGGCGCATAAGCAGATCTCTCAAAGGCGCATTTGTCTGAATAGCATCTCTCACCCTTCAGGAAAAGCTTCATGCCCTCTCGACGGCACAATCTACAACGAGCTTCAGTATATCTAGCCAATTTATTTTATCCTCCAATAAACAAAAAAACAAAACATGACAGTCTATTAAACACGTCTTCTTTTGGGTGGTCTGCACCCGTTATGTGGTATCGGCGTTATATCTTTGATCACCTTTACGCTCAAACCAGCCATCTGTAAAGCCCTCAATGCCGCCTCCCTACCAGAACCAGGGCCATTGATGTGGACTTCCACACTACGCATTCCATTTTCAGCCGCCTTTTTTGCAGCTGTTTCTGCAGCTATCTGAGCAGCAAAAGGTGTTCCTTTCCTGGACCCCTTGAACCCCTGAGCGCCAGCACTCGCCCACGATACAGTATTACCTTGTTTGTCTGTGATAGTAACGATGGTATTATTGAATGTGGACTGGATATGGGCGACTCCCTCAGGCACATTTTTACGTTCCTTGCGCCCCCCACGTTTTGGTGGAGCCATAATTAATTACCTCCTATAAAATAAAAACTATTTCTTTTTGATGGCTGAACGCCCTGGGCCCTTACGGGTTCTCGCATTTGTACGGGTACGTTGTCCTCTGACAGGCAAGCCCTTGCGATGCCTAAGGCCACGATAACAACCAAGATCCATCAATCTTTTGATATTGATACCAATTTCTCTGCGTAAATCACCTTCTACTTTGTAATTGGCATCTATAATCTGACGCAATGTTTTAATATCATCATCCGTTAAGGCATCTGTTTTTTTATTATAATCCAAGGATGCCTTATCAAGAATCTCTCTGGCTGTAGAACGCCCTATGCCATAAATATAGGTCAAAGCCACCTCAAGACGCTTATTCTTTGGTAAATCCACTCCTGCAAGTCTGGCCACAACACCCCCCTTTTAACCTTGACGTTGCTTATGTCTTGGATTGCTACACACAACCCTTAAGACACCATGACGTCTAATTATGACACATTTTTTACACCTACGCTTTACTGAAGCACTAACCTTCATAAGACACCTCTTTATTTTTACCTTATTTAGCACGATATACTATGCGACCTTTTGTCAAATCATATGGTGAAACTTCAACTGTAACCTTATCACCTGGCAAAATTCTAATATAATTCATTCTCATTTTACCAGAAATATGAGCCAAAATTTTATAACCATTTTCTAATTCAACTCTGAACATAGCATTTGGTAAAGTCTCGACCACTTTACCTTCAATTTGAATAGCATCACCCTTCGACATAAATACCTTATCAATCCAATTTGGTTAATAATAAAGGACCCGTTTCGGTTATCGCAACAGAATGTTCAAAATGTGCAGATAAAGAACCATCTGCCGTTACAACAGTCCACCCATCAGGCAACATCAACACATCTGACTTGCCCATGTTAACCATTGGCTCAATCGCCAACACCATCCCTGGTTTCAGGACAGGCCCTTCCCCTCGTACACCATAATTAGGGATCTCAGGGGGTTCATGCAATGCCTTACCTATACCATGCCCCACAAACTGCCTTACAACATTGAAACCAGCCTCCTCCACCACAGTCTGAATGGCGGCCGAGATATTCTTTAGGTGCATACCTGGTTGGGCCTCTTGAATGCCAGCATCCAATGCAGCAGCAGTAACATCCACCAGTCTTATAGCAACATCATTTCCATTACCAACGATTGTAGTCAAAGCAGCATCACCATAATAACCATCATAAATAACCCCCAGATCCATGCTGACTACATCGCCCTGTCTCACAATACGTTTAGACGAAGGGATACCATGCACAACCTCTTGATTTATACTCACACACAAGGTAGCGGGATAACCCCTATATCCCTTAAATGCCGGCGCTGCCTTGCGCTTGAGTATTTCAGTATATGCTATGGCATCCAAATCAGCCGTGCTGATACCAGGTTGCAAAGTTTCTTTTAAAAGCTGTAATATCTCAGCTACAATATGACCTGCAATATACATTAAATCTATTTCCCATTTTTCTTTAATTGGGATAATAGATTTTATACGTTTGTCTCGTTTTTTCACTATTCCCTACGACCTTTTAATTTAACACCTTTGATAAAACTATCATAATTTCTTGTAATCAGATGTGATTCAAGCTGTGCCATAGTATCCATTGCCACACCGATTACAATTAACAAGGCTGTGCCACCAAAATAAAATGGAACATTAAAATTAGCAATCAGTACACTTGGCAAAACACAAATAGCAGAAATATAAACAGCACCTATCAATGTAATACGAGTCAAAATTTTATCAATCAATTCAGCTGTTTTATGCCCAGGTCTAATCCCAGGAATATAACCACCATGATTTTTTAAGTTTTCAGCGATATCAACTGGATTAAAGGTAATAGCAGTATAAAAATAACAAAAAAAGATAATAAGCGCTACAAACAAGACTTCATAAAAAAAACTGCCCGGCCGCAATGCCTGTGCAATAGATTGCATCCATGGAACCTGAATAAAATTGGCAATCGTAGCCGGAAACATAATAATAGAAGAGGCAAAAATAGGCGGTATAACACCAGCCGAATTGATTTTTAATGGCAAATGTGCCGTCTGACCGCCATAAACCTTTCTACCCACAACTCTTTTCGCATAATGTATTGGGATACGCCTGTTGGATCGCTCCATAAAACAAATAAAAGCGATAACAAAAAGCATCATTATCAACAAAAACAAAAGAACAATCGGGCTCAGGTCACCTGTTTTCACCAAAGAAAAAGTATTGCTTATTGCAGCAGGCATTCTCGCCACTATGCCAGCAAAAATAATCAAAGATATACCGTTACCAATCCCTCTTTCCGTTATCTGCTCACCGAGCCACATGATAAACATTGTGCCTGACATAAAGGTAATTGCAGTCAATAAACGGAAACTCCAACCTGGATTCAAAACAACGGGGATACCATCAGGTGAAGTCATACTTTCCAAACCAATAGCCATGCCGATAGCCTGGACCAAACTTATTACAACCGTACTATAACGAGTATATTGACTAATTTTTTTGCGGCCTGATTCACCTTCTTTTTTAAGCGCCTCCAGATGAGGAACGGCTACCGTCAAGAGCTGCAAAATTATTGAAGCGCTGATATAGGGCATTATACCCAAGGCAAAAATGGACATATGCTCCAAGGCGCCACCGGAAAACATGTCAAAAAGCCCAAACAATGTGCCCTTCGCCTTAGCCAGAAAAGAAGAAAGGGCCTGCGCATTGATGCCGGGGGCTGGCACCTGTACACCCATTCTATAGACTGCCAACATAAAAAGGGTAAAACCGATACGACGCCCCAGTTCAGGTGCCTGAGCTAATGCTTGGATCCCTCGTAACACAATAGCTGCCCTTATCTTGTTACGATATCTATTTGACCACCAGCTGCCCTTATCTTATCGGCAGCTGTATCACTTATAGCATCGGCTTTAATAGTTATAGCACGGCGGATCTCGCCATCCCCAAGAATTTTCAATAAATTAAACCGTTTTTTAACCAATCCATGTTTTTTAAGTGTCGCTATATCGATAACGCCTTCAAACTGAAGATCATTCAGCTGTGTTAAATTTACAACCCCGTAGATTTTATGTGCAGAATTTTTGAAACCCCGTTTAGGCAACTTTCTATAAAGAGGCATCTGCCCGCCTTCAAAGCCTGGCTCTATATTGCCACCCGTTCTGGCCTTTTGACCTTTTGAGCCACGGCAGGCAGTTTTACCATGGCCTGAGCCATTACCCCTGCCAACACGTTTTTTATTTCTGCGAGCACCTTCTTGAGGCGCTAAATTATTTAAGGTCAACATGGGAATCACACCTCATTTTTCAGAAACTTTGCATTAGCCACAGACAGATTTAAGGATTTTATACCATCAAATGTAGCATATACAATATTATGCGGATTATTCGTGCCCAAACTTTTGGTCAGTACGTCGTGTACACCTGCAGCCTCCATGATTGCACGCACAACAGCACCTGCAATAACTCCAGTCCCAGGAGAAGCTGGTTTCAAAATCACCTTGCCTGCACCAAAATGGCCCAGCACATCATGCGCTATGGTCTTGCCTTCCATAGGAAGAGTGACCATGTTTTTTTTGGCTTTTTCAACAGCCTTACGGAGGGCATCAGGTACCTCACGGGCCTTACCTAAGGCATACCCCACGCGACCCTCACCGTCACCGACTATCGCCAATGCGCTAAAACCAAATCGCCGACCACCTTTTACTACTTTTGCAACCCTATTGATGGAAACGATCTTTTCGATATAATTTTCTTGTGCAGATTGCTCCTGCATCATTTCTCCTCCGCGCCTGTCTTATTAGAACTCTAATCCTGCTTCACGTGCAGAATCAGCCAATGCCTTAACACGACCATGATATATATAACCACCTCTATCAAAAGCTATTTTAGTTATACCATGAGTTTTAGCCTTTTGCGCAATCAACTTGCCGACCAATTGAGCAACTGCAATTTTACCATGAAGATCCTTCAATTGCCCCTGTAATTCCTTACTCAAGGAGGAGGCAGAAAGAAGGGTTACTCCCTTGGTATCGTCGATAATTTGAGCATAGATATGCTTTGCACTTTTAAAGACCGCCAACCGAGGTCTCTCGGAAGTACCTGACAATTTCTTACGGATTCTGACCTTTCTTCTCATTCGAGCCAATAACTTATCACTACTTTTCATGCCCGCTCCAATCAATTAACTATTTTTTCTTTGTAGCAGCCTTACCTGCTTTACGAATAATGACCTCATTCTCATACTGCACACCTTTACCCTTATATGGCTCTGGGGGTCTAAAGGATCTTATTTTTGCAGCAGTCAAACCCAATAATTCTTTGTCGGCACTCTCTAAAATTATTGTGATGCCTTTTTGCTTATCAACTTTTGCATCCACACCCTTTGGCAACGTAACATCAATTGGGTGCGAATAACCTAAATTAAGAACCAATTGATTTCCTTTTTCATCCACTTTATAGCCCACACCAGTGACCACAAGCCTTTTCTGAAAACCTTTAGTAACACCCACCACCATATTATCAATCAAAGTCCTCGTTAACCCATGTATAGCACGGCTTTCCCTGGAATCATCCTTACGATTGACTATAATATGACCGTCCTTGATTTCTATGGAGGCAAGTGGATGCAATTCTCTTGACAATACCCCTTTAGGTCCTGTGACAGTCACAGAGCGACCATCACAATTAACCTTGGCACCTGTTGGTATTACAATAGGTTTTTTCCCTATTCTTGACATATTAGTACCCTCATTACCAAACTGAACAAATTAATTCGCCGCCGAGTTTCTTCTCTCTTGCCTGGGAATCAGTCAACAAGCCCTTTGACGTAGAAACTATAACCATACCGACTCCATTTTTTATCCTCGGAATTTTATCATAAGAACAATAAAGCCGCCTTCCTGGCTTACTCAAACGTTTTACACCAAGTAACATTGGACACTTATTGTTATATTTTAAGATGATTTTCAATACGTCAAATTCTTTATCTCTCACAAGACGGTAGCTATCAATAAATCCCTTCTGCCTCAAAAGCTCTACGATAGCAACTTTCATTTTAGAGGCAGCTAATTCTATTTTATCATGCTTTGCGGCTGCTGCATTACGCAATCTTGTTAACATATCTGCTATAGGATCTGTCATAGACATAACACAATAAACTCCTCTTATTTTTTAAAAACCTAAAAAACTACCAACTGGATTTCGTAACACCAGGTATCAGACCAGAAGAGGCCATATTCCTAAAACAAATTCTACAGATACCATATTTGCGCAAAAAAGCCCTTGGCCTACCACAAAGCGGACATCTATTGTGTTGCCTTACTGCAAACTTAGGCTTACGCGAGGCTTTAATCAACATTGCTTTTCTTGACAAGTCTTCCTCCCAATCTATAAATTATTTTCTGAATGGAACATCCAAGCTTTTCAACAAGAAACGGGCTTCTTCATCAGTTTTAGCAGTAGTTACGATAGTTATATTCATACCTTTGATCTTGTCGATCTTATCATAATTAATCTCAGGAAAGATGATCTGCTCCTTCAAGCCAAAGGTATAATTACCATGTCCATCAAAGCCCCGTGGAGAAAGCCCCCTGAAATCCCTGATTCTTGGGATAGCAATATGTATCAGCTTTGTAAGGAAATCGTACATCCTCTCCTTACGTAAGGTTACAGAACAACCTATAGGCAAACCCACACGAATCTTAAAGGCAGCAATAGATTTCTTGGCCTTTCTAATAACCGGCTTCTGGCCCGAAATGGCGGTCAACTCCTCCACAGCTGCATCAATAATCTTAGGATTTTGTACAGCCTCTCCTAAACCCATATTAATGACAACCTTTTCAAGCTTTGGCACCTGCAAGATGTTCTTATACTTGAAATGTGCCATTAATTCTGGAACGGCTTTATCTTTATATGCTTGATACACTGAACTCATAAGAAATATTCTCCACAATTACTTAACAACAGGAATAACATCACCACATTTTTTGCAAATACGCACCTTTTTGCCATCCTCTAAAATCTTCATCCCAACACGAGTAGGTTCGCTACATTTAGGACATATCAACATTAGATTAGATAAATGAATAAATGCCTCCTGCTCTACAATACCACCATGGCTTTTGGGATTAGGCTTAACATGGCGTTTAACAATATTCACGCCTTCTACTTTAGCCTTATTTTTATCTACTAAAATACTCAGTATCTTACCCGTTTTATTCTTGTCTTTGCCGGTAATTACAGTAACCTTGTCATTTTTATGCAATTTCAATTTAACAGTTTTCATAAATAAGACCCCGACTATAACACTTCAGGAGCTAACGAAACAATTTTCATAAATCTTTTCGCTCTCAGTTCCCTTGCTACAGGTCCAAAAATACGGGTACCTATAGGTTCACCATATTGATTGACAATAACTGCTGCATTATCATCGAAACGAATCAAGGAACCATCGGGACGTGCAACTTCTTTTTTAGTCCTTACAACAACAGCCTTGGCTACATCACCTTTTTTCACCTTAGAATTCGGCATCGCTTCCTTGACAGCAACAACAATCATATCACCAACATAAGCATAGCGTCTCTTGGTACCGCCTAATACCCTTATACAACTTACAATTTTTGCGCCTGAATTATCTGCAACATTCAAGACTGTTTCTTGTTGTATCATATCAATCCCTCACTATATTGCCTTTTCCAAGATTTCCTTAACTATCCAACGCTTACGCTTGCTAATAGGACGACTCTCTTCTATCAAGATGGTATCACCAAGCCCACAAATACTATCAGGATCATGGGCCATATATTTTTTATGTTTAGAAATATACTTCCCATAAATAGGATGTTTTAACCTACGATTCACTGTAACAACAACAGTTTTATTCATTTTATTACTACTTACAATACCAATTAAAGTTTTCTTTAAACTCTGTTGTTCACCCATATGATTATCCTTAACTACTCTTTTTTGCTGTAATTAATGTTTTAATACGTGCGATATCCCGTCTCACAGTTCTAATACGCATAGTATTTTCCAATTGATGCGTGGCATGCTGGAATCTTAAATTAAAAAGCTCATGCCTGTAGTCTAACTCTTTTTTCATCAGATCAACGACATCTAACTCATTCCAATTGTTCTTCTTCATGCCGTCTCACCCCTTCTAACAAACTTCGTAGCTATTGGCAATTTATAAGATGCAAGACGGAACGCCTCTCGTGCCGATGCCTCATCCACCCCTTCCATCTCATATAAAATCCTTCCTGCCTTAACCGGAGCCACCCAATACTCCACCGCCCCCTTACCACTACCCATTCTTGTTTCAGCAGGTTTTTTTGTAACAGGCTTATCAGGGAAAATACGGATCCATATCTTGCCGCTACGTTTCATATAACGACTAATAGCTATTCTCGCTGCCTCGATTTGTTGAGCGGTAATCTTACCCTTTTCAAGGGCTTTTAATCCGAAATCACCAAATGCAAGCGTGGAGCCACGGAATGCCAATCCTTTTATTCTGCCTTTTTGTTGTTTCCTATATTTTACTTTTTTAGGGCTTAGCATATCATTATCCTCAAAAATTCTAAATTAATTATATACACCAGAATCAAGCCCGGGCAAAACCTCGCCCTTAAAGATCCAAACCTTTATACCTATAGTTCCGTAAGTGGTATGAGCCTCTGCCAACCCATAGTCTATATCGGCACGCAAGGTATGAAGGGGCACCCGACCCTCCAGATACCACTCTCGTCTCGCTAATTCAGCACCACCTAATCTACCGGAACACGCTATCCTCACACCTTGGGCACCGAATTTCATGGCCATACTCACAGCCTTTTTCATAGCCCTTCTAAAAGATACCCTGCGTAAAAGCTGACCTGCTATATTTTCTGCAACCAATTTTGCATCTATCTCGGGACGCCTTACTTCAATAATATCTATGGCAACAGGCTTCTTAATGAGTTTCTCAATATCCTTTTTAAGATTTTCAATTTCAGCACCTTTTTTGCCTATAATGATACCAGGACGAGCGCTATGAATCTTCACCATCAACCGCTGGGCAGCACGTTCTATCTCTATTCTTGAAACACCAGCATGTTTTAGTCTATTCAATAAGTAAGAACGAAGCTTGTTATCTTCCACAAGCAAAGCAGGATATTCTTTTTTCGCAAACCATTTGGAATCCCAACTTCTTGTGATCTTCAAACGCAAACCAATTGGATTAACCTTCTGTCCCAAACTGTCCTCCTACCTTATTATGCTTCATCAAGAATGATAGTAATATGTGAATATCTATGCAGAATTCTATAAGCCCGCCCCTGTGCTCTCGGCTGTATCCTCTTTAACTGAGGACCTTTATCTACAGCAATTTTCTTGACATAGAGATTATCAATATCAATGCTGGGGTTTTGGTCTGCATTGGCAATAGCTGATTCCAGGACTTTTTTAATAAGCCTTGCACCTTTTTTGGGCATCAGATTCAAAATATGAACAGCATCACCCGCTTTTTTAGCCCTGATGGCATCGGCTACCAATCGCGCCTTCTGCGGCGAGATCCTGATATATTTGGCAACGGCACGTGCTTCCATGACTTATATCTCCATTTTATTTCTTCTGCACTTTTGTCTTTCTATCGCCAGAGTGCATTGTAAAGGTTCGCGTTGGAGCGAATTCACCTAATTTATGTCCAACCATATTCTCAGTCACAAAGACAGGTATAAATTTGCGCCCGTTATGCACGGCAAAGGTCAACCCTACCATCTCTGGTACAATCGTAGAACGTCTTGACCAGGTCTTCAACACCTTCCTGTCCTTTGACTGCACAGCCATTTTAACCTTTTTCATTAGATGATCATCTACAAAAGGACCCTTTTTAATAGATCTTGGCATTGCTCTTCCCTATATAAAAATTATTTTTTTCTTGCTTTGATAATAAATTTATCACTAGTTTTATTTTTACGCGTTTTATACCCCTTAGTTGGCCATCCCCATGGGCTACAAGGATGACGGCCGCCAGAAGAACGGCCTTCGCCACCACCCATGGGATGGTCCACAGGGTTCATGGCAACACCCCTGACTGATGGACGGATACCTAACCAGCGGCTTCTACCGGCCTTGCCGAGGGAGATGTTCTCGTGGTCCAGATTGCCGACCTGACCCACCGTAGCCTTACATCTCGCCAAAAACATCCTCACCTCGCCACTGGGCAAACGCAATTGGACATAATCACCTTCTTTGGCCATCAACTGTGCAGCAGCGCCTGCACTCCTAACAATCTGACCACCCTTACCAGGCCGCATCTCTACATTATGCACCAGAGTACCCAAGGGCATATTCCTTAGCTCCATACAATTACCTGGACGAATATCGGCTGACACATCAGAAATCACAGAGTCACCAACATTTAAGCCATGAGGCGCTATGATGTAAGCCTTTTCTCCGTCTCTATATTGAAGCAGAGCGATTCTTGCACTTCTATTGGGATCATACTCAATAGCAGCGACCTTGGCAGGGATACCCATCTTATTGCGTTTAAAATCAATAATACGATAAAAACGCTTCGATCCCCCACCTCTATGACGAGCTGTCACACGCCCATAATTATTTCTACCACCGCTCTTTTTGAGAGGTTCAATCAAACTTTTTTCCGGCTTATCCTTGGTAATATCACTATTATCCAAGACGGTCATAAACCGTCTGCTTTGAGTTGTTGGCTTAAAAGTCTTGATAGGCATCAAAATACCCCTGAAAAGAAATCTATATTATCCTCAGGCCGCAATCTAACTATGGCCTTTTTAACATCAGGTCTTTTACCCATAAAACGACCCATTCTTTTAGGTTTACCAGGAATCTTCAATGTATTAACCGAAACCACCTTAACTTTAAACATTTTCTCTACAGCTTCTTTGATTTCGATCTTATTAGCTGTTTTATCGACCCTCACTACGATCTGATTGGCCATTTCCTTATGGAAGGTAGCCTTCTCGGTAATATGTGGCGCCTTTATGACAGAATATATGTCTTTCATATCACTAACCTCTGATGTATCTGTTCGACAGCGCCCTCTTTCAAAAAGAGGTACTTATACTTTAAAATATCATACACATTCAACGCTGACGAGAGCAACACCTTGATGTTAGGGATATTCCTTGCCGACAACTCCACATTTCTGTCTTGCGCATCCAAAACAATCAAGGCCTTATCTGCCTCAAACTGCGTCAACACCTGCTTCATATCCTTTGTCTTGATAGCTGACAAACCGAAATCCCTGATAATCATAAGTGCATTGGCCTTATATTTAGAAGCTAATGCCATACGCAACCCCAACCGGCGTACTTTTTTGGGGATATTATAGGAATAATCCCTTGGTTTGGGACCAAATACTGAACCACCCCTGCGCCAAATGGGAGATGTATTGCTACCCGCCCTTGCATTGCCGGTACCCTTCTGTCTCCAAGGTTTTTTACCACCGCCACTTACTTCATCCCGTCTTTTTGTAGAGGCATTGCCGGAACGTCTCTTTGCGAGCTGCCAATTGACAACGTCATACAAAATGCCAGGATTAGGCTCGATGGACAGGATAGCATCACTTATTTCACATTCTGCAATCTTTTCTTTTTTTGCATTATATACAGGTAGAATCGCCATTTTGCCTTTCTCCTACTTACAATTCACATAAACCAATTGATTAACGGCGCCAGGCACACTACCTTTTACAAAAAGCAAATTTTCTTCAGGTCTGATATCCATCACCAAGGAATTCTTGATGGTCTTTCGGTCCCCACCCATTCTCCCTGGCATCCTTTTGCCTTTTATAACGTGGGCAGGAAATGTATTTTGGCCAGTGGAACCCATTTCTCTATGATGCTTGGAACCATGTCCCATGCTTCCTCGACGGAAACCATGCCTCTTCACCGTACCCTGGAAACCCTTGCCCTTTGAATAACCAACAATATCCACAAGCTGCTTAATGTCGATATCATTCAATGTAATGACCTGACCGGGCTGAAAGGCCGTTATATCATCCACCTTAAACTCTGCCATATGATAAAACCCGTGAGAAACCCCTGCCTTTTTAATATGACCCTGCTCCGGAAGTGTAAGCTTGTGCAAAGGTTTCTCTAAATATCCAAGCTGTACAGCATTATAACCATCATTTTCAACGGTTTTAGTCTGCAATACAGTACAGGGCCCTACCTCCAACACAGTAACAGCCACTGCCTGCCCAGCAGGAGTAAATGTCCTCATCATACCTTTTTTTCTACCCAGAATACCCCTGAGCGGCAACATAGTCATTTCCTCACCCTTAAAAAATAAAACTAATCAATTTTAATTTCCACATCAACACCCGCGGAAAGCTCCAGCTTACCCAGTGCATCCATGGTTTGTTGAGTTGGCTCAAGAATATCAACCAACCTCTTATGGGTACGCAACTCAAACTGTTCCCTTGATTTCTTATCAATATGAGGAGAACGTTGAACAGTAACCTTATTAATATTAGTAGGAAGCGGAATAGGCCCAACTACCCTTGCCCCAGTCCGCCTCGCAGTATCTACTATCTCATGAACAGACTTGTCAAGCTGTTTATGATCATATCCTCTTAGCCTAATTCTAATTCTTTCTGTATTCAACATATCATCAACACTTTATTCTATGATTTGGCTTACAACACCTGCGCCAACCGTACGGCCACCCTCACGGATAGCAAAACGAAGACCTTCCTCCATAGCAATGGGCTGAATCAATGCCACCTCAAGGGAAACATTGTCTCCAG